>Ga0209458_1000393_pt1 | contig 16344 bp, 12 predicted proteins | sample WorMetLIZAISLAND_FD_187411 | JGI IMG/M metagenome (GOLD analysis project Ga0209458, IMG submission 187411) | Marine gutless worms symbiont microbial communities from Max Planck institute for Marine Microbiology, Germany - Inanidrilus manae... ...
AAAGTCCATAGTCTGGAGGACTAAAGTCCTCATCCGTGGACAAGCCACGGACTGAAAGTGAAGGGACTTAAAGTCCATAGTTTCAACTATGATGCGCTTCGCGCACTAAAGTTATTGAAGCAATGAAAGAAGGAACAGGACAAGGCAAACAGGAGGTTGCCACAACAAACAATGGCACGGAGCAAAAATCCCGAGACTCTGTTTCCGAAGAACCCGGAACCTTTCCGGGATTCGAGTTTCTAAAGGAGCTTCCGCCGGAATCTCGCAAAGTAGCTGAGATTGCTATGTCCATGCATAGGTTCGGCCCAGAGCCGGATCCCCTGATAGATAAGCTTACGGAAGGGCACATAGATTAAGATACTGGATATTTCCAAAAGAGAGGATGAGCATTCCTATGAAGACACCAGGCAATCAAGAAAGTTTACGTTAGTATACGTCATTATTTTTATAGCGCTTTTTGTTTTTCTGACGGTCTTCCTCGTTGGGGCTGATAGATAAGGACCTCTATAAAGAAGCTATCAAGCTATTCGCCGTTTTTCTTGGCGGATTCGGTGGTGGATTCGGTTTAAAGAGCTATATGGATCGCGACAAGTAAGAATCCTCCGTTTCGGTGAATGGATCCCTACACCAAGTACGACAGGCGGTTGACCGGACTGGCGCGCGCACCGCTCGGCAACTGCCTGCAGGGCGGTCTCATCGGTCTGGAAAAGGAGGGGCTGCGGGTATCCCCGGCGGGGACCATCGCTTCCACGCCCCATCCCGCAGGGTTCGGATCGGCCTTGATGCACCCGTACCTCACGACGGATTTTTCCGAGGCCCTGCTCGAAACCATTACGCCGCCGATGCGGGACAAGCAAGCGGTTCTCGCTTTCCTGTACGGCCTGCATGTCTTCGTCCACCGCCACCTCGGTGACGAGCTCTTATGGGCGACGAGTATGCCGTGCGTGCTGGAGGGCGCGGATCATATTCCGCTGGCCAGGTACGGTACTTCCAACGTCGCACGCATGAAGACGGTGTATCGGCGTGGGTTGGGCAATCGTTATGGACGCCCTATGCAGGTAATCGCGGGCGTTCACTACAATTTTTCGTTTTCCGATGCCTTTTGGCCGCTGTATCGGGAGCTGGAAGGTTGCGACACGGAGCTGGGAGATTTCCGTTCCCAGGCCTATATGGCGTCGATCCGTAATCTCCAGCGGTTCGGTTGGCTCGTTCCCTATCTCTTCGGTGCATCTCCGGCGATCTGTAAGACCTTTATGCAGGACCGGAATACGGATCTCGAGGCGTTCGACCGGAGCACCTACTTCTACCCCTATGCGACCTCCCTGCGGATGGGTGACATCGGCTATCGGAATCTCAAGATCGCCGGCACCGGGATGCAGGCGAACTATGATAGCCTCGATGCCTACATCCGGAGTCTAACCTGGGCCGTCCAGACCCCCTGTCCCGCTTATCAGGCCATCGGCGTCAAGGTCGGCCGGCACTACGAGCAGCTCAATGCCAATATGCTCCAGATCGAGAACGAATATTATGGTCCCGTGCGCCCGAAACAGCCTCCCCGGTGGATGGAGAAGCCGAGTCTGGCCCTGCACCGGCGCGGCGTTGGCTATCTGGAACTACGTTCCCTCGATGTGAACGCCTTCCATCCCCTCGGCGTGACCGAGGAGCAGCTCTACTTCCTGGATGCCCTTATGCTGTTCTGCCTGCTCATGGGGAGCCCCCGCATCGATACGCGTGAGCACCGGGCCATCGATGCGAATCTGCTCTCAGTCGCCCACCGAGGCCGCGATCCCGCGCTGGAGCTGGAGCGGAATGGAAACGACATCCACCTGCGTCAGTGGGCGGAGGAGGTGTTGGACGCCATGCTCCCGGCGGCGGAGCTGATGGATGGTGGTGGCGGCGGTCCCTGTGTCGATAGCCTGCGTCGGCAGCAAGAGAAGGTACGGGATCCGGGGCTGACACCCTCCGCAAGGATGCTCGCCGAGATGCGCGCCAACGCCGAGAGCTTTTTCGACTTTGCGCAACGTACCTCGAAACAGTACCGTGATCGATTACGTAGCTCTCTGCTCGATACCGAGTACGCGGCCTGGTTCGAGCGCCTGAGCCGGGAATCTTGGGAGCGGCAGCGGGAATTGGAGGAAACCGACGATATGGATTTCGACGAATTCCTCGCCCACTACTTTGCACAGAAGGAGTAAACCCTGACCTCTGGGCTTGTGTCCTAATGGTACAGGATTAACAGGATTTTAAGGATTAACAGGATGTTATAATTGTTATTTAATAAAATAATCCCGTTAATCTTGTCCTATTAGCGGTTGGCACTAGGGGATGTTTTCAATCAATAAATTATCCAGGTATAACAACCCGTTATGAGTGACTCGCTGACAATCATATGGCCCCGATGCCTCGCCGGCGCCTACAGCTGACTACGCGGTAGGTGCGGGGCTTGCCCGCGCTTTTCCAGCTTGATTTTTACGATGATTTGGCTCAATTGAGAACGCCCCCTAGGTCGTGTTGACATTTAGTAGGATGGGCAAAGTAAGCGCCCGGCAGGATGGGCTCAAGGCTGCGGTCATGCCACGCAGATTCCGAGACCGCGACGGCCTGGCAGGATGCACGGCGCGCCGCGTGCCCATCGCCGGTTGATGGGCACGCTTCGCCTTCTGTGTCTCCCAATCAGGCACCGCGGTTCGGAAAGCCCGGCGCAATGACCACAACCCGAGGCCAGCCGGATGGACAGGCTCCGCTTTGCCCATCCTACGGGCTAAATGTCAACAGCCCCTAGTTCCCGGAGATCGCGACTATGTGGAACGAAAAGCTGATCGAAAAACTGACAGGTCCCCAGCGCGTCAACGACTCGAAGACACCATCCGGCCGGATACATGTGGGTTCCCTGCGCGGTGTATTGATCCACGATGCGATCTACAGGGCGCTCCTATCCCACGGTTTCGACGCTAGCTATTCCTATGGAATCGATGATTTCGATCCATTGGACGGACTACCCGCGGATGCGGAGCCCTGGCTAAAGGACTACCTGGGCCATCCATTATGTAATGTTCCCGCGCCGCAAACATCTTCCACCACCGACCTGGCCGATTATTACATATCGGAGTTCCTAGATATCTTCAGTGAGCTGGGCGTCGGCGCCGAAATCTATCGCACGCACGATCTCTATCGTTCCGGTCGGTTCAACGAAGCCATCGATACCATCCTGAAGAACGCTCATATCGTCCGCAAGGTCTATGCGGAAGTCAGTCATGCCACGCGGCCAGCCAACTGGTTTCCATTTCAGGTGATCTGTGAACGATGTGGAAAAATCGGCGCTACCGAGGTAACAGACTATGACGGCAAGGAGGTCTCCTATGCATGCAAGCCGGATCTGGTGACCTGGGCTACCGGCTGCGGCAACCGCGGGAAGGTTTCACCCTTCGATGGGAACGGCAAGCTGCCCTGGAAGCTGGAATGGGTCGCGAAATGGCATACCTTCGGCACCACGATCGAGGGTGCCGGTAAGGACCATTGCACTAAGGGCGGCTCCAGAGAAGTGGCGGCCGCATGTCTGCGTGGTATCTTCGACGAGCCCCCCCCCTTGAATGTCCCTTACGAATTCTTCTTGGTCGGCGGCGCCAAGATGAGTTCATCCAAGGCCGTGGGGACTGCCGCGCGGGAAATGGCGGACTTGCTGCCCCCGGAGGTCCTGCGCTTTTTAATGATCCGGACGCCTCCGAGAAAGGCCGTAAACTTCTCGACCGACTATGCCTATTTGGTAAAGCTCTATAATGAACATGATCGACTCGTAGAGTCCTGTTTGTCGGGGCGGGCGACGCCCGAGCAGGAAAAGACGCTGCACATGATCGAGGTCGATCCCCGAGTGACGGCCTATCACCCGGTGGGTTTCCAGTTACTCACCGCCCTACTCCAGCTTCCACACATCGATATCGAGAGAGAAATCGAACTCAGATCAACGACCGGTCCCAGTGCGCTGGACAAGGACAGCCTGCATAAACGGCTGCGCTCCGCGCGCTACTGGCTGGAGCATTTTGCCTCCGAGGAAGACCGCTTGGCGTTACAGCCGGAGGTTCCGGAATCCGTAAACCGGTTGCGCGAATCTCAACGCGCCTTTCTCAGCTTGTTGGGGAGCCGATTTCCCAAGGACCGGATAACCGAAGATGAATACCAGTCTTTCATTTTCGATATGGCGCGACTGACGCCGATTGATCACAAACTCGCCTTCCAGGCGCTTTACCGAGCGCTGTTCGATAAAGATCAAGGCCCCAAAGGCGGTGCACTGCTCTCCTATCTCGATACCGAATTCCTGATTCGGAGATTCTCGGAGGTTTCATATTCCGTTGACGGATTCTGGCATGAAACCGGCGTGACGCCGGATCTCTGTGAGACCTGGATCTCCGAATATAAGCAATCGATCTCCGGGATGGAATTCGCCCTGCTCATCAATGCTGTGGTGCCTGTCGAATCTTTTTCCGACTCAGGTCGGTCTTTGAGGGGAAGGGGCGTCGTGGAGGTCTATGCGAAGCTCGATAACGGCAGAGAACACACGATCCGCGTACTGTCCACCGACTTCGTGGGAGAGGGACTCGACCTTGCGCAGGAAGCCGAACGGTTGGAGGAATACGGAAGCGGTTTTATACAGGGCCTTTCCGAAAGGTTCCGGCTGAGTTTCAAAGAAAGATCACCAATCCGAATCACCAAAGAGGCAGAAAGGTAGGTCGAGTTAGGCGCACACCCTTGCGTTGCGGTGTGTAAACCAACCTGAACGCGCCGTAACCTGACAACCAAATGCTCTGAAGGGAAAAACTACGAATCGCGCGAATCTGCGCGAATCGATCCGCGAGGATTCGCGTGATTCGTGGTTTTCCTTGGCTATCGGGTTACGACGCGCCTGAATCTATCGGTACAATTGAACCATCAGAACACACACCTAACCCGACCTTACCTGGCTGTACCCTCGTAGGCATCAGGCGTACCGCGATATGGGGTTCGTATATATCGAGCCGTGGCAGCAGCGTGCGTAGATGATGCGGCTTGATGGGCCCCCCCTCTTATGCCTAAGTAGCTGCTGATGTCCGACACTGCCGAATCAGGAGCTGACGATGAATATGGATATGCCCATATCGAAACGGGAGCCGGTTCGGACCTTATGCTCGATCACATAGGTGCCCGGTTTGATCCCTTCCGGAACCACGAAATCCAAGGTTGCCTCCCGCTTTCCCCCCTCATACTCCCCGCGGGTGGGACCCAATGTCACGGGTGAGATACCCTTGCCCTTTATTATCCAACTTTCCGTCACCGGCGCGGTGGATTGGCCGGATGGCAGGTTCAACCAATATACCGTCCGGATCGCTACCTTCCCCCCGGCCTTCACCACCGTAGGGGTGTTTCTACTTTTTTGAATCTTGATCTGGGGCTGAGTAATCGCTTCACTTGTCCCATAAACGCGCCTTTCCTCCGCGGTCGAACTGACTTGTCTCGATTGGTAGTTGTGAACAGCGGCCAGCCCCGTGGCAACGCTGACCGCTGTACCCACCCCAGCGTTGGTCAATGCACCCGTGATGCCACCGACAACCACACCGGCAACACCCATCCCTACAGCGCTGTCCTGCGCATCGTCGGTCGTCTGACACCCGGACAAGGCGATGGTCATAGCGGCAATAATCGTATCTTATGGTCGATTCGTTTCACCGTACTTGATCCTCCGAATGGGCAAACGCCAAGATCCCGTTCAAACATCTTCTGAGATCATTTTCCAGTGTATTATAGAGGTCGCGGGTGCGATTCCGAAGAGATCTTTTCCCCCTGAACAACGCCAAATCATTCAGGATTGCCCAACAGCCCCTAGTACCCCATCTCACCTTACTTTCCTTTCTCAGCGCGGCGAGAGGCGGCCAGCTGCGAGGCGCGCGAGCGCAGGAATAGCAACCCCTCTTTCAAGCTCGCGCAACAACGCAGCTGGCCGCCTCTCGTCGTGCCCGAAGGGAGCCCTCCCAAAACGCACCAAGGCGGCGTTACAGCGCTTGACAAGAGCGTGAGCTATTCCCTGCGCGCTGTGCCTTGCCTTGACGCGTTTGGGAGGGCTCTGAGAGCGAAAAATAAGGTGAAATGGGGTACTAATAATAGGACGACTCAGCACCGTCCGGCAACTTTTCGATCTTTTTGGCCAGCAGCGATTTTGCTTCTTCGGCTTCCCTTGTGAACGATTGTCGAACCGCCTTGAAAAAACTGTTATCGAAAGCGTAGTTACCGCTACCGCTCGGGGCCTCCACGCCGAGCGTGATATTGTGCTTGGCCCCATCAACGGGCAGGTAGGAACGTAAGGTGACGACGTAATCGCTGTGCAGCATGTTCTGGATCTCCTCCACGATACGCTGCACGCCGGACGGCGTCTCACCGACCTTGTAGTAGATACCGAAGGACTTCTTCGACAAGGTCTCGAGATTCTTGAAATGCCCACGACTGGTGGGCGAGTAGGCCAGCGAGTAGATCGGATAAGGGACAGGCAAATCGGCGATGCGCGTCATCAGGTCCTTGCGGGTGATCGCGCTGCCCTCGTCTTTGCCGTCGGACATCACGAGCACCGAGCAGGAAACGACGGGATCAGAACCCTCGGGGCTCGTGCCGCACATCCGCAACGCGGCGTCGATAGTGTCGTATAAACGGGTCTTCAGGCCATCCGCGCGGATAGCGGTGAGACGGCGAGCGAGCACCCTTCCGTCACGCTCGAACCGAGACACGACAGCGTAGCCTTCCTTGGTGTCTCGAACCGCCAATACGGCAACCTCGTCTTGGGGGCGCTTGCCCGCGATGAATCGAACTACCGCTCGCAGCATCTCCTCGAATGGTATATTGGCCTTGGAGCGAGGGACCTGGGATTTGATCCCTCCGGTTCCATGGCCCATGGATCGACTGGCATCGATCACAAACACGGACCGGATGGCCTCGCGCCGACCACGGATCGATTGAATACCGAACTGCATCTTCATCGGGTCATAGGGGCGGCCTTGAACCATCAAGAGGGTATTGTGTTCGTTCAGATCGGCCAAGGGCTGCATCTTATCATCGAATGTACGCAAATAGACCCGGATGAAGGGATACAAGGAGAAGTCGGTATGATAGATCATCACTGCGTATTCGCCGGGAGCGACAAATCCGTACCTTTGAGCGGATGCCGTACCGCTGAATAGAATCAATAGGATCATCATGCCGATCCGAGCTAAGCATCCCAAGGTGGATCCCGGTAGGCGTGGACCTCGCGTTCCCATAATCAACATTCCTCCCAACCTCCGACTCAGCGGTTGTGAGGGATAGAAACCTTACGCTTATTTCGTGCCATGATATTTTTAGGAGACCAGGCAGCTGGATTGCTTAAATTCGGCTTAGGCTTTTTCTGCCTTACCACCTTTGGCTTCGGCTTTCTCGATGTGGTCGTTTTCTTTGCCTTGACCGTTTGCTTTGTCTTAGCCTTGCTCTCGATTTTTGCCGTAGCTCCCTGTCCCTCAGGCTGCTTAGGTGCCTTCATCCCCGGACCGCGCGGTGGCGACGCAGCGGCTGCACTTCGCCTCGACCTCTCCGATTTGGCTGTTGTCCGAGTTTTTGTCTCAGGTCTCCGTACTTCGAGTCCCTTAGGTGCTACTGCCCCCGAATCGAGCAGCGACGACCCAGCGGACGCACTCTGTTTCGGTTTTCTCGACTTAGCCGCTTGCTCTGCCTTAACCGTTTTCTTTGTCTTGGCCTTGCGCTCGATTTTTGCCGTAGCTCCCTGTCCCTCAGGCCGCTTCGGTGCTTTCATCCCCGGATCGCGCAACGGCGACGTAGCAGCTACACTTCGCTTTGGCCCCTCCGACTTGACCGTTGTCCGAGTTTTTGCCGTAGGCTTCCGTACTTCGGGCCCCTTAGATGCCTCTACCCCCGGATCGGGCGGCGATGCGGCGGACGCACTCGGCATCGCCGACGGGACCATTGCGACGGGCTGCTTGGCCCGTAGCTCATTTCGGTGCTTCTCGAAGATCTCCATCAAGGAGCCGTCGGAAGCAGGTTTGGGTATCGCGGTTACTGCTGGTTGTTCGCTGGAAAACACGGAGGGTAGTCCCTCAGTGGACCGAATTGGCCTGGCGGCTAGTGTCGTGCCGACTCCTGTTTGAAAGACCTTTTCCGCCCGTAACCCTTCTGAGCTCCCTCCGGATTCCAGCCCGATGCGGGCATAACCGCTTGATCGCTCGTTTTCTCGATCGGGATTCAGCGGGGGAGACTGAAGGGTTGTTTCCGCTGCGTCAGATCGCGACGACACGGCGGGAACAAATCGCTCGGATATGGACCCCACCACCAGGCGATCTGGCCGGGGCTGCGTGGGTGGTGATTGGTTGGGAGGACGCATCAGGTCACCAACAAACACCACCCCCAGATCCCGATCGCCACGCCGATTAACAGCGGAAGTTTCGACTGAACCAGCGCGATCAGGCGGGAGAATGATAGAAAACGAGGCGGAGGAGTACCCATGGGTGACAGCTACATGTTTACGAATACACGGTAGGACGAGCACATAAAAATACCTACTAAAACATAGTCTTGCCTGACCAAGCCCGAGTGAACCTCAGAAGCTGTTTTGCTGAAATGGCGGATGAAGCACATTACTTGAGTCATGTGATGACAAGGAAAAAACAGATATTTCAAGCGTTCATACCTCTCGGAGGTAGATTGTACGCTAGAGGAGTGGACAGAAAAGACGCCTGATCGTGTAGGAACATACCTTAGGTATCCACGTATGGTCTGTCTGCTTGCTCAGCCCCTGCCCCGTCGGGCAGGCCAATGGTACCACTGCAACGGCCGATGACTAGCAGCTGATAGTAACTTATTAGTGCAAAAAGCGATTTATACGCGCTCGCCCTAAAATACACAGCCGATCCTTTGTCTTGTTACTCAGTTGGTGTCATGGTGCGAGTCAACCGTTCCGCTTCCCGCACTACCTGTGTGAGCTCGGCCTCGATGCGCGCCCGGTCGCTGGCCTTGGCGGAATCCTCCAATGTCTTGAGGTGGGCATCGAGGGCAGGCACGCCGCAATAGCTGGTCGCACCGCGCATGCGGTGGGCGGTCGCGGTGAGCAGCGGCCAATCGTTGGCCTGGAAGTAACGCCGCAGATCGGCGAGGTCCTGAGGGAGCCCCTGCACAAGCATTTGAACCAGCTCGCGGGCAAGGTCCGGGTTGTCGCCCGTTACCTCCAGGGCCGCCGCCTCGTCCCACGCCGGTAAGTCGGTAGCAATGGATTCCGCGTTCGCTCGATTCTCTTCCATTTCAAGATCTCCTCCAGCCCTTGGCAGGTGTATGTTCAGCGCTAACTCTAACATCCGGCACTGGTGTCTTGCAGGGGCTCAGGTCAAACTTTGCTGTTGACCGGTCCTTTCTCCGGCTCCCCCTTCTGGTGCACAATCGCCTTATCGAACCATCAACGAACCCGCGCACCGCGGGCGGAGATCCATGCACAATCCGACTATCGAGGCCTGCGTCGGCAACACGCCCCTGGTACGCCTGCAACGGCTGCCGGGCGAGACGGACAACCACATTCTGGTGAAGCTGGAGGGCAATAACCCGGCCGGGTCGGTAAAGGACCGCCCGGCGCTGAGCATGATCCGGCGTGCGGAAGAGCGCGGTGAAATCAACCCCGGAGATACCCTCATTGAGGCCACCAGCGGGAACACGGGAATAGCCTTGGCCATGGCAGCGGCCATCCGGGGCTACCGGATGGTCCTGATCATGCCCGAGCACATGAGCCTGGAGCGGCGCGCGATCATGAAGAGCTTCGGCGCCGAGATCCTGCTCACGCCCCAGGCAGGCAGCATGGAAGCGGCCATCGACCTGGCGCGGCAGCTGGAGGCTGAAGGGAAGGGTAGGATTTTGGATCAATTCGCCAATCCCGATAACCCGCGTGCCCACTACGAAGGCACGGGACCGGAGATCTGGCGCGATACCCAGGGCACCGTCACCCACTTCGTCAGCTCCATGGGCACCACGGGCACCATCATGGGTGCGGGGCGTTATCTCAAGGAACAGGACCGATCGATACGGATCATCGGCGTGCAGCCCGAGGAAGGCGCCAGCATACCGGGCATCCGCTGCTGGCCCCAGGCCTATCAGCCCAAGATCTACGACCCTTCCGGCGCGGACCGCATCATTCATGTCTCCCAGGGACAGGCGGAGCAGATGACGCGGGAGTTGGCGGCACGGGAAGGCATCTTCGCCGGCATCTCCTCGGGCGGCGCGGTCGCCGCGGCCCTCGCGCTCAGTGCCGAGCTCAAGGGTGCGGTCATCGTCGTCATCATCTGCGACCGAGGGGACCGCTATCTGTCCACCGGGGTCTTTTCCGCTTAGACCGCCCAGCCCGCCGGGCATCCTTGCCCCGGTGACATCCACTGCCGGGGGCGAAATGCGCAGCCGTAGCGATGGACAAAGATCCGAGCCGGCCCGGATTATTCGACAATAACCATGACTCGATGCCGACGGCTTTCCGAGTGATGCAAACGCGTTGATGAGCATGCTCAAATTATGTCGTTTTTGGCCGTTTATATCTACCCTCCGTCCGGAGAAAGCGCGTATAAATCTCCAACTTTCGGCCACCGGCTGCCTAACGGGCTATGCCTAGCGATGACTCACTGGGCTGCAATCAGGCTACGGAACGGAGTACCCGCCGTCCTTGACCAAGAAAAAACGTAAACCCTTCCCTGAGCCCCCCGATGCGGTGGAGATCGCATCCCTGACGCCAGAGGGGCAGGGGGTGGCCCAGGTAGACGGCAAAGCGGTGTTCCTCCACGGGGCCTTACCGGGAGAACAGGTACGGTTCCGTTATACTCGGCTTCGCAAGGACCAGGCCGAGGGCACGGTGGTGGAGGTCCTGCGGGCGGCTCCCGAGCAGGTACCGGCGCGCTGCCCCCATGCGGACATCTGCGGGGGTTGCAGCCTGCAACATCTGGCCCCTGCCGCCTAGATCCGCTGGAAGCAAAGGATGCTCGAACAGATACTGGCAACCACCGGCCAGGTGCGCCCTGAGCGGTGGCTGTCGCCGCTGGCCGCCGCGCCCTGGGGCTATCGGCGCAAGGCCCGCCTGGGAGTCCGCTATGTGGCCAAGAAAGGACGCACGCTGGTGGGGTTTCGCGAACGCGGGACTTCTTATGTCGCCGAGCTGCGGCGTTGCGACATTCTGCACCCCGCAGTGGGAGAGCGAATCGAGGCCATCGCCGAGCTCCTGGACGGCCTCTCGATCTGGCAGCGGATACCGCAGCTCGAGATGGCGATGGGTGAGGGTCTCTGCGTGTTGCTGTTGCGGGTCCTGGAACCGCCCTCGGTACGGGATGCGGCCCGGCTGACGGATTTCGGCGCGGCCCATGGGTTGCACTTCTATGTGCAGGAAGGGGGGACCGAGACCATCCGTCCCTTGCCCGGCCAGGGCGTGGATCTGTACTATGATCTGTTCGGCGCGGATGTCCGTCTGTATTTCCAGCCGACGGATTTCACCCAAGTCAATCTGGCACTCAATGGCCTGTTGGTGGAGCAAGCGCTGGAATCGCTCGCTCCCCAGCCGGACGAGCGGATACTCGATCTCTTCTGCGGGCTCGGGAACTTTACCCTGCCCATCGCCCGCCGGGCCACGGAGGTCCTGGGCGTGGAAGGGGACCCGGGATTGGTGGCACGGGCCCGGACCAACGCCCAACACAATGGCATCACGAACGCCCGCTTTGTTGTCGCCGATCTCTACGGTACTCTGAACCCTCAGCCTTGGGTTTCATAGCGGTTCCATAAGGCGCTGCTGGACCCGCCCCGCAGCGGCGCGTTCCAGGTGTTGGAGCTACTGCCGACACTGGGGGTCGAGCGTATCCTCTATGTGTCCTGCTATCCTGCAACCCTGGCGCGGGATGCGGACCGTTTGGTGAATGGTCTCGGTTATCGGCTGGCGGCAGCGGGAGTGCCGGACATGTTTCCGTACACGGCGCATCTGGAGTCGATGGCGGTATTCGAGCGCGATTAACGGGCAGTCGCGGATGGTAGTAGAGTGAGCTATTCCCTGCGCGCTGTGCCTTGCCTTGGCGCATTTGGGGGGCTCTGAGAATGCAAAATAAGCCAGAACAGGGTACCAGAACAATGGGCGTGGAGATTGAGCGTAAATTCCTGGTCAAGGACGATTCCTGGCGCTCCGACGTGGAGTCGGAGGCGCATTTGATGCAGGGCTATCTGGCGGACAGTGACAAAGCGACGGTCCGGGTTCGGATAACAGGCAATGTCGCTTGTCTCACCATCAAGGGGCCCACGGTGGGGGTCCGACGCAGCGAGTACGAATATCCGATTCCGCTCGCGGACGCCCAGGCCATGCTGCGGGATCTCGCCGTGTATCCTGCCATCGACAAGACGCGCTATCAGGTCCGAGTCGGCAGACACCTATGGGAGCTGGATCTGTTCACCGGGGAAAACGCGGGGCTGGTGCTGGCGGAGCTGGAGTTCGGCTCCGAAGACGAGCCCTTCGAGCTGCCGGCATGGGCAGGAAAAGACGTGAGCGACGACCCGCGCTACTACAATGTCAACCTGGCGCGGAATCCCTACCAGCATTGGTGATCTCAAGAAGCTGTTCGGTATTATTCGGCGTGATCCGAGAAGGTGTCGTGTTGGGTTACGGCACGTTCAACGCTTGTTCTTCAAGGTTAGGCAGCGCGCCTGATCCAACCTTGTCTGATCGGATCATAGGACTTGACGTGCCGGCGGCGGCTTATCTGAATGCCACTCGCCTTAATCCATAGCTTACAGAAATATAACTATATAGAGGAGAAGAGCATGAAAAAGGTTCTAACCGCCATGCTGCCGCTTATGGCCCTGATCGGTGCATTTCCCGCGGTGGCAGCCTCTGCCGGCGGTGGCGGGGAACAGCTCGATCTCACCAATCACCTTGTGGGTTTCACAGCCTTGGTGGTTTTCATCCTGGCCTACGGTTTCGTGATGGCCGAGGAGTTCACCCATCTGCGTAAGTCCAAGCCGGTGTTGTTTGCAGCCGGCATCATCTGGGCCATGATCGCGGCTGTCTACGCGAACCATGGCCTGCCCCATACCGCGGAACAGGCGGTTCGGCACAACATCCTGGAGTATTCCGAGCTCTTCCTGTTCCTGCTCGTGGCCATGACCTACATCAACGCCATGGACGAACGGTTGGTGTTCGATTCCCTGCGCGCCTGGCTGGTACGGTCCGGTTTCTCCTACCGCCAGCTCTTCTGGCTCACGGGCGTGCTCGCCTTTTTCATCTCGCCGGTGGCCGACAACCTGACCACGGCGCTGCTTATGTGTGCGGTGGTGTTGGCGGTGGGGCGGGACAATCCGCGTTTCGTCGCCATTGCCTGCATCAATATCGTGGTGGCGGCCAACGCCGGCGGTGCATTCAGTCCCTTCGGCGACATCACGACGCTGATGGTCTGGCAGAAGGAGATCGTCGATTTCCAGACCTTTTTCTTATTGTTCGTTCCTTCCGTGGTCAACTGGGCGACCCCGGCCGCCGTCATGCACTTTGCGGTGCCCGATGAGCAACCACCGGCCTCGGGTGAAGTCGTCATCATGAAGCGGGGGGCGAAACGGATCATCTTCCTGTTTCTGTGTACCATCGCCACCGCCGTCAGTTTCCACAAGTTTCTCCATCTGCCGCCCATGGTCGGGATGATGACCGGTCTGGCTTATCTCAAGCTGTTCGGATATTACTTGAAGAAGACCTTCGATCAGAAGGTCGCTTATGAACGGCGTAAGACCGATCTCAATCAGCTCGAGATCGGCGACGTGGTGCCCTTCGATGTCTTCAGGAATATTGCCCGTGCCGAATGGGATACCCTGATGTTCTTCTACGGGGTCATCCTTTGTGTCGGTGGATTGGGTTTCATCGGTTACCTGGCATTGACGTCACAGGTGATGTATGTGGAATGGGGGGTCACCCAGGCCAATGTGATGGTAGGTATCTTGTCCGCAATCGTAGACAATATCCCCGTCATGTTCGCGGTGCTGACGATGCAACCCGACATGTCCATGGGTCAGTGGCTATTGGTGACCCTTACCGCCGGGGTGGGCGGCAGCATGCTCTCCATCGGCTCGGCGGCGGGGGTGGCCTTGATGGGTCAGGCACGCGGCATGTACACCTTCTTCAGCCATTTGAGGTGGACACCGGTCATTGCACTCGGATACGCGGCCAGTATTCTGGTCCATTTTTGGGTCAACAGCAGTCAATTTTCGCTCCCCCCGCTGTTACAGTAGATTCCGGACCCAGGGGTGAGCGCATATAAAGCTTCCCCGGAGATTATGGCCTGCGGATCTGTCTGTCTGCAGCAGTTGCCTGTAGGCGAGGTCGTGTTGACATTTAGGAAGGTTCACACAGCGGATCCTACAATAATCAAACGGTTAGCGTAGGGTCCGCGGTGCGGACCGCTTGGGTTGTGGCCATTTAACACATAAAAAAACAGTTAGTTAGAGTTAAATGTCAACAGAACCTAGTAAGGCAGACAGGTATCCACCGCGTTGCCCGATCAAGGAATGCAGGCAGCTGTGACAATCTGCGTAATCTGATCAGGATTTCAATTACAACGCCGGTGGAACGGTTAGACTACAAAGATCCACGCCATGCGTGCACCTGAGCTTACCATCGCGTGCGAGGAGATCGATGCCGCGATCTTCAACCTGGATGGTGTCGTCACCCAGATCGCCAAGCTCCAGGCCAGTGCCTGGAAGCGCCTTTTCGACGCTTATCTGCGCGAACGTTCCTCCCAGCAGGGCGAGGACTACAGATATTTCGATAGTGCCCTCGACTATCGGCGCTACATCGACGGTAGACCTCGTTACCAGGCCATAAAGCACTTTCTTCTGGCTCGTCATATCGACCTGCCCAAGGGGGAACCCGATGATTCGCCGGAACGTGACACCATTTGCGGTCTTGGAAACCGCAAGAACCTGATCTTCGACCAAATCGTCGAGGAAAAGGGCATAAGGGTTTACGGCTGTACCATTGCCCTTATCCATCGCCTGCGCAAGGCGGGCATCAAGACGGCCGTGGTCTCCGCCAGCAAGCACTGCGACCTGGTCTTGGAGCGGGCTGAGATTACCGACCTGTTCGACACGCGAATCGATGGCATGGAGGCCGAGCGCCTCGATCTGGACAGCAAGCCGGACCCGGACCTCTTTTGGGAAGCCGTGCGCCGTCTGGGCGTGGCACCGGCAAGAACGGTTGTGTTCGAAGATACCGTGGTCGGGATTACCGCCGGCAAACGCGGACGTTTCGCCCTTGTCATCGGCGTCGACCACGGGGGATGGGACCGGAAGATGCGGCAGCATGGCGCAGACCTCGTGGTCCGGGATCTATGCCGCGTCGATGTCGAAGGGACCGACATCGACAGGCGTTCCTCCCCTCGGCCCTTGACGGATGTGGCCTGGATCTCGAAGCAGCTGGCGGGGAAACGCCCGGCACTGTTTCTGGATTACGGGGGAACTTTGGCATCCATCCGTGATCGACCGGAGGATGCCCGGCTCTCCGAGGACATGCGCCTGATTCTACGCAGCGTCGCCCGGGTGGCGCAGGTCGTCGTGGTCAGTGGCCGTGATCTCGATGAGGTGTCCGCGCTGGTGGGGCTCCAAGAGATCACTTACGCGGGCAGCCATGGCTTGGAGATCCGGGGTCCGGGTCTGCGCCTGGAGCTCCCCGAGGGCATTGATGCCTCGGACGATCTGGATCGGGCCACGGTGGACCTGACCGCAGCGTTGAAGACCATTCCCGGAGTGCGCCTGACGCGCAAGCGTTTTTCCATTGTTGTCCATTATGGCCGGCCGGCCGGCGGGGATCCGGACCTGGTGGAGTCCACCGTCAAGCGCGTGCAGGCGCATTTTCCACACCTGCACCTGACCGGCGGCAAAGCGGTGATCGAGTTGCTGCCGGATATCGACTGGGATAAGGGCCGGGCGGTACGCTGGTTGTTGTCGGAGCTGGGACTGGAGGGTCCGGAAGTCCTGCCCATCTATGTGGGCGACGATGTGACTGACGAAGACGCCTTTCGATCTGTGCGCGGTCGTGGTCTAGGCATCCTGGTATCGGAACGACCTCAGCCCAGCGCCGCTCTCTACCGGGTACGCGATACGGACCATGTGGCTGAATTGCTCCGACACCTGGCCGAGACGCAGCCCATGCTCGGCGAAATCGGTTGATCGCAAAGGCGCAATCAACCACTATGGACTGAAAGTCCATAGTCTGGAGGACTAAAGTCCTCATCCGTGGACAAGCCACGGACTGAAAGTGAAGGGACTTAAAGTCCATAGTTTCAACTATGATGCGCTTCGCGC
>Ga0209458_1000394_pt1 | contig 16267 bp, 12 predicted proteins | sample WorMetLIZAISLAND_FD_187411 | JGI IMG/M metagenome (GOLD analysis project Ga0209458, IMG submission 187411) | Marine gutless worms symbiont microbial communities from Max Planck institute for Marine Microbiology, Germany - Inanidrilus manae... ...
GATTTCTGCCTCATCTTCGTTCCCTTCGGTCACTACGATGAGCCAGAAATCCTCCCTTGTGAAAACCCCTCAATGTGTCCCAAGGGTGCTGACGTCAGACACGTCGAAGAAGCCTCGAAGGGCACCCAGGAAGTCTCGGCGAATATTCAGTTGGTGGAAAAGGCGGCAGGAGAGACCGGCCACGCGGCAAGTCAAATCACTGATGCGTCGGCGGATCTTTCGAAGCAGGCCGAACGTCTTCGCGAGGAGGTGAACCGTTTCCTGGCCGAGGTTCGCGTGGACAATGAAACGGCGGCTGCGGCCGAATAGATCTGCGATCATCATTGGGGAAAGTTGGGTTGGCCGTCCCGGTGGCGGCACCCAACACCTCCGATTTCTCATACCCGTGACGGCCGCGACAGACCAGCCCACGGGATTACCCTGTCGGCGCACCCCATTAGGCCAAGCGTTGAGCTCGTATGCCGTCTACAGGTGCCGACGAATCTACGACTTCAGATGCTCGGCCGGCAGGGCGCCGGCTTGCCGCGCCACCTCCCGGCCGTCCTTGAACAGGACCAGCGTCGGGATCGAGCGGATGGCGTAGCGCATGGCGACATCCTGGGCGGCTTCGGTGTCGACTTTGACGAATCGGACTTCCGGCTCCATCTCGCCGGCGACCTGTTCGAACACCGGCGCCATCATCTTGCAGGGGCCGCACCAGTCGGCCCAGAAGTCGACGACGACGGGGATATCGTTGCTTTCCAGATGGCGTGGGAAGCTGCGACCGTCGAGGGCCACCGGGTGGCCGTCGAAGAGCCATGCACCACACTTGCCGCATTTTCCCGCCGTGGCTCGTTTCTCTCGCGGCAACCGGTTGACGGATGTGCAGTTGGGGCAAACGACGTGATAGCTCTCACGCATAGAGGCCTCGTCTCAATGTATCCATACCGGGCAACATATATGCGGATCCCTGCCGGCCCGCCAGTCGACGACCAATCCCCCCACGTTGCCCCGCTGTTGATGATGGGTTAGGACAACGGGTGGGACAGGTGACAGGAGATCATCGAATGGACGATTGCCGGGATTGGTGCGCCGAGGCGGTGCGCATCATCGAGGCCGACTTCAACCGCTCGGCCGACACACACCTGTTCAAGCTCGATCTGGCCGTGCTCCCTGGAATCGATCTCTATTTCAAAGACGAGTCGACCCATCCGACCCGTAGCCTCAAACATCGCTTGGCCCGCTCTCTCTTTCTCTACACCATCTGCAACGGCTGGGTCAGGGAGGGAACCACTGTGGTCGAGGCATCGTCCGGCTCGACGGCCGTGTCGGAGGCCTATTTCGCAAGACTCCTGGGGCTGCCGTTCATCGCCGTCATGCCGCGTTCGACGTCGCAAGAGAAAGTCGACGCCATCACGTTCTACGGTGGGCAATGCCATTTCGTCGAGACGCCGGCCGAGATCTACGATGAATCCAAGCGTCTCGCCCGTGAAACAGGCGGCCACTACATGGACCAGTTCACCTACGCCGAGCGAGCCACGGGCTGGCGTGGCAACAACAACATCGCCGAGTCCATCTTCGAACAAATGAAACGGGAACCAAAGCCCATACCGGCCTGGATCGTCATCAGCGCCGGCACCGGCGGCACGTCGGCGACCATCGGGCGCTATGTTCGCAATTGCCGCCACGAGACCCGCATCTGCGTCGTCGATCCCGAGAACTCAGTCTTTTTCGATTGTTACGAGCGCGGAGACCGCGGGATCACCATCGACACGTCGTCCCGCGTCGAGGGCATCGGCCGGCCGCGCTGCGAGCCATCATTCATTCCGGAGATCATCGACCGCATGATCAAGGTGCCGGATGCCGCCACCTTCGCCGCGATGCGAGTCCTCGGCGAACGGGGGTCGCTGGTTACGTTACTCTGCGATCCCGGCGAGCGCTACCGCGATACCTGCTACGACGATGACTGGTTAGCCGCCAACGGCTTTCAAATCGGCCCTTATGTGGAGCAGATCAACCGGTTTCTCGATACGGGAGAGTGGCGCCCGGTCGCTGGCGCCTGATGGAACACGCGCCGTCTATTGCCCGCTCAACTCGCGGATACGGGCGCGGGCGAGATCGGCTTTCATCTTGTCACCCAGAACGTCGTAGGCCCGGGCCAGTCGCTTCCAGCCTTCCAGGTCATCCGGGTTCTCTTTCAGGCGGTCGGCGAGCCTCTGCACCATGGAGCGGATCATCTCCGAACGTTCCGAGGCCGACATGCCGTCGGCCGCCTGCTGTAGTTGTTCACCGGTCATGGCCGGTCCGGCGCGGACCGGCGCGTCGCCGGGTCCCGCTGCGGGTTGTGGCGCAGGGGCTACGGCGCGGGCGGCGGCGACCGCCCTGGCCAGGGTCTTGGCCGCCTCTGAAGGTTCGAAAGTGATGGAATCGTCGCCCAGGTCTTCTTTTGCACTGGAGATCTGTTGCTCGACGACACCGCGCCACGGCGCCTCTGGCGGCGACCACGCGAGGAGATCGGTCCAGCCCTGAATGGCGCCCTTGTAATTGCCGTTCTGCGCCTCAGCCAGGGCCAAGTAGTAAACGGCCCGCGGGATCGCCGGGTTATAGCCGAGCATCTCCTTGAAGATGGCCTGGGCCTGCTGGGTGACCCAGCCCTCAGCCTGTTGGACCATGGTCTCGGCGAGATCGATGGCCAGTTGCTCGTCATTATCGACCAGTTTCAAGGCCCGGCGATAGGCGGCGATGGCATCCTCGTAACGCTCCATGACCGCGTAGGAACGGGCCAAGAGTGCCCAGCCTTCGGCGTTGTTGGGGTTTTGCTCGAGGCGTTTGGCGAGGGTATCGACCATGTTTTTGATGTCTGCCGGCGCGTCGGCGTGCTGCGGCGTTTGCGGGCGGGCAGCGAAGGGTTGGTCATCGTAGCCCGGGGTGCCGAGATTGAAATAGATGGCGAAGGCGGCGAGGGGCACGGCGACCGCAACAGCGGCGGTTGTCAGCCGGTCAGCGGACGGCAGTTTGGCGCCGTTGTTTTCGGCACTGTCGGCAGGGGCGTTCGCCAGCATGCGCCGCTCGATCTCGAGCCGCGCAGCGCCGGCCTCTGTCTCGCTCAAGACGCCGCGCTCGCGGTCGGTCTCTACCTCCCGGAGCTGGTCCTTGAAGACGGCGAGGTCGAAGGCAGAACGTTCTGCCGGCCCTCTTTTACCCTTGCCGACGAGCGGCAAGACCACGGCGGCGATGGCGGCCAGAGTGAAGGCTATTGCGACGACCCAGAACACGGTCAACGGTTTGTCTCCCCGACCGTTCTCAGGCTCTCGCCGTTGCGCCAGTCTTCGCCGAAGCGCGCTTCGGGACACCGACTCGGTAGCGCCGGTCGGTGATGCTCAAGAGGCCGCCGAACACCATCACCAGGCAACCGGCCCACATCCACGGCACCAACGGATTGAAATAGAGCCGCGTCACGAAGGAACCGGGCTCAACGTCCGGGTCGCCGATGACCGCATAGAGGTCGCCCGACACCATGGAATGAATGGCTGCTTCCGTGGTCGGCATGCTGCGTACCGTATAGTTGCGTTTCTCGGGCCTGAGCACGACGACGGGCTTACCGTCCTTCTTGACGATGAAGGTGCCGTGGACGGCCGTATAATTGGGGCCATTGGACCGTTTGGCGCCCTCGAAAGTGAAGTCGTAACCGGCGACTTCGACAGTTTCGCCCGGTTTCATGGTTTGGATGCTTTCCACCTTCCAGCTGCCGTCACCGGTCATGCCGACGATGACGATGGCCAGTCCTAAGTGCCCCAGCGTCATGCCCCAAGTGGCGCGCGGCATGCGGCTGAGGCGGCCCAAGGAAGAGCTCAGGTTTTCGCGGAAAAGACGCATCCGCTCGGCAAGTTCGACCAGCGTGCCGATACCGAGCCAGGCGGCCAGCGTCATGCCAACGATGCCCATGATCGGCCCGTCGGTGACCAGGGCCCAGGTGGCGAAAGCGACAGCGAGCGTACCGGCGCCGGCCACCCAAAGGCGCTTCATGGCGGCGGCCAGGTCGCCACGCTTCCAGGTCAGCAATGGACCCACGGCCATAGCGGCGATCATTGGGATCATCAGCGGGATGATGACGGTGTTGAAGAAGGGAGCACCCACTGAAACCTTGCCGCCGCCGATAGCGTCGAGGAACAGAGGATAGAGGGTTCCCAAAAGCACGACGGCTGCGGCTACGGACATCATTAGATTGTTGAGCAGCAGCGCTCCTTCCCGAGAAATCGGGCGGAACAACCCGCCACCGCCGATCTGCGGCCCTTTCCAGGCAAAGAGCGCGAAAGATCCGCCGATGACGATGATCAAGAGTACCAGGATGAAAACGCCGCGCTCGGGGTCGGTGGCGAAGGCGTGGACCGAGGTCAGTACGCCGGAACGGACCAGGAAAGTGCCCAAGAGGCTGAACGAGAACGTGACGATCGCGAGGAAGATGGTCCAGGTCTTCAGCGCGTTCCGTTTTTCGACGACAATTGCCGAATGCAGGAGCGCGGTGCCCACGATCCATGGCATCAGGGATGCGTTCTCGACCGGGTCCCAGAACCACCAGCCACCCCAGCCGAGCTCGTAGTATGCCCACCATGAGCCAAGACCGATACCAATGGTCAGGAACACCCAGGCAGCCAGGGTCCAAGGCCGTACCCATCGCGCCCAGGCGGCATCGACCCGGCCTTCGATGAGGGCGGCGATGGCGAACGAAAAGGCCATGGAGAAGCCGACATAGCCGAGATAGAGGAACGGCGGATGGAAGGCGAGCCCCGGGTCCTGCAACAGCGGATTGAGGCCCTGGCCGTTGAGCGCCGGCGGGTCAAGGCGTTCGAACGGGTTCGAGGTGAAAAGGATGAACAAGATGAAGCCGATGGTGATCAGACCTTGCACGCCGAGCACCCGGGCCTTCAGGCTCGGCGGCAGGTTGCGGCCGAGAGCCGCCACGGCCGAGCCAAAAAGCGACAGGATCAGCACCCACAGCAGCATCGAGCCCTCGTGGTTGCCCCAGGTGCCGGAGATCTTGTAGATCAGCGGCTTGTCGGTGTGCGAGTTCTGGGCGACGTTGAGAACCGAAAAATCCGATGTGATGAAGGCGTGGGTGAGAGCGCCGAACGAGATCGACACCAGCAGGAACAGGGTCAGGGCCGCCGGGCCGGAGGCGGCCATCCAATTGGCATTGCCCCGCTCGGCGCCGGCCAGCGACAGGAACGACTGGGCGATGGTCATGGGCAGGGCCAGGATCAAGGCGAAGTGTCCAAGTTCGGCAATCATGTTCTAGGGTTCCGTTGTCTTGCGAAGGTTACCTCTCCGAGGCCTTTTCCTTACCGCGCGACGCCGGTGCCTTCAACGCCAAAGGCCTCGGGTGTCGAAAACCGGATTCCCTTCAAGTAGGGTTTCATCGACGTGTTTAAAAGCCTCGTGGTCGGTCAGGAGGACGATAATATCGGCCGATTCGAGGGCCGTGTCCAAATCAACCAACTTCACGTGGTGTTTACCGGCGAACGCTTCCGGTAGGGCCGAGATGTGCGGCTCAACGATCAGAAAACCGCCGGTGACCTCGTCGGCCAGCCGGTCGACGATTTCGATGGCCGGGCTCTCGCGCAGATCGTCGATATTGGCCTTGTAGGCAAGCCCGAGGAAGGCGATGACCGGTTGGCTATAGGTCGTTGCCGCGGCGACGATTTTAGAGGCGATGGCAGCGGGTTTTTCGTCGTTAACTTGGCGTGCCGAGCGAATGAGCGGCGTTGCGTCAGGCGCCGAATGGACGATGAACCAGGGATCGACGGCGATGCAGTGGCCACCGACGCCAGGTCCCGGATTGAGGATATTGACTCGCGGATGGTGGTTGGGCAAGCTCGAGGGTCTCCCAGACGTCGATGCCCAATTCCTCGCAGACCAGGGATATCTCATTGGCAAAGGCGATGTTGACGTCGCGATAGGCGTTTTCGGTGAGCTTGACCAATTCGGCGGTGCGGGCCGTCGTCGTCAGGCACTGGCCATCGACGGCGATCTTGTAGAGTTGGACGGCCCGTTCGGCGCATCGAGGGCTGATGCCGCCGATGACGCGGTCGTTGCGAACCAGTTCCATCAAGACTTTACCCGGCAGTACCCGTTCCGGACTATGGGATATCTGCACATCGGCATCATCTCCGGCAATGTGTGGGAACCCGAGGTCGTCGCGTGCCGCCGCCAATCTTTCGGATACCATCTCGGTGGTGCCGACCGGCGATGTCGACTCGATAATGATCAGATCACCGGCCTTGAACACCGGCGCCAGGCTTTCGACAGCGGCATCGATGTAACTCAAGTCAGGGGTCCGGCCGTCGGTGAACGGGGTCGGTACGGCGATGATAAAAGCATCGGCCGGCTCCGGCGCTGTACTGGCGCGCAGTTTACCGGTGGCAACCGCCCCATTGACCAGGATGTCCAGGTCCGGCTCGATGATGTGGACCTTCCCCTCGTTGATGAGCGCAACGGCGCGTTCGTCGATGTCGACGCCTAGCACGTCGAGGCCGCGGCTGGCCAGGACCGCGGCGGTCGGCAATCCGACGTAACCGAGGCCGATCACGCAGACGCTTTTGAATGGTTCGTTAAGCTGCCGGTCCATGGCGGAGAGCCTCCAGAATACGGGCGCTGGCCTTGCCGTGCCCGTACGGGTTGTGGGCACGGCTCATGGTCGCGTAATGATCGGCATCGTCAAGCAATCGTTCGGCTTCAGATATAATCCGGTTTTCGTCCGTGCCGACGAGAATGACGGTGCCGGCTTCCACCGCTTCCGGCCGCTCTGTAACGTCGCGCATGACCAGAACCGGTTTGCCCAACGACGGCGCTTCCTCTTGAATGCCGCCGGAATCGGTAATCACCATGAAGCAGCGGTCCATCAGGTAGACGAAGGAAAGGTATTCGGCCGGCTCGATCAAATGCACGCCATCCCGATCGCCGAGGATCCGGTTGACCGGTCCCCGAACGTTGGGGTTAAGGTGGACGGGATAGAGGATTTCCGTGTCGCCGCGTTCGGCGATACATGCCAGCGACCGACAGATCCGTTCGAACCCGTCACCGAAGTTTTCGCGACGATGGCCCGTCACCAGAATCAAGCGTTTGCTGTTGTCGAAGAAATCGTACTTCCGTTGCATCTGATCGCGAAGACCACCGGGTTGACGCACGGTGCCGACAGTCTGCAACAGGGCGTCGACCACGGTGTTCCCGGTGATGATAATGCCCGCCGCGCCGACGCCCTCGCGCCGCAGGTTGTCGGCGGCTGATTGAGTCGGCGCAAAGTAGAGGTCGCAAATGGCATCCGTCAGCTTGCGGTTCATCTCCTCGGGGTAAGGGGCGTAGATGTCACCCGTCCGCAAGCCCGCTTCCACGTGTCCGACTGGGATTTTCCGGTAGTAGGCGGCGAGCGCCGCGGCAAAGGTCGTCGTCGTATCCCCGTGCACCAGAATACGGTCCGGTTTTGCCTGGTCGAGCACATCGAGCATGCCGACGAGAACGGATTGGGTGATGTGGGCGAGATCTTGATCGGCGCGCATGACGTCGAGATCGAAGTCCGGTTCGATATCGAAGATAGCGAGAACCTGGTCGAGCATTTGGCGGTGCTGCGCGGTGACACATACGACGGATTCGAAACCGTCGTCTTCCCGCAGGGCATTGATCACCGGGGCCATCTTTATGGCCTCGGGACGGGTTCCAAATACACTGAGTACTCGCATGTGGATGTAGAAACGGTCTGTGCCGGAAAGAAAAACAGGCCCGTAAACCACGGGTTCACCTGTGCCCGATAGATATAGTGCGGTAAACGAAAGGGCAAGAATTGGTTTTGTCCCAGAACGATGTCGGCCTATCGTATAAAACACCCCGGCTCGAGCCGGGGTGACAAATTCCGGCTCAAGCCGGGACAACAAACGCCGGCACAAGCCGGGGAAAGGGATGGTGCGTCAATGAAAATTATATTGGGATTTCTCGCATTCGCTGTGATTGCTCTGTCGGGCGGTGCAGTTTGGGCCGGCGCCCCGGAATTGGCCGCCCACAAAGCGTTTTATGCGCTGGAGATTAAAAAGAGGCGCGACAGCAGTTTCACCGACGTCAGAGGCGCCGTGCGTGTCCTGCGGGAGCGTTCCTGTGACGGATGGATCTCCGAGGAAACCGTTAGGATGGCCGTTGAAACGGATCTCGGCCGGGTTTTCGAACAGGGTCTGCAATTCACGGGCTGGGAGTCCTTTGACGGTCGACACTACAGGTTTGCGTCACGCTCACGGTCAAACGCCGAGAGGATGGAGGCGCGGGGATCGGCGCAACGCGGCAAGAACGGGGATGTCGGCGAGGTCACCTATCGGCTGCCCAGCGCACAAAAACAAACCCTACCCCCGGATACGTTCTTTCCGTCGAATCTGGTCAACTGGGTCATCGCCAAGGCCAAAGCCGGTGAGAAACGCTTGCGAGCCCATTCTTTCGACGGTACTGACGAGGAAGGTGCCGAACTGATGGTCATCTACGTCGGCAACGAAGAAGCTGCCGACGTGACTGGAAAAAGCGGTGATCACGAACTGCTGGCGGGCAAGACGTGGAATGTCCGTTTTGCGGCATTCGCCATGGACAGTCTCGCTGCTAAGCCGTCCTACGAATTCGAGGCGAAGTTGATTGAAAACGGAGTCCTCGCCGAGGCGGTTCTCGATTTCGATGAATTCACGGTCCTGCAACGTTTGGTCAAGGTCGAAAAGGTCGACATCCCAGAATGTTGACGGGACGCGTCAGGCACCAGTTGTTTGCTGGCCGTGATGTGACTAACATCCCAACTGGCACAATGACGTACCGAGGATAGGAAACATGCAGCGTGCGTGTGGTATGATCGGGTTCTTCGCAATGTCGGCCTTCCGGGCGACGGTCGTCCTTGCGCTCGTCTTCGGTAGCATCGCGAGCGCCCAGGCCGAACCCGGGTTCTCGGGCATGCAGTTGCAGGGGGTCGGCGAACGGATCGCCAAGGCCCTCGGCATGGAAAAACCCATGGGCGTTCTAATCCGTGACGTGGCCGTCGGGGAGGCGGCGGCGAAGGCCGGCCTCGAGCGGGGCGATCTGATCGTCGAGTTCGCCGACAGGAAGATCGATACGTTCGACAGCCTAATCAAAGCGGCAACCAAGACCTCGGTCGGACAAACGGTCGAAGTCGAGGTTCTGCGCGGTGGTAAGAAGGTCGAGGTCAAGATGACCCTCGGGCGCAAGCCGCCGACCTGGAAAATCGCCAATGGGGCTGTCGCCAACCTGCCCGATGCCGGTCTCACTCTGGCCGCCATAACGCCGAATATTCGCAAGCGGTTCAACCTGCGTTGGGGCGCAGTTGGCGTTCTGGTTACGCTGATCGACCCCGAACACGCCCAACGGACGATCATAAAACGGGGTGATGTTATCGTCCAGGTCAACCAGAAGGACGTCTGGTTGCCGAGCCAGATTGTCACCGCTTATCAGGACGCCAAGACGGCTAAGCGCGACCGACTGCTGCTCCTGGTCGAGCGTTTGGGTGCTTACGAGTTTATGCTTTTACCGGTTCGCTGAACTCGCCGCTTCACCGCGATCTTCGTCGTTTGCTGAATAGCTCCCGGACGATGACCGGACTCAGCTTCCCCTGGACTTGGCAATGAGTCGGCGGATCGTCGCGATATCGACAGCGCCCGGGACCAGTTCGTCACCGATGACAAAAGCCGGCGTGCCGGTGATCCGAAGGCTATCGGCGAGTTCATAGGTGTCGCGGATCATCGCCTCGATTTCCGGCGAGTCCATCTCTTTGGCGACCGTGTGCGGATCGGCGCCAGCATCGGCAACGGTCTTCAGAATCTTGTTCAAGGACATGCCGCCTTTGACTTCCAACAGAGCCGCGTGGACGTCCATATATTTTTCTGGATCGAGCCGCCAAACCGCCAAGGACGCTTTCGTCGCCATCACCGATTCCGGGCCGAGGATCGGGAATTCCTTGAACACATAGCGGACTTTGGGGTCCGATTTCATGACCTCCATGAGGGCCGGAAACACGCGTTTGCAGAAACCGCACCGGTAGTCGAAAAACTCGACGATCGTCACATCGCCATCAGGGTTTCCGCCTACCGGTGATGACGGGTCGCTGATAAGTTTGTCGCGCGATGCCACCAGATTTGCTTTGGCCCGCTCTTCTTCCTCCCGCGCCATCCGGTCCTGCAGGCGTTTGATCGATTCCATCACCACCTCCGGGTGGTCCATGATGTGTTGTTCGATCATCTTCTCGATCTCTCGACGCTGGTCGTCGTTCAGACCATCTGCGGCGGTTGTCGGCGCAGGCGCGGCGAGAGACGAAAGGGCGAGAATTGGGACAAATAGAAGCGCTCGGAGAATTGTCGGCATGAATACGATACCCGGCAGCAGGTTTGAAACACGGCGGGCATCATCGAATGTCTGGCGTCCGGTTTCAAGACAAGGGCGCGAATATACCAAGTTCCTCACAGAGAAGTGAGGGGAATCAACGAGATAGTCGAAGCCCACCGATGGACATCGTTTGCGGTGCGGCGGTCGATTGCGCGGCGATCCCGATAAACACGACCCGTGCCGCAAGAACATCGTCATGTGGCCACGACTCCTTGAAAATACGGGAAAGATCGACCGAATCATCCCACCACGAGCCGGCGTTCTCCCGGCCGCCGCGCGCCGTGTATTGAACCTGCTGCGCTCTTTGGCGGCCTTCGTGACCTGAGACACCATTCCTCTCTGCAACGCCGATTTTCCCCACAGTACGGAAATTAAACGGTCGTGCGCGGGGAGCCCACGGGTTCCACTAATCGTCGTCATCAAACTCGCCAGGAAGCCGCGCTTCTCCGTATCTTGTGGCCGGCTCCGTATGCCGGCGAGGATGCGCACCGGATGTACGGCCGCGCTCCCTTTGCGGACCGACCACGCCCAATGTAGGAACGGAGTCACGGCGAGATGGGCATCCGTGCGCCTGGCGATGACAAATGCCTCGGCACCGCTAGTGACCCCGATCATCGGGTACCCGGTGGCGCGGCCACTGGAAATCTGGGTTGGCGTAACGTCGCCGGTGACGACCCAGTCCGGCGGCAGGTTCTGGATATCGAAATGGCCGGAAAGGGGCAGCACGTCGAGAGTCTCGCTCATCGGAACAGCTGACGGCGGCGGCGCGCAAGCGCCAAGGAAGATCAGAGCGACAAAGACCAGGCTACGGCCGGTGCGTCCGGAGATCTCGATTCCAAATTTTCGACTCATCGAGTCGTTCGCGCTCTGGGCCCTGGGCGTATGCCGGACCAAGTGTCCGGTCATTTCCCTTTTTTCTTCCTTTTCGCCATGCCGTTCGCAGCAAGCGAGATGTCCTGCGCTTGAATCCATTCACGCGAGCCTTCCGGAAAAAATCGTTCCGCCTTACCCGCGTGGAACAGGGCGACATCGGCCTTGCCTCGGATCAGGGCTTCCTCCGCAAGGGCTAACGAACTGCGTCCAATGTCGCCCTTGCGGCCATAGCCAATGGAGAGCTGGCGCCACATCATGGCTGTGCGCGGCTCCTTGGCAACCGCCGCTTCCAGGTTGACGATTGCCGGGTCGATAAGCGCCGGATCATTGGTCTCCAGTTCGGCCTTGGCCAGTTGATAAAGAATGATCGGCGAGGTCGGCAAAAGGTCGGCGGCTTTCCGGTGATGTGCGATGGAATCACGGACCCGGCCGCTTTCGAACAGGACTTGGCCTTTCAATTCGTGGAAGTAGGGGTCGTTGGGGTGTTCAGCGATCAATCCGTCCAATAATGCGATAGCCTTCTCAAATCGGGCTTTGCGATGGTGTGCAATGGCCCGCGCGTAGCGGGCCGGGACGTTGTTGTCCTTGGCGTTGTATAGTCGCAGGGTCCGGCCGACGGGATTGATGAACCCGTGCAGTTTGGCCTTGATACGCTCGTGCATGCGGACGAATTCTCCTGACGTCGGGACATCGGAATAGGGTGAATTGGCGACATGATGTTCTATCGTCCGAATGCGATCGGCGGACAAGGGGTGGGTCCGGACATAAGGATCCTGGTTGGCCGAACTGAGCAGTTCCTGGCCTTCGAGAACCTTGAGGAATTCGAGTGTACCCCGGGCCGATTGCTTGGTCGCGTCGAGCAGTTTAAGGGCGGCCTGATCGGCTGACGATTCCTCGCCACGGCTATAGCTAAGGAAGTTCCGCAAGGCCATCGATTGACCGCCGGCCGCGATCGCCGCGCCGACGTCGCCACGGCCCGAGGCAATGGCTGCAGCGCCGCCGAGAATGAAGCCGAGAATGGCGGAACGTGAGCTCCTGGCGATCGCATCATGCATGCGAGTCAAATGGCCGCCGGCGATATGGCCAGTCTCGTGGGCGAGGACGCCGATGATTTGAGAAGCGTTTCCGCTCTGCATGATGAGGCCGGTGTGGATAAAAAGATTCTGCCCGCCGGCGACGAAGGCGTTGAGGGAATTGTCCTTGACGATATATATGTTGACCGCGTCACGGTCCAACCCGGCGGCCGTGAACAAGGGGGAGGCAAATGCGCGTATGGTGTTTTCGATTTCCGCATCACGGATCACCGGCAGGCCGTTAGCGGCCACTTGGCGCGGCGTCAGGGCCAATACGGAGAACAGCAATATGAAAAGAAAAATGGCGATCCGTTTCGACACGAAATCCGCCCTCGGCGACGATTGTTTGTGCGTCGGCCCGTCTCGAGGCCAAGGGAAGCGTAAACGCCGCTTGGGGTGGCGTCAATTCACGGCTCTCGCGGTAACGCTGTCGTTATCAGCCTGTACGGTGTTCGGTGGCGACGAGGAAAGTGATGTTCCGCTTGGTCGCGTCGGCTTTGTGAAGGGTTTTATTGGGGGGATTGCTGCCGATGAACCGCAGGCGGTTCTTATTGGGCGTGATGTTCTTTCGGCCGGCGGTTCGACGGCCGACGCAGCTGTCGCCATCTATTTCGCGATGTCGGTTACCCTGCCTTCGGCGGCGTCGCTCGGAGGCGGTGGCATGTGCCTGATCCGAGACCACGAAACCCAGGCTGTCGAGGTGCTCGACTTCCTGGCCCGGCCCCCGTCAGGCAACCGGCCGGCTGGTTTGCGCCCGGTCGCCGTGCCGGGAAACCCGCGCGGCTTCTTCGCGCTTCATGCTAAATACGGTCGCCTGAAATGGGGCGAGTTGCTTCGCCCGGCCGAAAACCTGGCACGTTTCGGGACACAAATATCCAAGGCGCTCGCGGCCGATCTCCGGATAGCCGGGCGGGTTCTCGGCGACGATCCCAAGTTGTGGGGGGCGTTCAAAGGTGATGACAACCGGCTCATTCGCGAGGGTGGGTTCATTCGTCAATTGGAACTAGCTGCGACCTTGGGGCGGCTTCGTTCCCGCGGCGGCGGCGACTTCTACTCCGGGCCGTTCGCGCGTCAGTTCGCGCAGGCGGTGACGGACTCCGGCGGTGCCCTGAACTACGACGACCTTCGTGTGTTCATACCGAATTGGGGTCAGCCGATCACGGTTCCCTTCATCCGCAGTTCCAAACTCTACTTTCCGGCCGGCGGTGGCGACGCTGGTTTAATCGCGGCCCAGATGATGGCGATGCTGTCTGTCGATGATGCCTATCAAGACGCCGACGTCGCCGAGCGCGCCCATCTCCTCGCGGAGACCGCCGAGAGGGCCTTGGTTGAACAGCGGCGCCTGGCTCGCTCTGGTGGAACGTTAGGCGGAGCCGACACTGTAACCGAGGATCGGGCGGAACAACTGATGGGAACCTATAGTTCGGAGCAGCGCCGCCCAGTCAATGGTGCCCCGCCGGCCCCCGTTCAGTCCGTTCTCGAGGCCGGCGAGGCGTCGCTCACCGTGCTCGACCAGAGAGGGTCCGTTGTCGTCTGCTCGATGACTATGAACCGACCCTTCGGTGCCGGCCTATTAGCGCGCGGTTCCGGCGTGCTCATGGCCGCGCCGCCGCTCCCGGGTCGCGAAGGCGAGTCCCTGGCCGCAATGATCCTGGCGAGCACCATTAGCAATCAGGTTTTCTACGCTTCGGCATCTTCCGGTGGCGCGGTCGCACCGACAGCGCTGGTCAATGTGGCGGCCCAGATCTTACTTGACAAAGAATCGACCCTGTCGAGTTCACTGGCCTTGAAAAGGATCCACCATGGCGGTGCGGACGGCGTAACCTACGCTGAGAAGGGGACGCCGCGGCCGATCCTCGAGGGGTTGGTCCGACGCCAGCACCGGACCGCGTTGGTCGAAAGGTTGGGCAACGTCAACAGCGTCTATTGCTCGACCGGCCTCCCGGCAGAAATCATCGATTGCGGCGCCGGCGCCGATCCGCGCGGCCTCGGAATCGCCTCGAGCTCGGATTGAGATCATGGTTTTGAAGGTCGCCAGGCGCGGTGCCATACCGCCGTTTATAGTCATGGATGTCATGCGCGCCGCAAACGAACGCGAGGCGTCCGGCGAAGAGGTTCTCCATCTCGAGGTCGGGCAACCGGGCACCGGCGCCCCAGCCGGGGTTGTCGAAGCCGTCCGGGCGGCGGTCGGAAACGAGAAGCTCGGTTATACGGACGCCTTCGGCATTCCGCCGCTTCGCGACAGGATTTCCCGCTACTATGCGGATAGCTACGGTGTTGATGTCGATCCCGGGCGGGTATTTGTGACCACCGGATCTTCCGGCGGGTTCGTTCTATCTTTCCTCGCGGCGTTCGATCCGGGCGACCGCGTGGCCATGGTCAGTCCCGGTTACCCGGCCTACCGCAACATCCTGTCAGCCGTCGGCATCGAGGTCGTCGACATGCCGACCGGGCCCGATACAAATTTCCAGCCGACGCCTGAAGTCGTCGAGCGGGAGATATCGCGTAGCGGTAATTTGGATGGGTTGATCATTGCTAGCCCGTCCAACCCGACGGGAACGATGATCACCGAACCGGACCTCAAAAGGCTGGCCGAGTTTTGCGCAGATCACGGAATCCGCCTTATTTCCGACGAAATCTATCACGGCATCACCTACGGTGAGCCGGCCCAGACCGTTGCCGCCTTTCTCGACGATGCCATCATCGTCAACAGTTTCTCCAAATACTATTCGATGACCGGTTGGCGCCTCGGCTGGATGGTGGTGCCCGAGAACCTGCTTCGTTCGGTCGAGTGCCTGGCGCAGAACCTGTTTATCTCGCCGCCGACCCCGTCGCAGGTCGCCGGCCTGGCGGCGTTCGATTGCCTCGAAGAACTGGACGGTAACGTCCGGCGCTATGCGGCGAACCGCGAGTTGCTGTTGCGCGAATTGCCGAAAGCCGGTTTCGAAAAACTCGCTTCCGCCGACGGCGCCTTTTACATCTACGCCGACGTCGCACATATGACCAACGACAGCCCCGAATTCTGCCGCCGTATTCTCGCCGAAACAGGTGTCGCTCTTACGCCGGGAACGGATTTCGATCCGTCCCGTGGCAACCACTTCCTGCGGTTTTCCTTCTCCGGCGAAACCGACGTCATGGCCGAAGCGTCCCGGCGATTACGTACGTGGACGGCAGGACATGCCGATATGGACTAAAACATCGAACCCTTTCTGGCCGCCAAACTGCAAGGACAGCCTCAGAAGGTCCGATTTAGAGTTCGATGCTCTAAGATTAACGGTTCCACCAACCCCGCTTCGCTGGCTTCGGTTCGGCATCGCCGTCACCGCCTCCGACGTTGATGACCACGGTTTTTGCCGCTTCGCGCAGTTTTTCGACGTCTTCCTCGGGTTGAGCCTCCGGCTTAGCCGGTTCCGGTGGGGTCTCGAGTTCGTTTGATTGCGGCGCGCTTTCACCAGCCCCGGGTTCCGATGCCTCTACCCCGGATCTCGGCTTCGTCCGACGGCGCCGCGATTTCTTCTTTTCACCGGTTTCTGCTTCGCCGTCAGCTGACGTTTCGGCGGTTGCCGCATCATTCTGTTCGACCGTTTCTACCGCGATTGAAGATGAATCCTCTGTGTCGTCGGCCAGTTTTTTCGCCTTGCGGCTCCGTCTTTTGCGGCTGGTAGGTGCTTCCTCGTGACCGGCCTCGCCGACCGCGTCCTCGTTTGCTGCCGGTTTCCGACGCCGTCTGCGGCGTTTTGGCTTCTCTTCCGTTTCCGCCTCAACTTCGCCGCTTTGGTCAGGTAGGGGAATCACTTCGGCCTGGAGCTCAGCCGGCGCTTCGAGAAGCTCCGGTGCCGTGGGCGCCTCCAACAAAGCCGGTTCGCCCGCCGCGTCGCTGCCCTCTCGTGCCTGCGACCCCACCTGAGCGTCGTCGCCGGCCTGTTTGCGAC
>Ga0209458_1000395_pt1 | contig 16198 bp, 13 predicted proteins | sample WorMetLIZAISLAND_FD_187411 | JGI IMG/M metagenome (GOLD analysis project Ga0209458, IMG submission 187411) | Marine gutless worms symbiont microbial communities from Max Planck institute for Marine Microbiology, Germany - Inanidrilus manae... ...
GGTTCGCCGCCTGATCGCCGATGCCGTAGAGTGAACACATAAGCGCGCCACAACGAAGCGTCAGAGGGGAGGTGCAAATGGGACGGCTGGACGGCATGGCCGCGATCGTGACCGGCGCGGCCTCAGGCTTCGGTAAAGGCATCGTCGAGTCCTTCGCCCGCGAGGGCGCGGCGACGCTCGTCGCCGATCTCGACGGAGCGACGGCCGAGGCCGTGGCCGAGACGCAGCGCGCCCAAGGCGGCCAGGCGGAAGCGCTGCAGACGGATGTAACCGACCCGGCGGGCCTCGCGGCCGCGGTCGCGCTCTGCGAGGAGCGCTTCGGCGGCCTCGACGTGATGGTCGCCAATGCCGGCATCGGCCAGCGCCCGGCCGCTTTCCTCGAGACGAAGGCCGACAGCCTACGCCGCCAGTTCGAGGTCAACGCCCTCGGCGCCTTCAACAGCTGCCAGGCGGCGATCCCGGCCTTGCGACGGCGAGGTGCGAGCAATGGGGTGGACAGTTCCATCCTGATCACCGTCTCGGGCATCGCGCTCACCCCACGGCCGCAGCTCTACGGCTACGGCATGGCCAAGGCGGCGGCGATGTATCTGATGAAGTCGCTGGCCCTGGAACTGGCGCCTGACCGCATCCGCGTGAACGGCCTCTTCCCCGCCGTAGGCGACACGCCCATGCTGGCCGACTTCGCTGGCGGCGCGCGCAGCGAGACCCACGACCGCCAGTTCGCCGAAGCCCTGCCCCTCGGCCGCCTGATCACTCCGGAGGACGTGGGCCATGCCGCCGTCTTCCTCTCCGCCCCAACCGAGGCAGGCGCACTGACGGGCTGTGCGTTGCCGGTCGATGCGGGGAGGTGTTTGTAGGGGTGCGGCGAAATCGGGCTAGAACGCGCATAGGACCAACTACTGCCGCCGCGCCCATGTCAACTGGCCTATGAAGACTGGGACGCCAGTTGGCCCGCCAGCCCCTTCATGGCCCCGAGCACGGAACCGGGAGATTGATGTGAGCGGCGACGAGGACTTCCGCTTTCCCAGGAATGTTTCGGTTTAAGTTTCTGGCGAACCACTACCCTGAACTTCGCCGTTGAGTAGATCATAGCCGCCATACGCCCAACGGCGGACATCGGCACAAGATCAGCAACACTTCTGCAGCTAAACCGAACCGCGCAGCCAGCGGCATGAGCTAAACGCCTGTTTATAAAGTGGGGCATCCGGGAAACAAGACTGCCGGCACGCCCGGAATTGTTTACAGTCAAGCGCTCTCACAAGTCATTCGTTCGCTTTTCTCTTCTACAACGCCTTCGCCCCAGCGTAGCCTAAGACCATGGGCAACGGCATAGGGCAATGGCTGGAAAGCCTCGGAGTTGGCCAGTATACCGACGCATTTGAGGCCAATGACGTCGACATTCGGGCGCTGCCATACCTGAGCGACGATGATTTGAAGGAACTGGGGGTCTCCCTCGGTCACCGGCGCATCCTACTTGCGGCGATCACAGCGCTTGGACAGGACGAAACCACACGGCAGCCCGAGGCGCCGGAGCCCAGGCGAGCGCCCACAGACGATGCCGAGCGGCGCCAACTTACCGTAATGTTCTGTGATCTCGTTGGCTCGACCGAGCTCTCACGCCGGCTCGACCCTGAAGAACTACGCGAACTGCTGCGGCGATATCAGAACGTGGTGACCAACGCCGTCATGCGTTACTAGGGGTATGTGGCCAGGTTCCTGGGTGATGGCGTGCTCGCTTACTTCGGCTGGCCGCAAGCATACGAGGATCAGGCAGAGCGCGCCATTCGCGCCGGCCTTGATGCTGCCGCGGCGGTCGAAGGTATCGGGCTCGATCACGCGGAGTCTCTCCGTGCCCGTGTCGGCATCGCCACAGGAGAGGTGGTCGTGGGCGACCTGATCGGCGACGTGACTTCGGATATGGAAGCGGTAACAGGGGAGACGCCAAACCTGGCGGCCCGGCTTCAGGGCATCGCCCAAACCGGTCAAGTCGTGATCAGTTCGACCACCCGCCGCCTGGTCGGCACCACTTTCGAACTTGAGGATCTGGGTCCGCATCGCCTGAAGGGCTTCTCCGAGGATGTGCTCGCCTGGGGCGTAATCGGAGAAAGCGCGGTGGAGAGCCGGTTCGAAGCGGCACGCGAGGGCGCCCTTACCCGACTCGTCGGACGGGAACACGAGCTTGGCCTGCTGCGGGAACGGTGGGAACTGGCGAAAGACACTGAAGGCCAAGTGGTTCTGCTGTCAGGGGAAGCTGGAATTGGCAAGTCGCGCATGGTGCAAGACTTCAGAAAGGAGATTGGCGACGAGCTGCGCTTCAACCTCAGCTATCAGTGCTCCCCCCATCACACCAACAGCGCCTTTTATCCCGTGATCCAACGGCTGCAACGAGCTGCAGATTTCTCGATTGAAGACAGTATCGGGGCAAAGCTTGACAAGCTGGAGACGCTGTTGCGGTCAACTCAGGAAAGCATCGACGCGATAGCACCAATCTTTGCGGCCCTGCTGTTGCTTCCGGCAGAAGACCGCTTTGGCTCGATCGATCTGACGCCGCAACAGCTGCGATATCAAACCATCGAGGTGTTGATTGACCAGGTTCTGGCACTCAGCCGGCAGCGGCCTGTTCTGCTCGTGGTCGAAGATGCGCATTGGATCGATCCCTCGATGGGAGAGTACGTGGGAGAGATCATGCCGCGGATCGTCGATCAGGCGGTGTTCGTGGTTATCACCTACCGAACCGAGTATCGCCCACCCTGGTCCGACCACCCGCATCAAACCTCAATCGTCTTGAATCGACTCGGCCGTAAGCAAGCCGCAGAAATCGCCCACTCGGTGGGTGGCCAGGACCTGGTGGATGCGATCGTTGATCGGATCGCCGTTCGCGCCGACGGCGTGCCGCTGTTCGTCGAGGAGCTGACTAAGTCGGTTCTCGAAAGCTATGTGTCCAAGGATGAAACGGCCGTCGACGACCTGATTCCAGCGACGCTGCAGTCCTCCTTGGTGGCGCGTCTCGACAGACTGGAGGAAGCCAAGGAAATTGCTCAGATCGGTGCGATTATCGGGCGGGAGTTCCCCTACGACCTGCTTGCCGGCATCGCCAACAAACCCGGCGATGAAATCAATGCCGCCCTCGATCGGCTGGTTCAGTCGGGACTGGTCTTTCGCCGTGGTGTACCGCCCGAAGCCACCTATACCTTCAAACACTCGCTGGTGCAGGACGCTGCTTACACAACCATATTGATCAGCCGGCGCCGACGATTGCATGCTCAGATCGTCGAAATCCTCGAGCACCAAGTTGGTGACCAGCCAGCTGAGAAGATCGATCTGCTCGCTCACCACGCCTACCAGGGTGAGGTTTGGGACAAGGCTTTCATCTACCTGCAACAAGCGGGCCTCAAGGCAATGGATCGTGCCGCCGTCCGCGAGGCCGTTGCGCTGTTCGAGCAAGCGCTGGCCGCCGGGTCCCATCTGCGGGAAACACGTGAGTTGCTGGAGCGGGCGATCGATCTCCGCTTCGACCTCCGCAACGCGCTCTGGTCGATCGGGGCTTTTGAAGAGATCCTTAGACATCTCAACGATGCGGAGAGCCTGGCCAGAAAGCTCGACGATCCGAGACGGATCGGCTGGATATCGGTCTTCATGAGCGCGAGTCTCTGGCAGTTTGGCCGCTCGGCCGAGGCGCTTACATCCGCCAACAACGCTATGGCGATCAACGCGACAGCGGAGGATCTTGCGCTGGGAGTCGGCGCGAACTTCTATCTCGGATGTGCCTATGTCACATCGGGCGACTGTCGAGAGGCCGAGACCTTCTTCCAGAAGATCGCAGACTCCCTCCAGGGTGATCTAAGCCGAGAGCGCTGTGGCCTGCCGTTTGTCCCGGCCGTGATATCCCGTTCCTGGTTGGTCTGGGCCTTGGCCGAGCGGGGTGAGTTCAACGAAGCGATGGTCCACGGCGAGGAAGCGCTGCGAATCGCCAAGGAAGTGGGGCACCCCTTCAACCTGGCGCATATCTACTACGATCTCGGTTACTTCTATGGCGTCAAGGGCGAGCTTGACCAGGCGGTCCACACGCTCGAGCAGGCTTATGCTTTGGTCGATGAATGGAAACTCACCTATCTGTCGCCCTTCATCTTGGGCTTCCTCGGCCATGTGACCGCGCTTTCGGGCCGGGTTGCGGACGGACTTGCCTTACTGCATCAAGCCCAGTTGGCCTATGAATCGCTGGGGTCGGGCCTCTTTCGCTCCCTGGTCGGCGTGCAGCTGGGCGAAGCCTTGCTACTGGCAAACCGCCTCGACGACGCACTTGAAGCTGCCGATCAAGGTCTGGCGCTGGCCCGGCGGCGTAATGAACGCGGCCACGAAGCCTATGCCCTGCGTCTCTTCGGCGAGATTGCCGCGCATCCCGATTCGACCAAGACCGAGACCGCGCAGGGGCACTACCGGGAAGCCCTGACATTGGCGGAGACCTTTGGTATGCGCCCGCTTGTGGCCCGCTGCCACCTTGGGCTCGGGCGACTCTATCGGCGGGAAGGTCGGCGTCAGGAAGCCGACGAACAAATCGCGAGGGCCACCTCCCTCTATCATGAGTTGGGCATGCACCCATGGCAGGAACAGCCGAACGCCGTGGCGCGATAGCGGTATCGGTTGGAGTACCGTCCCGATCTCCCTACGGCCAGCGCAGCCGGCGGCCCTTCAAATGGTCCTAGTCCCGCCGGTTCCAACCAGCGTCTTTGGAAGATGCTGAAGGCGGCGGCTTACGTCGCCATCTCTTTCTTAGGGTGACATCACGCAGCGGGCCTTCTAAGGCTATCGGCCGGTCTTGCGCTATTGAGGGTGAGCACGTCGGCCCTCGGCGCTACCCGGAGATACTGGCAGGCCGTCCGCAACGCCCACGTCAGGGCGCAGAGCCGGCATTCGAGCCCCTTTGGCCCTTTCAGCACATCGGACCCCAACTCGAAAGAACCGTGTTAACCGCTCCCCGCCTTGATTCCCCTGGGAGCGGTGAGTATGGTCCGCGCCATGAACGCGCAAAGCCTGCACTGCATTGGCCTGCGAATTAGCAACCCGGCGCCCATTCGGTTGCCGGACTGTTCCGATTCGTTTGTCTTTGCCGTACAGGAGTTTGCGTGCCATGCACGCCCCTAAGTTACCCCGAACTTCATATCCATTCCGGCGCCGGGGGCCCTGCCTGGGTAGGGTGTCGGACTATGCCGGGAGGGCCGCTGCCGTCACCTCCTTGTCATTGCCGGGCTTGACCCGACAATCCAGGAAGGGTTCTTACACCTCGCTGAGGATAGTTCTGGATGCCCGGATCAGGTCCGGGCATGACAACGTGTGTTTTGAAGGCCCAAGCATGACCCTAGATTTGCCCGGTGGCGTCGCCCGCCGCGAGGATTGCCAGCCATGACGGTCGATTACAAAGAGACGGTCTTCCTGCCGCGCAGCGAGTTCCCCATGCGCGCCGGGCTCCCCAAGCGGGAGCCGGAGATCCTGGCGCGCTGGGAAGAGATGAAGCTGTTCGAGCGGCTGCGCGAGGACGCGGCCGGGCGGGAGAAGTTCATCCTGCACGACGGGCCGCCCTACGCCAACGGCTACCTGCACATGGGCCACGCGCTCAACAAGATCCTGAAGGACGTGATCAACCGCTCGCAGCAGATGCTGGGCAAGGATGCCCACTACGTGCCGGGCTGGGACTGTCACGGCCTGCCGATCGAATGGAAGGTCGAGGAGTCCTACCGCGAGAAGGGCCAGGACAAGGACGCCGTGCCGCCGGTCGAGTTCCGCCGCGAGTGCCGCGACTTCGCGGAGCACTGGATCGGTGTGCAGACCGAGGAGTTCAAGCGCCTCGGCGTCGAGGGCAATTGGGAGCGGCCCTACACCACCATGGCCTTCGCGGCCGAGGCGCAGATCGTGCGCGAGATCGGCAAGTTCCTGCTGAACGGCGGGCTCTACCGCGGCGCCAAGCCGGTGCTCTGGTCGGTCGCCGAGAAGACCGCGCTCGCCGACGCCGAGGTGGAGTACGCCGACCACGTCTCGACCACCATCTGGGTGCGCTTCCCTGTGGTGACGGCGAGCAAGCCGGAGCTGGAAGGCGCGTCGGTGGTGATCTGGACCACCACGCCCTGGACCATCCCCGGCAACCGGGCGGTCGCCTTCCACGCCAAGGAAACCTACCTGGTGATCGAGGTGACGGAGCCCGGCGAGGAGAGCCGCGCCCAGGCCGGCGAGCGCCTTGTGGTTGCCGCGCCGCTGCTTGAGCAGCTGCTGGCCGACTGCCGCATCACCGGCCACAAGAAGGTCGCGCGCCTGAACGGGGCCGATCTGGCCGGTAGCGTGTGCGCCCATCCCCTCAGAGGGCACGCGGATGCCAAGGGCGGCTACGATTTCGACGTGCCGCTGCACCAGGGCGACTTCGTCACCATGAAGCAGGGCACCGGCTTCGTGCACATCAACCCCGGCGCCGGCACCGACGACTACGAGCTCGGCCTGAAGCACGGCCTGGAGATGCCGATCACGGTCGACGACGACGGCGTCTTCATGCCGCACGTGCCTGTCTTTGCCGGCAAGCGGGTCTATACGGCCGAGGGCAAGCATGGCGACGCCGACCCGGCCGTCACGGCCACCCTGGAGGAGGCCGGCAAGCTGCTCGCCCGCGGCAAGCTGAAGCACAGCTATCCGCATTCCTGGCGCTCCAAGGCACCGCTGATCTTCCGTAACACGCCGCAGTGGTTCATCTCCATGGAGAGCAACGACCTGCGCGACAAGGCGCTGAAAGCGATCAACGACACGCGCTTCGTGCCGGCGGCCGGCCGCCAGCGGCTCTACTCCATGATCGAGCAGCGGCCGGACTGGTGCGTCTCGCGCCAACGCCTCTGGGGCGTGCCGCTGCCGATCTTCGTCGAGAAGGCGACGGGCGAGCCGCTGCGCGACGAAAAGGTGATCGAGCGCGTAGCCAAGGCCTTCGAGGAGGAGGGCGGCGATGCCTGGTTCTCAAGCGACCCGCAGCGCTTCCTCGGCAACGACTACAACGCCGACGACTACGAGCAGGTAACCGACGTGGTCGAGGTCTGGTTCGATTCCGGCTCGACCCACGCCTTCGTGCTGGAGCAGCGGCCGGAGCTGCAGTGGCCGGCCTCGCTCTACCTGGAAGGCTCGGACCAGCACCGCGGCTGGTTCCACACCTCGCTGTTGGAATCCTGCGGCACGCGCGGCCGGGCGCCCTACGAGGCTGTGCTGACGCACGGCTTCACGTTGAACGAGCAGGGCTACAAGATGTCCAAGTCGGCCGGTACCGGGGTCTCGCCGCAAGACGTCATCGCCGAGAGCGGCGCCGACATCCTGCGCCTCTGGGTGGTCGCCTCGAACTATGAGGAAGACGTACGCATCGGTCCCGAAATCCTGCGCTATCAGGTAGACGCGTACAGACGCCTGCGCAATACCCTGCGCTATCTGATCGGCAACCTGGCCGAGTTCTCGCCGGCCGAGCGGTTGCCGGCCGAGGAGATGCCGGAGCTGGAGCGCTGGGTGCTGCACCGCCTGAGCGAGCTGGACGAAGTGGTGCGCAAGGGCTGTGCCGACTTCGACTTCCACAGCATCTATCAGCAGCTGCACAACTTTTGCGCCGTCGACCTTTCGGCCTTCTACTTCGATATCCGCAAGGACTCGCTCTACTGCGACCGGCCGGATTCGCCGCGCCGCCGCGCCTGCCGCACGGTCCTGGACCTGCTGTTCGACCACCTGACCGCCTGGCTGGCGCCGATCCTCTGCTTCACCGCCGAGGAGGCCTGGTGGGCGCGCGGCGCCGGAGAAGAGGCGAGCGTGCACCTGCGTCGCTTCCCCGAGGTGCCGGCGTCCTGGCGTGACGAGGCGCTTGCCGCCAAATGGGCCAAGGTGCGCGAGGTGCGCCGCGTGGTGACCGGCGCCCTCGAGGTCGAGCGGGCCGAGAAGCGCATCGGCTCCTCCCTGCAGGGCCATCCGGTCGTGCATGTGACCGACTCGGCCTTGCGCGAGGCACTGGACGGCGTCGATCTGGCCGAGGTCGCCATCACCTCCGACCTAACCCTCTCGACCGAGGCGCCGCCGGCCGGTGCCTTTACGGTCGAGGAGGTGGCCGGCGTCGGCGTGACGGTCGGCAGCGCCGAAGGCGGCAAATGCCAACGCTGCTGGCGCATCCTGCCGGAGGTCGGTAGGTTTGCGGCTGCGCCGGAGACTTGCGAGCGCTGCGCCGACGCGGTCCAGCATCTCGGTGCGGCCGCACAATAGCCACGCGACGGAGGCCCGCCATGCCGGCCGACAGTTCCGCAGAAAGCCCCCCAAAGACCCCGGGGGCCAATAGCGGCGCGACCTGCGGCCCGAGCCGCCCGGCGGCCAACCTTTACGCGCGCGCGCTCACGCTGGCGGCGCTGATCATCGTTCTGGACCAGGCCAGCAAGTGGCTGATCCTCCAGGTGGTGATGCAGCCGCCGCGGGTGATCGAGGTGACCGGCTTCTTCAACCTGGTGCTGACCTTCAACACCGGGGTCAGCTTCGGCCTGCTGGACAACGACTCGCCCTGGGGTCCCTGGCTGCTCAGCGGCCTGGCCGTCGCCATCGTGATCGGCCTTTTGATCTGGCTGCGGCAGCAAAGCCATCTGCTGCCCGCCCTGGCCATCGGCCTGATCGTCGGCGGCGCGCTGGGTAACGTGATCGACCGGATGCACCAGCCCGGCGTGGTGGATTTCCTGGATTTCCACCTGTCCGGCTGGCACTGGCCCGCCTTCAACGTGGCCGACAGCGCCATCACCGTCGGTGTCGCTCTGCTTCTGTACGACGGCTTCTTTCCCGGCCGCCATTTTCGCGGTGACTTGTCCCAAAGCGCCGGCAAGGGTAAGAATTAGGCGCTTTTGGCTCCACCACAACAAGGAATGGGGACCCCGATGGTGGGAACAAAAACGACCAAGATTCTGGGCTGCATGATCCTGGCGGCGGCTTTGACGGCCTGCGAGAACGTGAAGGACCAGCTCGGCCTGGGCAAGCAGTCGCCGGACGAGTTCCGCGTGGTCTCGCGCGCGCCGCTCAGCCTGCCGCCCGATTTCACCCTGCGGCCGCCGGATCCGGGCACGGCCCGCCCGCAGGAAGGCACCACTATTCAGCAGGCGCGCTCGGCGGTCTTCCGGGCCGATGACCAGCAACAGGCCTCGCTGCAGCAGGCCCTACCGGCCGATGGTCGCTCGCGGGGCGAGCACGCCCTGCTGTCGACCGCGGGCGCCGACGGTGTCGATCCGAGCATCCGCCAGCTTGTCGATCAGGAAACCAAGCAGATCAACGAAGAGAGCGAGGATTTCATCGACACTTTGGTGTTCTGGCGCGAGCCGGAGCAGCCAGGCCTGATCGTCGATGCCGAGGCGGAGGCCCGGCGCCTGCGTGAGAACGCCGCGCTCGGCAGGAGCGTGACGGCCGGCCGCACGCCGACCATCGAGCGCAAGAGAAAGGCGATCCTGGAAGGCATCTTCTGACGCCTTTTGGCAACGCGGCTCGTTGGGCCGGACGAGGCAAAGAGCGCGCTATCGGCCGGCTCGGGGCAAAGTCTAAACTTTTTGTTAGTTGTCCGGCGTCAGGGTCACGCCATATTGAGTGATATTCGGCCGCCCGCCCTATGGGACAAGAGGCGGCCCCTCTGCCGTTCTTCTGGGAGGTTGCATGCCTCGCCGCTTTGCCATGACCCGCTTGGCCGCTCTTCCGGTCCTGCTCGTCAGCCTGGCTTTCCTTGGACTTCGTCCCGCCGACGCCAAGATTTTCGATCCCGAGACCTTCACCCTGGATAACGGCCTGCAGGTCGTGGTGGTGTCGAACCACCGGGCGCCGATCGTACAGCACATGGTCTGGTACAAGGTCGGCGCCGCCGACGAGCCGCCGGGCAAATCAGGCATCGCTCACTTCCTCGAACACCTCATGTTCAAGGGCACCGAGAGCCTGGCGCCGGGCGAGTTCTCGGAGATCATCGCGCGCAACGGCGGCCAGGAGAACGCCTTCACCAGCTGGGATTACACGGCCTATTTCCAGACCGTCGCCAAGGATCGCCTGGAGATCGTCATGCAGCACGAAGCCGACCGCATGGCCAACCTGCGCCTGACCGACGAAGTGGTCGATTCCGAACGGCTGGTCGTCCTGGAGGAGCGGCGCAGCCGCATCGACAACGAGCCCGGCGCGCAGCTCGGCGAGATGGTCAACGCCTCGCTCTATCTCAACCACCCCTACCGAATTCCGATCATCGGCTGGGAGCACGAGATGCTCGGCCTGACAACCGAGGACGCCGTCGACTTCTACAAGCGGTGGTACGCGCCGAACAACGCGATCCTGATCGTCGCCGGCGACGTCACCGCCGCCGAGGTGCGGCCGCTGGCCGAGAAGTACTACGGCGCGGTGCCGGCCCGTTCGGTGCCGGAGCGCAAGCGCCTCGACGAACCGGCGCAGACCGCGCCGCGCCGCGTTACCCTGGCGAGTCCGCGCGTACGCCAGCCCTCGGTCTCGATCAACTATCTGGCGCCGAGCCACAACCGCGGCCAGAGCGAACATGCCTACGCGCTGCAGGTGCTGGAAGAGATCATCGGCGGCGGCACCACCAGTCGCCTCTACCGGCGGCTGGTGGTCGAGCAAGGCATCGCCGCGGCGGCCGGGGCCGGCTACAGCCCGGGCAGCTTCGATCTCTCCTCCTTCACCCTTTACATCACGCCGCGTCCGGGCCACGAGATCGAGGAGGCGGAGGCCGCGCTTCGCGCCGAGATCGACCGCCTGATCGAGGAGGGCGTCACCGCGGAAGAGGTCGCCGACGCCAAACAACGGCTGCAGGCCGCGGCCGTCTATGCCCGAGACAGCCTGAGCAGCGGCCCGCAGATCCTCGGCCGGGCGTTGGTCATCGGTCGCGCCATCGAGGACATCGAGAACTGGCCGGAGCGCATTGCCGCGGTGACCGCCGAGCAGGTCGACCAGGCGCTGCGCGCCATCCTGCTGGAGACCAATTCCGTCACCGGCGTTCTGCTGCCGAAGCCGACCAGCTGAAGGAAAGCCGCGTCATGGTCATCCGCTCCCTCGTTCTTTCGCTTCTGCTCCTGATCGTCGCCGTCCTGCCCGCCCGCGCGGTCGAGGTGCAGCGGGTGGTTAGCCCGGGCGGCATCGAGGCCTGGCTGGTCGAAGATCACCAGAACCCAATCATCTCGCTCGAGATCGCCTTTCGGGGCGGCGGCGCGCTCGACGCGCCGGGCAAGGAAGGCACCGCCTATCTGCTCTCCGGCCTGCTCGACGAGGGCGCCGGCGAGCTCGATTCCCAGGCTTTCCAGGCGCGGCTGCAGAACCTCTCGATCCGGCTCTCCTTCGACGCCGGCATCGACAACTTCGACGGCTCGCTACAGACCCTGACCGAGAACCGCGACACTGCCTTCGACCTGCTACGCCTGGCACTGACCGAGCCGCGTTTCGACGCCGAGCCGGTCGAGCGCATCCGCGGCCAGATCTTGGCCCAGCTCAAGCGAGAGTCGGAGGACCCCGACACGATTGCCGGGCGCACCATGCGCCGCCTCTTCTTCGCCGATCACCCCTACGGTCGGCCGGTGCACGGCACGCCGGAGAGCCTGGCCGCCGTCACCGCAGAAGACCTGCGCGATTTCGTCGCCGGTCGCTTCGCCCGCGACAACATGGTGATCGGTGTGGTCGGCGACATTACCAGCGAGGAGCTCGCCGGTTTGCTCGACAGCACCTTCGGCGGCCTGCCGGAGAAGGCAGCGCCGGTCGCGGTGCCGGAGATTGTGGCCGACGGCACGGGTGGCGTCGTGGTGATCGAGAAGAACGTGCCGCAATCGGTGGTCTCGATCGGCCAGCCCGGCATAAAGCGCGACGATCCCGATTTCTACACCGCCTTCGTGGTCAATTACGTGCTCGGCGGCGGCGGCTTCTCCTCGCGGCTCTACGACGAGGTGCGCGAGAAGCGCGGCTTGGCCTACTCGGTCTATTCCTACCTGAGCCCCCTCGACCGCAGCGCCCTCGTAATCGCCGGCGTCGCCACCGCAAACGCGCGGGTCGCCGAGTCCCTCGCCGTCATCCGCGAGGAATGGGCGCGCATGGCAGCCGAGGGACCGACCGCCGAGGAGCTGGAAGATGCCAAAACCTTCCTCACCGGCTCCTACCCCTTGCGCCAGTCGAGCAGCGGGCGCATTGCCGGTATGCTGGTCGGCATCCAGCTCGACGAGCTCGGCATCGACTACATCAACAAGCGCAACGGCCTGATCGAGGCGGTCACCCTGGAAGACGCCCGGCGCGTCGCCGCCGAACTCTACCGGCCAGAGGCGCTGACCGTGGTCGTTGTCGGCCGCCCGGAAGGCATCGAGCCGACCCGGCAGGCCCCGCCGCAAGGGAGCTGATCGGGTATCGATCGCGGTTCGTGAGCCAAGCGGCACGATAGGCAACGACGCCGGCCGGCAACAGGTGGTCTTGCGCCTGTTCCTGCAGGTCGTTGACATCGCCCGGATATCCTCCCACTATTCCCGTGACGTGTTGCATTTGGCTTGAGCTACCTAAATAACCGGCCCGCCGATTATTTTGGCTATCCCTTGACAATGTGAGCGTTAAACGAACCGCGCCGTCGCACGGTCCATCCTGTGCCCGGCGCACACCACCGAGAGACCTGTTGAGGGAACGAGATATGCCGACCGGTACCGTGAAGTGGTTTAATCCGACCAAGGGCTATGGCTTCATCGAGCCCGAGGACGGTGGAAAAGATGCCTTCGTCCACATTTCGGCCGTCGAACGCGCCGGACTGCGTTCGCTGAACGAAGGGCAGAAGGTTTCCTACGAGTTGCAGACCGGACAGAACGGCAAGTCTTCCGCCGAGAACCTGTCGATCATCGAATAGCGACGTAAGGCTACGCCTCCAACATCTGCTTGGGGGCGGACGCCGCCTGCCGTCGCGGCGGATCTGCGACGATCACTTGGCGGGTCGAAAGACGCACGCTGACCGATCCCAGGTCACGCCGAGGACGGTCGTGGGACGACGGTCCAGAGAAGTCCCGGGGCCCACCCCATAGAGGGTCAGCGGCGCCATGGAGCAGACGCCGTAGTGGGCGCCGTGCCGTTGCCGGGCCTGCGCCTTTCCAAGGAGGCGGCCCCGAAGGTCGCCGAGCAAGCGGCCGCCAAAAGCACCGCCGCAAGGCGCGACAGGCCTTAAGCACCAGTCTGGGCGTTGCGATCACACTTCGCCGTCACAATATCGACGCTAGACTGCGATGCGGGAAAAGCGTCGGCGCAGGCCGCAGCGAGGGCTTCAACTGTCGCCCCGTTTGCATGGAGCGGAGCCCTGGAAGAGATCGGGATCAGGATGACCAGAGTCGGACAGTTCGGCCGCAGCGCGGCGCTTCTCCTCGTCCTGCTGCTGCTTGCCGCGCCGCCGGCGGCCAAGTGCGGCGACTCGCCGGGTCCAGGCGTCGACTGGAGCAAGTGCGACAAGAAGAAGAAGGTCCTGCGCGATCGCGACATGAGCGGCGGCACCTTCGAGCGCACCGACCTTAGCTTCTCGAGCCTCTCGGGCAGCAACCTGACCGGCGCCAAGCTGGGCCGCGCAAACCTGGCCGGCGCGCGTTTCGAGGGCAGTGACCTGAGCGGCGCCGACCTGACCAAGGCGCTCGCCAGCCGCACCGATTTCGCGGGCGCGACACTGGCCGGCGCCGTGCTGAGCAAGGTCGAAATGGCGCGCGCCAAGCTGGCCGGTGCCGACCTCTCGAATGCCGACCTCTCCAAGGGCGAGTTCGAACGGGCCCAGTTCCATGGCGCCAACCTGGAGGGCGCGACCCTCGCCTACGCCGACCTGGCGCGCGCGGACCTGACCGGCGCGAAGCTGGCCGGCGCCGACCTGACCGGCGCCTACACCCTTCTGATCCGCATCGAAGGCACCGACCTAACCGCCGTCACGGGCCTCACCCAGCAACAGCTCGACATCGCTTGCGGCGACGTGGCAACCAAGCTGCCGAACGGCCTAACCGCCCCCGCCGACTGGCCCTGCCCGGCGGTGGAGGAGTAGCGCGCGCGCCCCTTCGGAATGCTAGGCTCCCGCCGGTACCAAGCCGCCAGCGAGCCTAAGGATGCGTCTGCCGCAGAACCCCTGCTTCGTCGTCCGTGGCGATCCGATCCGGCCGGTCCATCAGCGCCAGTGGTACGAGAAGCCGGGCCGCGACGACGGCCGGCCCGAGGTCTGGGGATACATGGACCGGCTCTCCTACGCCGCGGGCGAACGCCTGGCCCTGCACCTCTGCGCGAGCGAGCCCAAGGTCGATCTGGAGATATGGCGCGAGGGCGCGCGGCCGCGATGCGTGCTGAGCCAGCAGGGCATTGCCGCCGCCTGGCAGGAGACACCGGAGGACTGCTCGGTCGCCGGCTGTGGCTGGCCTGTCGCCTGGGAGCTGACGATCCCGGAGGACTGGCCGTCCGGCGCCTACCGCATCACCGCGCGGATCGAGGATGCCGCCGGGCAGCACGCTGAGGCGCACCACCTCTTCATCGTACGGCCGCCGTTACACGCCCAAGGAAACCGCTTGCTGCTGATCACCGCCGACGGCACCTGGTGCGCCTACAACGACTGGGGCGGCTCCAACCACTACGAAGGCATTGTCGAGCCGAGCACCAACCGCTTCTCGGCCCGGCTCTCGAACCAGCGGCCCTTCGCACGCGGCTTCGTCGTCCTGCCGCCGGAGGCGCCGCGCACCCTGCCGCCGGCCCCGCCGCCCTTCGGTGCGCCGGTCGCCTACCCGCACATGGACTGGGCCTGGCAGAGCGGCCACTCCAAGAAGTACGCCTCGGCCGGCTGGGCCAGCTACGAAAGCCATTTCGTCGCTTGGGCCGAGGCGGCCGGCTTCGCCCTCGACATCGCCACCCAGCAGGACCTGCACGTCCGCCCGGAGATCCTGGAGGGCGTGCGCTGCCTGGCCCTGGTCGGCCACGACGAGTACTGGAGCTGGCAGATGCGCGATGCGGTCGACGCCTTCGTCGAGGGCGGCGGCCGGGTGGCGCGCTTCGCCGGCAACTTCCTCTGGCAGATCCGCCTGGAGGACGAGGGCCGCAGCCAGGTCTGCCACAAGTACCGGGCCCGCCAGGATGACCCGCTCTACGGCGGCCCGGACCAGCACCTCACCACCAACTGCTGGGAGGCGGCGGAGGTCGGCCGCCCGGGCAGCCTCACCTTTGGCCTGGACGCGACCCGCGGTCTCTACGCCGGCTGGGGCGGCCTGGCGCCGCGCGGCGCCGGCGGCTTCACCCTCTACCGCCCGGAGCATTGGGCCTTCTCCGACAGCGGCCTCGGCTACGGCGACCTGCTGGGCGCCGAGGGCCGCATCTTCGGCTACGAAGTCGACGGCCTGCCCTACCGCATCGAGGACGGCCTGCCCACCCCGACCGAGGACGCGCAGGTCCCCGACGGCCTGCAGATCCTCGCCCTCGCCCCCGCCCGCCTGCGCGAACAGGCGCCGGTGCAAGGGCCGGATGCCCTCTTCGTCGGCGACGAGGACGCAGACTTCCTCGCCGAGACCCTCCACGGCGAGGCCTCGCCCGAAACCCTGGCCCGTCTCGACCGCGGCGCCGGCATGATCGTCCACTTCCCCAAGGGCCGCGGCGAAGTCTTCCACGCCGGCACCACGGAGTGGGTCGCCGGCCTGCTGCGCGGCGACGCGGCGGTGGAGCGGGTTACGCGGAATGTGCTCGACCGATTCCTGTCATGAGTCGGCGCGCGACTGAATATAGACTCCCTGCATCTCCAAAATTTGGCGCGGTAGTGTCCAGAATCTTTCGCACTTTGGGGTTGGCGGCCTGTCCCGTCAGGCACTCATTTTGTGCTGTTTGAGTAGGTTCATGTTCATATAGCGCTTGCTCGACCACTTGGTGCCGGCGATGTGCCTCAATCTGGCCGCGGCCAGGTTGAGAGCCGATTGACCATCTGGAAAGGCGCCGACCACACGGGTCCTCCGTCGGATTTCACGCATGATGCGCTCCAGTGGGTTGTTGGTCCTGATCCGGCGCCAGTGTTCGTTTGGGAAGGCGTAGTAAACCAGGGTCTCGTCAACCGTCTCCTCGAGCCATGTGGCCACCTTGGCAAGCCGCATGGCCTTCAGCTTGGCGATGACCTCGTCGGCCTTGGCCCGGGCTGCTGCGCGGCACTCCTGAGCGTGGATCGCCTTCAGCATCAGCG
>Ga0209458_1000396_pt1 | contig 16146 bp, 15 predicted proteins | sample WorMetLIZAISLAND_FD_187411 | JGI IMG/M metagenome (GOLD analysis project Ga0209458, IMG submission 187411) | Marine gutless worms symbiont microbial communities from Max Planck institute for Marine Microbiology, Germany - Inanidrilus manae... ...
TCCCCGGCCCGATCGGACCTCCAGATTCTGGTGGCCGAGGACAACCAGGTGAACCAGTTGCTGATCCGCCGGCTCCTGGAGAAGGCCGGTCACCGGGTGACCATCGTGGGTGACGGTCAAGCGGCCGTCGATGCCGTGCAGGCCGGCCGCTTCGACTGCATCCTGATGGACCTGCAGATGCCGGTGATGGACGGCCTGGCCGCGACCGCCGCCATCCGCGGCCTGGAGGGACCGGTTGCCGGCCTACCGATCATCGCCCTGACGGCGAATGCGATGAAGGGTGACCGGGAAGCCTGCCTCGCTGGCGGCATGGACGGCTACGTCTCCAAGCCGATCGACCGGGAGCTGCTGATGGCTGCGATTGGCCAGGCGGTCGGAGACGAAGAGGCCGTCGAAGACGAAGCGCCGGCCGAAAGCATCGGCGCACGGCAAGAGGAGCAGCCAGCCGCCGGCCCGATGAACGCCGACGCTCGCGCGTCGATGATCGCGCTGCTGGCGAAGCTCGAGGAGATGGAGCAGCTCGGCTGAGCGGACTTTCGATGCGCCGAGCCGCGCGGCGGCCCCTTCCTCAGCCTTTCTTTTGGGCCTTGGCCCAGCTGTCCTTCAGCGAAACCGTCCGGTTGAAGACCAGCCTATCCCCACTACTGTCTTGGCCGCTGTCGGGGTCGAGGCAGAAGTAGCCCTGCCGCTCGAACTGCAGCGCCGTGCCCAACGGCGCCGCGGCCAGGCTGGGCTCCAAGAGGCAGCCCTCCAGCGTTTCCAACGACTGCGGATTGAGGTCATCGAAGGCATCGCCGGTCGCGGCCCCCGGCACCTCGGCGGTGAACAGCGGCTCGTAGAGCCGCACCTCGGCCGGCTTGGCGTGCGCCGCCGAGACCCAATGCAACGTGCCCCTGACCTTGCGGCCGTCCGGCGCGTCGCCGCCGCGGGTCGACGGATCGTAGCTGCAGCGCAGCTCGACCACCTCGCCGGCCTCGTTCTTGACGACGTCGGTGCAGGTGATGAAGTAGGCGTAGCGCAGGCGCACCTCGCGGCCGGGACCCAGCCGAAAGAACTTCTTCGGCGGATCCTCCATGAAGTCCTCGCGCTCGATATAGAGCTCGCGGCCGAAGGGCACCAGGCGCTTGCCGGCGGCCGGGTCCTCCGGATTGTTCACCGCCTCCAGCTCTTCGCTCTCGCCTTCCGGATAGTTCTCGATCACCACCTTGAGCGGACGCAGCACCGCCATGCGGCGCTCGGCCGTCTTGTTCAGGTGCTCGCGCACGCAGGCCTCGAGGATCTGCATCTCGACCAGATTGATGGCCTTGGCAACGCCGATGCGCCGCGCGAACTCGCGGATCGCCTCCGGCGGGGTGCCGCGCCTGCGCAGGCCCGCCAGGGTCGGCATGCGCGGGTCGTCCCAGCCGGACACGTGGACCTCCTCGACGAGCTGAATCAGGCGCCGCTTGGACAGCACCGTGTTGGAGAGGTTGAGACGGGCGAACTCGTACTGGCGCGGCCGCGAGGGTACCGGCAGGTTCTCGATCAGCCAGTCGTAGAGCGGCCGGTGGTCCTCGAACTCCAGGGTGCAGATCGAATGGGTCACGCCCTCGATGGCGTCCGACTGGCCGTGCGCGAAATCGTAGGTCGGATAGACGCACCAGGCATCGCCGGTGCGCGGATGATGGGCGTGCAGGATGCGGTAGATCACCGGGTCCCGCATATTGATGTTGCCCGAGGCCATGTCGATCTTGGCGCGCAGCACCCGGGCGCCGTTGGGGAACTCCCCGGCCCGCATGCGGCGGAAGAGGTCCAGGCTCTCCTCGGCCGGGCGGTCGCGGTAGGGGCTGTCGCGGCCCGGCTCGGTGAGCGTGCCGCGGTACTCGCGAATCTCCTCCGGCGTCAGGTCGTCGACGTAGGCCTTACCGTGCTCGATCAGGTGCTCGGCCCAGGCGTAGAGCTGCTCGAAGTTGTCGGAGGCGAAGAAGACCTGCGGCCCCCAGTCGAAGCCCATCCAGCGCACGTCATTCTGGATCGCCTCGATGTACTCCATCTCCTCCTTGGTCGGATTGGTGTCGTCGAAGCGCAGGTTGCAGCGCCCGCCGAACTCCTCGGCCACGCCGAAGTTGAGGCACATGGACTTGGCATGGCCGATGTGCAGATAGCCGTTCGGCTCCGGCGGGAAGCGGGTAATCACCTGCTGCGTCCGCCCGGCCGCCAGGTCGGCACGTACGATGTCGCGGATAAAGTCCCGCGGGCCCTCCTCGACGACGGCGGCTGCCTCGCTCATGCATCCAACTCCGATTGTGCGCTGCGGCCTCTGTCTGCCAGAAAGCGCGGGTGAGGCCAAGCCCCGGCGGCGTCTCTGTTTGAGCCGAAATTCCGGCAAGCGGTAGTTTTGGGACGTTTGTAGGATCCGCTCTAGGATCAGAAAGCGGCCTCCCATACACGACGGATCTCAAGTCAATGAAGAGACCTCTTGTTCACCTTGGATACCCTTTAGTTGGAAGCGGCCGAGAGACGCAGCCTCCCGTCCCGTCACCTGCACGAATTCATGGGTCGCCACAGTCGGACAAGCTTTCATTTTTGCGATGGCCTCAAGGCGACTGAACAGATTGACCGCCTTGCCGATCACCGTGAAATCGAGCCGGTCGGGACTTCCGATGTTGCCGTATGAAACAAGGCCAATATGAAGCACGGCGACGAAAGTTGGCCTGACCGGCAAATGAGAAACCTTGGACAATGAAAGCCGAGCCTGAAGTCACAGCGAACTTTCATCTAAGCTCCTCAAGTCTCTCATCATACAGATTTGCCGGCTGCCGCGGCCTTGCTCCAGCCAATCAAACTGCGTAGCCCCGTTCCCAATAGGGCGGCGACCCGATACGATTCACCAGGAAGTCGATGAAGGTCCGGACCTTAGGCGTCACCAGCCGTCCCATCGGATAGACGGCCGATATTGCCGCCTCGGTGATTTCCCAATCCGGCAACAGGCGCACCAATGCGCCAGACTTCAAGTGCTCGCTCACACTCCATAGAGCGTTGATCGATAGCCCTAGGCCGCACAGCGTCGCGTCGCGCATCGCCTCGCCGTTGTCGACGGTCAATCGGCTCGCCACGTTGACCGTGCGCACGCCGTTGCCTTCAACGAAGGTCCACTTCTCCAAGCCTCGAAGAACCACACAGTGGTGATGGCCGAGGTCATCAAGGCCGTCCGGCGCCCCGCAGCGGCTAACATAGTCTGGAGATCCGCAGACGATGCGGCGATCTCGCGCCAGCTTTCTCGCGATCAGTGAAGAGCTGGGGAGCGCCATGTCGCGAATTGCAACGTCGAAACCGCCATCCACAAGATCGACGATATGGTCGCTCAAGTGAAGATCCACGCTCAGATCGGGGTATTGCTCCAGAAACTCGGACAAGGCGGGGACGATGTGCATGCGGCCAAAGGACGCCGGTGCGGTCACGCGTAGCGTACCCGCAGGAAAAATCGCCCTGTCTCCGACTGAAGCGCGAGCGGCATCGATCGAGGTGAGCACATCTTCGGCATGCGGCAGAAAGGCTTCTCCGTCCTCCGTGAGAGAGACGCTGCGCGTCGTCCGTTGGAGCAGCCGCACGCCCAGGTCCTGCTCCAACTTCGCCAGGCGCCCACTGGCGACGGCGGGCGATAGTCCAAGCTCGCGGCCAGCGGCCCGAATATTGAGAAGCCGCGCCGCGCGAACGAACAACATCACACAATCGATATCCATAGCCCATTTATACAGCATTTCCGATCACTGTGTCAGAAAATCCCAGCATTATATTCTTATAAAAAACACTCGATCTAAGCGATATGACCTGACGTCAGGCCAAGAAAGGGAAGTACGCTGATGCCAAAAACCATTCTCATCACTGGAGCGACTGACGGCATCGGCCGGCTCACGGCTCTAGCTCTAGCCGGCCAGGGCCACAACATCCTGGTCCACGGGCGCACGGCGGAGAAAGTCGCCGCTACGGTAGACGCGATCAAGACGGAAACCGGAAACAACGACATCGAGGGATACCCAGCAGATCTCTCCGATCTAGACACCGTGCGCGCGATGGCCCGAGATCTGCTCGCCGCTCATCCGAAGCTAGATGTGCTCATCAACAACGCGGGCATAGGTCCGTCGGCAAATGGCGGTAGGCGAACACTCTCCGCAGATGGTCTCGAGCTTCGCTTCCAGGTCAACTATCTGGCGACCGTCCTGATTTCCGAACTGCTTTTGCCTCTGTTGCAAGCTGCTCGAGGCCGAATCGTCAATCTTGGCTCGGCCGCTCAGGAGGACCTTGATCTCAACGATCTGACAACGGAGAAGGGCTTCTCTGGAATGAAGGCATACGCTCGCAGCAAGCTTGCGGTCGTCATGTACACCTTCACTTTGGCCGAACGCCTAGCAGAAACGGGCGTCACAGCGAACGCCATGGATCCGGGATCGATGCTTGCCACCAAAATGGTGGCAGAAATGAATGCGGGCTCCATAGGTCGACCGGAAGATGGCGCAGAGCGCGAAGTCTATCTCGCGACATCGCCTGCAGTCGATGGCGTCAGCGGAAAGTACTTCAGCGACAACCGAATTGCGCAGGCACGGGCACAGGCCTACGACAACCTGATCCGCGAAGCTCTCTGGGCCCAGACCAAGCGAATTCTGAACCTCTAACCCTACAAAGAAGGATGGGCACATGTCTTATGACGGCTACGAGACTTTCGAGGTGGAGACCAGGAACGAAGTGGCCTGGGTCACATTCGACTACCCCCCGGTGAATATCCAGGGGATCCCGATGCTGGACGATCTCAATCGTCTGGCTGAGGCGCTAGAGCAGGACCGCGATCAAAAGGTGGTCGTGTTCCAGTCCGCCCATCCGAAGATCTTCGTGGCGCATGCCGACACGAATTTCTTGAAGGATATGCCGACGCAGGCAGTTCGGAGAGAGAGCGTGAAACTGCTCTACCTGCAGGAAGTCTTGGAACGCATTAGCAAGCTGCCCCAGGCAACCATCGCCAAGGTTGAGGGCTTCGCCAGAGGCGGCGGTCATGAGTTCATGCTGGCCTGTGACATGCGGTTCGCCGCCCGCGGCAAGGCCAAGTTCATGCAAATGGAAGTGGGTATGGGCATCTTGCCCTGCGGCGGCGGGGCCTCGCGCATGGCGCGCCAAGTGGGCCTCGGCCGGGCCTTGGAAATCATCCTGGGCGCCCATGACTTCGATGCTGATCGGGCACAAGACTACGGGACTATCAACCTTGCCCTCGATCCGGAAGAGATCGGACCTTACGTCGAGGAGCTGGCCGATCGCATTGCCAAGTTTCCAGCCGAGTCCATTGAGGCGTGTAAGCGCGCCGTCTATGCCTCGATCGACCTGCCGATTGAAGACGCGCTAAAAGAAGAGGCGTACTGGCTCTATCAGTCGATGAGCAAGACTCCTGCTCAAAAGCGCTTCCAGTACGCCGATGACAATGGCGCGCAGTTCGATATGAGCAATCAGCGAAGCTGGGATCAGCTCGTCGTCGCAATTCAGGACGTAAAGTAGCTCTGATAGCGCGGCCTGTTCGTGGGGCGCTGACGAGTTAGGATTTAAGAAACGCCAGCGTGGCCGAGGTAGCCGTTCGGCTCCGGCGGAAAACGGGTGACCACCTGCTGCGTCCGCCCGGCCGCCAAGTCGGCACGCACGATGTCGCGGATAAAGTCCCGCGGGCCCTCCTCGACGACGGCGGCTGCCTCGCTCATCCTTCCAAGCTCCGATTGTGCGCTGCGGCCTCTGTCTGCCAGAAAGCGCGGGTGAGGCCAAGCCCCGGGGCCTGCTACAGCGGTCCCTTGAAGGCGTTCGTGATGGGATACCGCCGGTCTTTGCCGAAGGCGCGGGCGGTGATCTTGACGCCGGGCGGGGCCTGGCGGCGCTTGTATTCCGCGTTCTCCAGCATGTGCCAGACCCGGTTCACCGTGCTGCGCTCGTGGCCGCGGGCGACGATGTCGTCGATGCCCATCTCGTCCTCGATCAGGCGGGCCAGGATGTCGTCCAGGGCGTCGTAGGGCGGCAGGCTGTCCTGGTCGGTCTGGTTCGGCTTCAGCTCGGCCGAGGGCGGCTTGGTGATGATGCGCTCCGGGATCACCCGGCCGGAGGGGCCGAGCGCACCCTTCGGCACCGCCTGGTTGCGCCAGCGGGAGAGCTGGAAGACGGTCGTCTTGTAGACGTCCTTCAGCACGTTGTAGCCGCCGCACATGTCGCCGTAGAGCGTGGCGTAGCCGACCGACATCTCCGACTTGTTGCCGGTCGAGAGCACCATGTGGCCGAGCTTGTTGGAGAGCGCCATCAGGGTGATGCCGCGCGAGCGGGCCTGGATGTTCTCCTCCGTCGTATCCGGCGCGGCGCCGTCGAACAGCGGCTTCAGCATGGTCTCGAAGGCCTGCATGGCCGGCACGATGTCGACCTCGTCGAGTTTCACGCCCATCAGGCCGGCGGCCTCGGCCGCGTCGTCCAGGCTCTCCTGGCTGGTGTAGGGCGAGGGCATCATGACGCAGTGGACCCGCTCCGGCCCCAGGGCATCGACCGCCACGGCGGCCGAGAGCGCCGAATCGATGCCGCCGGAAAGCCCGATGATCACGCCGGGAAAGCGGTTCTTGTTGACGTAGTCCCTGAGCCCCAACACCAGGGCGCGGTAGGTCGGCTCCATGCCGGAATCGGGCGCCGTCAGCGGGCCGTCGGCGCAGGCCCAGCGGTCGTCCAGGCCGCGCTCCCAGATCGTGGTGACCACCGTCTCCTCGAAAGCCGGGAGCTGGACCTTCAGGTTGCGGTCGGCATCGAGGATGAAGGAGTTGCCGTCGAACACCAGCTCGTCCTGGCCGCCGACCTGGTTCACGTAGACCAACGGCAGCCCGGTCTCGGTGACCCGGGCGACGCCGAGCTGCAGGCGGAAGTCCGGCTTGTCCATCTCGAAGGGGGAGCCGTTCGGCACGACGAGGATCTCTGCGCCCGATTCCATCAGGCACTCACAGACCTCCTCGGTCCAGATGTCCTCGCAGATCGGAATGCCGAGCCGCACGCCGCGGAAGTTGACCGGCCCCGGCAGCGGCCCGGCCTTGAAGACGCGCTTCTCGTCGAAGACGCCGTAGTTCGGCAGATCGACCTTTAGGCGCACGGCCGTGATCGCGCCGCCGTCCAGCACGGCCAGCGCGTTGTGCACGTGTTGGCGCAGCGGCCCAGTCGCCCCCTCCTCGCGCCAAGGCAGGCCGAGCAGGATGCCGGGCCCGCCGTCGGCGGTCTCCGCAGCCAGCGCCTCGGCCGCCGCCCGCGCCTCCTCCAGAAAGGCCGGCTTCAGCACCAAGTCTTCCGGCGGATAGCCGACGAGAAAGAGCTCGCTCGCCACCAATAGGTCGGCGCCCTGCACCGCCGCCTGGGCCCGTGCCTTGCGGATCAGCTCGGCGTTGCCGGCGATGTCGCCGACCGTCGGGTTGAGCTGGGCGAGAGCGATGGCGAGCCGGTCGGTCATGCCGGTTACTTACGCCCCCTCCGGAGGACTGGCAAGTTGACTGGCGAGCTGCCCTACCTCATCCGGCCGCGCGTCACGGGTGTCCGGTCAGGGTTCGAGGCAGCGGTAGTAAGGCATTGCAGAGGCAGTGAGATCGGGACTTTGTGCATGAGAGGTTTTGTGCCAAAGCCCTTACGGCGCTCCGCGTCCGGTTCGGGCAGCTTACGCGCGCCCACTGGGCGCACGGTCTGCCCGCCCCCCACCCGGCGCTGCGCGTGATTCTCTGATTGCGCCGCTCCGCGGCAGCCCCCCTCCCGGCGCTTCGCGCCGACCTCCCCCGCAAGGGGGGAGGTGTAACTTGCCGCGACGGCAGCCAAAATCCCCTCCCCCCTTGCGGGGGAGGGCCAGGGAGGGGGGCGTCCGCGCAGCGGACAGAGGAAAACGCTTCTGCTCTTGACCGGACAGCAGTGGCCACGCGTGCCGAATTTGACCATTTGGCGATATTTCTTGACAGCATAGCGATGGAATGACGAGCGCGTCGCCGCTAAGCTCGCGGTCCATCGGAGAGGGAAGCCGCATGCTGAAACGCCTCGCAGACGCCTGGAACAGCTTGCAGCGCCACGGTTGGCGCTCGCCGGAGGCGTTGCTGCTGCTGCTCGGCGCGGCGGGGTCGCTGTCCTTCGCCATCTGGATGGCCCTGCTCAACAACTTCGCCGTCGAGCGGGCGGCCTTCACCGGCGTCGAGATGGGCACCCTGCAAAGCCTGCGCGAGGTGCCGGGCTTCCTCGCCTTCACCGCGGTCTTCGTGCTGCTGGTGATGCGCGAGCAGACCTTCGCCCTGCTGGCCATGGCCCTGCTCGGCCTGGGCACGGCGCTGACCGGCTTCTTCCCCAGCATCATCGGCCTCTACATCACCACCGTGCTGATGTCGATCGGCTACCACTACTACGAGACCCTGCAACAAAGCCTGGCCCTGCAGTGGATCGGCAAGGACCGCGCGCCCTTGGTGCTGGGACGGGTGATCGCCGCCGCCAGCCTGGCGGCGCTGGCCGCCTATGGGCTGATCTGGCTCGGCTTCGAGCTGCTGGGCGCCGACTACCTGCCGGTCTACCTGATCGGCGGCGGCCTGACCGTGGCGGCGGCCATCTTCGCCGCACTGGCCTATCCGCATTTCCCGGGCAAGGTCGAGCAGCACAAGAAACTGATCCTGCGCAAGCGCTACTGGCTCTATTACGCGCTGATCTTCATGTCGGGGGCGCGGCGGCAGATCTTCATCGTCTTCGCCGGCTTCATGATGGTCGAGAAGTTCGGCTACACGGTCGGCAACATCACCCTGCTGTTCCTGATCAACTACGCCGCCAACATCTGGCTGGCCCCGGCCATCGGCCGGCTGATTCAGCGCTGGGGCGAGCGCAAGGCCCTCACCTTCGAGTACGTCGGCCTGATCGTCGTCTTCACGTCTTACGCCTTCGTCGAGCACGCCCTTCTGGCGGCTGTGCTCTATGTCGTCGACCACCTCTTCTTCGCCATGGCGATCGCCATCAAGACCTACTTCCAGAAGATCGCCGATCCGCGCGACATCGCGCCCACGGCCGCCGTCTCCTTCACCATCAACCACATCGCCGCCGTGGTGCTGCCGGCCCTGCTCGGCTTCGTCTGGCTGTTCAGCCCGGCGGCCGTCTTCCTGACCGGCACCGGCTTCGCCCTCTGCTCCCTGCTGCTCACCCAGCTGGTGCCGCCCCGGCCCGAGCCCGGCCGCGAAACGCAACTCACCCGGCCGCTGGTTCAGCCGGCGGAGTAACGCCCCGAAACTGCCCCGGTTGAGTCTGCGCGCCGACCGGGGGAGAATTGCGGCCATAAGGGGCCCGCTCGCTGCTAGCGCGCCCGCAAAACCGCAACGGGGAGAGAGGCCATGGCACGCAGCGCCACCGCAAAGAGCGCCACAAGACGGGGCACCACGAAGAAGAGCGCCAAGACGGCCAGGAGTACCCGAAAGCCCAAGTCGAACCAGGAGGTCGCCACCGCCGCCTTCGAGAAGCGCGCCGGTCACCGAAAGACGAAATCCAAGCGCTACAAGTCCGATCAGCAGGTCTCGACCGAGGCCTTCGAGGAAAGCCGCGCGGTCGAAACGACCCGCAAGCGCGCGAAGAAGATCAAGAACAAGCTCTACGAGCGGGAGCTGGCCAAGCTGCAGATCGAGCTGGTCAAGCTGCAGGAATGGGTCAAGGACCAGGGCCTGCGCGTGGTCGTCGTCTTCGAGGGACGCGACGCGGCCGGCAAGGGCGGCGTCATCAAGCGTATCACCCAGAGCCTCAACCCCCGCATCTGCCGCGTGGTTGCTCTCGGCACGCCGACCGAGCGGGAAAAGACCCAATGGTACTTCCAACGCTACGTCGACCAGCTGCCCGCCGCCGGTGAGATCGTCCTCTTCGACCGTAGCTGGTACAACCGCGCCGGCGTCGAGCGGGTCATGGGCTTCTGCACCGAGGATGAATACAAGGAGTTCATGCGGAGCTGCCCGGAGTTCGAGCGCATGCTGGTGCGCTCCGGCATCATGCTGATCAAGTATTGGTTCTCGGTCAGCGACGAGGAGCAGGAACGGCGTTTCCGCGACCGCATCGAATCGCCGACCAAGCGCTGGAAGCTGAGCCCCATGGACCTGGAATCGCGCAAGCGCTGGGTCGACTACTCCAAGGCCAAGGACACCATGCTGGCGCACACCGATATCGCCGAGGCCCACTGGTACGTGGTCGAGGCCGACGTGAAGAAGCGCGCCCGGCTCAACTGCATCCGCCACCTGCTGAGCCTGATCCCCTACGAGGCCCTGGAGCCCGTGCCGATCAAGCTGCCGCCGCGCCAGAAGGCGACCAACTACGTGCGGCCGCCTTTCGGTGCGCAGAACTTCGTGCCGGACTACTACTGAGGCGAGGCCAACCCTGGCCGTGCAAGGGCGCGGCTAGAGCCCTTTGCGGTCAGGACAGTCCAGTTGCTCCCCCCTCACCCCCCACCGCTACGCGGCGGGTCCCCCCTCTTCCGCCAGGGGAGAGGGGATTTTGCGCCGCGTTTTTATTCCCTCGCCCCTGGCGGGAGAGGGAGGGGCCCAAGCGACCGTGGGGCGCCTGGGAGGGTGAGGGGGTCACTGGATCAATAGGACTGCGACTCGCCGAAGCGATTCCAGCCGATCGGATGATACTCTACGCGGCGCGGCGGCGCTGCTGGTTGCGGGAACGGCGCCGAGGCCTGCCAGGCTTGCCGCTGGAACGCTTGCCATCGGCGTGCATGCCATCGGGACGCTGAACCGCCGTGGTCCGTTTCCCCGATCGCGCGGGCTTTGCCGGCTCGTCGCGCAACGCGGCAAGCGAGCTGCCGATCACCACCAGCGGCCGCCTGGTCAGCTTCTCGATGGCCTTGAGATGGCCGCGTTCCGAGGCGTCGCAGAGCGAGATGGCGATCCCCTCCGCGCCGGCGCGCGCCGTGCGGCCGATGCGGTGGACATAGCTCTCCGGCTGGTTCGGGATCTCGAAGTTGATGACGTGGGACACTCCGTCGACATCGATGCCGCGCGCGGCGATATCGGTCGCGACCAGCACACGGGCCTTGCCGGAGCGGAACTCCGCCAGCGCTCGCTGCCGCGCGCCCTGGCTCTTGTCGCCGTGGATCGCGCCGGCCGCGATGCCGGCCTTGTCGAGATGGCGGGCGACCCGCTCCGCGCCGTGCTTGGTGCGGGTGAAGACGATGACGCGCTCCAGGCCGCGGTCGGCTAGCAGCTCGGTCAGCAGGGCCCGCTTTCCCCTGGCCTCGACGAAGTGGACATGCTGCTCGATGCGCTCGACCGCCACCGCCTTGGGGGTGACTTCGACGCGCAGCGGCCGGTGCAGGATCTCGGCGGCGAGTTTCGCCACGTCGGACGGCATGGTCGCCGAGAACAGCAGGGTCTGGCGTTGCTTGGGCAGCGCCGCCACGATCCGCCGGACGTCGCGGATGAAGCCCATGTCGAGCATGCGATCGGCCTCGTCCAGCACCAGGGTCGAGACCTGGTGCAGCTTGAGGTGGCCTTGCCGCATCAGGTCGAGCAGGCGCCCTGGGGTGGCGACCACGATGTCCAGGCCGCGGCCGAGCGCGCGAACCTGAGGCTGCTGGCCGACGCCGCCGAAGATCACCGCCTTGCGCAGGCCGAGGTGGCGGCCGTAGGTGCCGAGCGCATCGCCAATCTGAATCGCCAACTCGCGGGTCGGCGCCAGGATCAAGGCGCGCGGCGCGCGGTGCCGGCGCTCTTGGCGCTGCTTGTCGAGCTGCTGCAGGAGAGGCAAGGCGAAGGCCGCGGTCTTGCCGGTGCCGGTCTGGGCGATGCCCAGCAGGTCCCGCCCCTCGAGCAGCGGCGGAATCGCCTGCGCCTGGATCGGGGTCGGGTTCAGGTAGGCCTCCGCCCGCAACGCACGGCAGAGGGGCTCGGCGATGCCGAGCTCGGAAAAGGTAAGTTCACTCAAAGTACGATTATCCTTATGCGCCTGGAGGGCACCCAGCCGTCACGGCCTGCGGATGCCTTGTCGGGCCTTTCGCCTGGTTCCACGCGCAGCTGGAATTGACGAGGTTTCTGGAATTGTCTCGGGATGAAGCGCCCCAGAGAACCCAAGGACGCGTCGCGCGATCGCGAGCAATAATATTACCCTAGATGCGCCTCGCAGGGGCGCTTGTCAAGCGGGGGATTGCAGGCGGCAGTTCCTGGGCCTGACGCTGCGCCACCGCCCCCAACCTCGGGGCGCGGTTCACCTTGGCCACGGGTTAGATCCGCTTTGGGATCTGGAAACAGTGGTTCGAATTAGCGCCTGCTACGGGAAATTTTGACCCAAGGCAGCCGCTAGGGCGCGCTTAACAAGCAAGGACGTACCGGACCGGTGTTCGGCGAATTCCATGGCGTGATACTTCAGCGTGCCCACCGACGCCAATGACATTGTAGAGGGCCCTGAAGGCCGCTGACGTCGCCCACGTAAGGCAATTGATCTGGGTCAACGACGCGCGTGACATCGCCTACACAAGCTATAGAGGCTTGCAAGTGACGTTTCGAAAATGTCGATCAAGAGCATTTTGGTTTGCCTCCAGCCTGCCCAGAACACTTCGGCGGTGCTGGACGTGGCCGTCGATCTAGCACGCCGGCATAAGGCGTACCTAGCCGGTCTGCATGTGGCATCACCAAGCGACTACGAACCGAGTGTTGCGGGCTTCATGAGCCATGCTGCTGTGCTGGAACGGGAGTTCCGCGAGCGCGCAGAGGAGGTGCAGCTTTCTCATGAGTGGAACTGCATCGAAGGCAATGAAGAGAGCGTTATCGCCCTGGAATCCCGCTGCCACGACATCCTGATCATCGGGCAAGCCGATCCGATAGCAAGAGGCCTGTGGACAAGGCCTCATGATCTTCTGGAAAACATACTCATCAAAAGCGGGCACGCCCTTATGGCGGTGCCCTACTGTGCATCCTGCCCTACCGTGGGGGATCGTATTCTGGTCGCCTGGAACGGTGCCCGTGAGGCGGCCCGGGCGACCGAAGACGCGATGCCGATCCTGAAAGCAGCGCGAAGCGTGATTGTCCTGACCGTCGACATACGGCGCGGGGACGCCCTTTCAGTCGACCATTTCGTTAACTATCTCGAGCGTCACGATGTGAGGGTGGAAGCGCGAGGCGCTCGTAGCCAGGGTCAGGCAATCGGCGATACAATTCTTTCAAAGGCAGCAGACTTCCACTGCGACCTGCTGGTGATGGGTGGCTACGGGCATGCGCGTGCCCGCGAACATCTGCTTGGCGGCCCGACGTATTCTGTGGTCGAGCACATGACCATACCCGTTCTCATGTCGCACTGAGAGCGGCCACGTTTCTTGGACAGATCGGTTCATCCGTCGCAATAGAGCAGAGGTGGAACCGAGAAATTGAGTTGAACCTATTTCGATGCCGCGGCGTTTTCCCCTGAAATCTCAGCCGACCAGGGAGACCGAGTCATGACAAAGCCGCTGCTGGAGTGGAGCGATGAATACCTGATCGGTGTCGACCAACTCGACTTCGAGCACAAGGGTCTTTCTATCGCTTGAACGAGCTGCACACGGAATTGGTCCGCCACAGCGATTGGGCCAAGATTGAGCATTGTCTCGGAGAGATCTACGCCAGGGTCGTAGCGCATTTCGCCCTGGAAGAGCGATACATGCGCGACACCAACTACGAGCAGCACAAGCGAGAACACGATCAGTTCCTGGAGGTTATCGTCGATATCATAGAGGCGTTCCGCGCCAACTCAGAGATTGAGCATGGTGCTGCGCTGGAGGCTCAACTGCAGCGGTGGATCATCAACCACATCACCACCAGCGACCAGGAGCTGGCTTCTCCGGAGGAGAGCAACCTTGGCTTGGGCGAAAAGATCAAAGCTTATAGGGGTTGAGATCGATTGATCTGGATCAATTCCAATCGGCGACTTCGTCAGCAGACTCGCAGCAGTCGGTGAAGTCGGAAATGACACCACAAGCGTGGATTTGTCGGTGTGTCCCGTCGAGCCATGACGCAACGCTATCCTTGTAGCCCCTATCTGGCTAAGCCGCTTCGCAGTTTCGAAGAGGCGCAAAGGGCGATCGCTGCCCAGCGACTCCAGAGAGAGGCCGCAAAGGAAGCCTGCGGCCGTGCCGGCGAGCCCGCGGCACCACCTAGGGAGGTCGGAATGAAGGCCAAGCTGCTTCAGGACGCCAAACGAAAGAAGGCCTGGAACACCACGAAACAGGCGGTCAGGGCCTACGCCCGGAATCCCTGCGAGGCAACCGAGGTGCAAGTGACGGCCGCGCTTAATCAAACCAAGCGCTTGTGCGTTCCCTGCGCGCCTGCGTCCAGTCGGCCGAAGAAGCAGTAGCAGAATCGCTGAGGACGCTGAAGTACAGACCAGGATTATCCGAGCCGTCCCAGGTCCGTCTTGAGAGCGAGGAATTCGAGTAGATCCGTGAGGGTGGTGATGCCGACCAGCCAGCCGCCCTCGACCACTAGAGCCGTTCAATTTGCCCCACACTTGGAGTGGAGCGATGAATACGTGATCGGTGTGGACCAAGTCGATTCGAGCACAAGGATCTCTTCTACCGTCTGAACGAGTTGCACACGGAACTGGCCCGCCGCAACGATTGGGCCGAGAACGAGCATTGTCCGGGAGAGATTTACGCCAGGGTACAGGCGCATTTCGCGCTTGAAGAGAGGTTCATGCGCGACACCGACCACCCCTACTACGAGCAACACAAGAGAGAACATGCCACTTCCTGGAAGTTATCGTGGATATCATAAAGGCGTTGCGGCGCAGATCTGTCTAACTGCGCAGTGACGTCATTGAGCCAAAGGAGAAATTGTCATGGCGACAACGGCAACTCTGCGCGAGGCCGTGGGCCTATTTGACGACGCCGACGCCCTCAGATCAGCCGCCGACGCTTTGATGGTGAACGGCTTCGATCGCGCCGACCTCAGTATTCTTGCGAGCGAGAATGCTATCGAGGAAAAGCTCCACAAAACCTATGAAGCGGCCGAACTGGAAGACGATCCGCAAGTGCCGACTGTGGCTTACTTCAGCGGCGATTCCCTCACCGAGCTGAAGGCCGCCATCATTGGCGTACTGTTTCTCGTCGGCGCTGTCTCCGCGAGCGGCGCCATAATCGCAAATGATGGAACGCTCAACAGCGCTATCATCGGCGCGGTCGTTGCCGGCGTTCTTGCGGGAGCGCTCGGCGCAGTCGTGGCCTGGTGGCTGACCAGACATCATAGCAACTACCTTAATGCGCAACTTAGACATGGTGGGCTCTTGTTATGGGTACACACCATTGATCCGGCGCACGAGGAGCGCGCCTGCCGCATCCTCAAAGAGAACACCGCTGCAGACGTCCATGTGCGCGATGTACCGAAATGGGATTGGGAACGTAGGACAGGCCGGGGGAAAGTTGTCTATGGGTTTCTGGAGTTCCTTGCCGGCGTGAAGCCACCAGCGAAAGGCTGAGGTGCGCCTTGGTCGCGGCTGACATCGTCGCGGACCGAAGAACCGGCTCAAAATGGACGATTGGCCTCCGGCGCTGAAGGCCAGTAAGAGAGGGCGTTGCGCGGCCAGATAGCGCCGAAGCGACGTTCCAACACATGACTCTCGCTACCGCTATTGGCTACCTTATCCCCTGCGTCGCACCATCCAATCATGGCAAAAATTGCGCTCAGCACAGGAAGATCTACAACTTGCCATTAACGGGAACGGTCGTGCGCATCTGGCCGTCTTGTGGTAGTGTCTAGATTCTTTCGCACTTTGGGGTTGGCGGCCTGTCCCGTCAGGCACTCATTTTGTGCTGTTTGAGTAGGTTCATATTCATATAGCGCTTGCTCGACCACTTGGTGCCGGCGATGTGCCTCAATCTGGCCGCGGCCAGGTTGAGAGCCGATTGACCATCTGGAAAGGCGCCGACCACACGGGTCCTCCGTCGGATTTCGCGCATGATGCGCTCCAGTGGGTTGTTGGTCCTGATCCGGCGCCAGTGTTCGTTTGGGAAGGCGTAGTAAACCAGGGTCTCGTCAACCGTCTCCTCGAGCCATGTGGCCACCTTGGCAAGCCGCATGGCCTTCAGCTTGGCGATGACCTCGTCGGCCTTGGCCCGGGCTGCTGCGCGGCACTCCTGAGCGTGGATCGCCTTCAGCATCAGCG
>Ga0209458_1000397_pt1 | contig 16145 bp, 16 predicted proteins | sample WorMetLIZAISLAND_FD_187411 | JGI IMG/M metagenome (GOLD analysis project Ga0209458, IMG submission 187411) | Marine gutless worms symbiont microbial communities from Max Planck institute for Marine Microbiology, Germany - Inanidrilus manae... ...
TCGCCGCCATCCAGGCGTGACGGCTTCCTTCGTCTCAATTCCAGGACCGCAAAATCGCCGAAAAAAAGCGCACAACAGCAACCGCAGATCAAATCCGACAACCTGACACCGCGTTTTTACACGGCCAGGGGATCTTCCGGCCCTTTTGGTGAGTTGCCTCCATACGTCGGCTGTGATGCCGTAAGCGGAGATCATCGGTTGCGACCGGCCGGCGCGTCCGTTCAACTTCATCCCGGATGTTACCTTACGACCTGGGCCAAATGGGTCGATCGAGTCTGTGCCGGCTCGATGCGAACGCACGGGATGGCGGTTTCACGCCCGGTTCCGGATTGCGGTTCGCACGATGTTTGTGACGATTCGCACGATATGTGTCCTTTCACACATCACGAGCGCAATACGGTTTTACGAAAGGCTGGGGGGCAGTTGTCCGATCGCACGGATTCGGATCTGTTCGCCAACGTGGCTCCGAACATCAAGGTTTCACGGGCCGGTGTCGAGGCTATTTTGGCTGCGCAAGAGGCGCTTTCGCATAACCCCGGTCCGTGCGTCACGCGTGCAGCCACGCCGCCATACAGGGCACAAAGCCGGGCTTGCGAAAACCGGCGCCAGGGGGACCACGCTGGCGGCTCGCCGGGCTTGACAATTATATCCTAGAAATGGTAAAAAATCCTAGTTATTCTGAGGCACACGGCATCGTTGTTGCGATCGAGGCGATCGGGAAATGTCTGAAAAGGTCACGATCACCCGTTATCAGGCTCTCGGATTCGTGAACAGGCCGATGCCGCCGATGCCAAGGGCCGCAGCGGAAATAACTTAGACAATTATGGACATTTTTAGACATTCCGCCCTGCCAAAGGCCGGCGGGCAGCCCCTCCGATGAGCCGTGCCTACCGGTTCGAGCGTTATTTGTGCCGGGCCGCCGGCGACAGCGTCGTCCGCGGTCTCCGCGGCGCCGGCGGCGTTGATCCGGACCCGGAACGGTTCCGCGCCGAACACGGGGCCTATGTGGCAACCCTGCAAGCGGCGGGTGGCACCGTCGAGGTGTTGCCGGCCCTCGAGGAATACCCGGATGCGGTCTTCATCGAGGATGCGGCCCTTTGTATTGGCGGCACGGCCATCGCGCTCCGCCCCGGCGCGCCATCGCGGGTCGGCGAGGTTGCCGAGGTCATTCCGGCATTGAAACGCCATTTCCGGCAGGTCGTAACCCTCGCCGGGCCGGGCACGGTCGACGGCGGCGACGTGCTGGTCACCGAAAAGAAGGCTTTGGTCGGATTGTCGCCGAGGACCGATCGGAAAGGATTCGCGGCCCTGGCCGGCATCCTCGTCGGTCTCGGCCTCGAGGCGAGAAGCGTTCCCCTGCCATCCGGCGTCCTGCACCTGAAATCCGATTGCGGGCTCTTGGATGAGAACACCATTTTCGCGACACCGCGCTTGGCGGCCAGCGGCTGTTTCGCCGGTTACGAGGTCATCGAGACGCCGAAAGGCGAAGAAGCGGCGGCCAACCTGATTCGCGTCAACGCCATGGTTCTGGTGGCGAAAGGGTACCCGCAAACGGCCGCGTTGCTGGGCTTCAAGGGCTACCGGGTCGAGACCGTCGACGTCGGCGAGGCGGCCAAGCTCGACGGCGGCCTGTCCTGCCTGTCGCTCAGGTTTTAGGCGTCATGAGGGAGTCGCACGCCACCGATCAGCCGCGCGGGGTGACGCCGCCGATACTAAGCGTCACCGGCGCATGGTCCGAAGGCGGCGCCCCTTGTCGGCGGCTTCCCAGTCGGCGGCCCGGTAGCTCCACCAGGTATAGGCATGGACGTCGGGTTTGATGAATTTGCGCACGGCGTCGGTCCAGCGCCCGGCCTGCTGGAAGGCGTAGAGGGCGGCGATCTCGACAGGGGTATGGGTGACGACGTTTTTGAGGCGCTCGTGCGACCAGACGTCGGTCTCCAGGGGCGCCACATTGAAGTCGCCCATCAGGACCCGGGGCGGGCCTTCCGGCCCGCGCGCCTGCCACCAGTGGGTCTGGGCATCGAAGAAGTCGAGCTTGTGGCGGAACTTGGGGTTCTTGATGGGGTCGGCGATGTCGCCGCCGGCGGAGATGTAGAGGCTGTGCATCTCGATGGTGTCGAAGGCGCCGCTGTCCGCCGTGACGCTGAGATTGGCGAAGAGATGACGGCAGTCCTCGCGGCCGCACCAATTGAGCCTATCCGGTGCGTCGAGTGGAAAACGCGATAGGAGGGCGACGCCGTTGTAACCCTTCATACCATGGATGGCCTGGTGCGGATAGCCCATGGCGGCGATGTCGACGGCCGGAAACAGGTGGTCCTGAACCTTGGTTTCCTGCAGGCAAATGACGTCCGGCGCCTCGGCCTCGATCAGGTCGCGGAGCCCGTTGAGCCGCTTGCGGATGGAATTGACGTTCCAGGTCGTCAGCGTCAGGGCCATGGAGCCGGCCGGTGCCTATTTGTTCAGGTTCTTGAAAACGGGCTCGTTGTAGCGGAACAGGTTGGGATCGAGTTCGGTGTTGAACAGCGGCCCCAGCAGCGACACGGTGGTGGTGATGCCCTGGGCGTCGGTGACCAGCCACTTTCTGAGTTCCAGAGGCTTGTCGGAGAAAACCAGGGCGATGCGCCCTTCCGTCGGCTCCTTGGCGTTGACCACGTTGACCCGGATGACTCCGGGCGAACGTTGGAATCCGGTGACGATGACGTCATTGCCGAACAGCGCGATGGTCTTTTTGAGCAGGATCTCGGCCCGGGTCATGGAGATCAGAAGCGTCGTCGCCTGATCCAGTTCGCGATCGACATACGAGATGTACTTACCGTCGGCAACCACCATCAGCGGGTTCGGCGGATCATAGACCAAGCGCATCTTGCCCGGGCGCTGGAGGAAGAACTCACCCTCCGTGTACTCGCCGTTGGACGAGATCTGCAGGAACCGGGAGCGGATGGTACGCGCTGAATTGAGGTGTTTCTGCACCCGCATGAGGTCGGTCATCTCGCTTTTATCGAGCTTCAGGGTCTCGGCGACGAAAGCCTGGGCCGGCGCCCCGGTGCCCCCGGTGAGCAACGCCGACAGGGCCAAGGCTAAAACCGTCAGACGGGATGGGGCGAGGAGATGGACAAAGGATCGGACCATAGTGGCTCCGTTCTAACCAACGTGGGGAATGGGGTAAAGGCCAGCATGGCACAAGTCAGCGGGCAAAAGATCAGCGGGCAAAAGATCAGCGGGCAAGAGAAAAGCCGAAGAAAATGGCACCATTACGGCGCGGAACCGTCACGCCGGTCAGTGGTTGCCGACCAGCACCTCGCGCCGGCCGACCCGGTTGGCCGGACTGACGACGCCTTCTTTCTCCATGGTCTCAATGATGCGCGCCGCCCGGTTGTATCCGATCTGCAGGTGGCGCTGAATGAAGCTGGTCGAGGCCTTGCCCTCGCGGGCGACCAGGGCCACGGCTTCGTCGTAAAGGGCGTCGCCGGAATTGCCGCCGCCGGCGACCTCGCCTATGGACTCGTCCTCTTCGGTCACCTCGGTGACGTAGGCGGGCTCGCCCTGAGCCTTCAGGTGCTTGACGATCTCCTCAACCTCTTCATCGGAGACGAAGGGCCCATGGGTCCGCGTCACCCGGCCGCCACCGGCCATGTAGAGCATGTCGCCCTGGCCGAGCAGTTGTTCGGCTCCCTGTTCACCGAGGATCGTGCGGCTGTCGATCTTGGAGGTGACCTGGAAGCTGATCCGGGTCGGGAAGTTGGCCTTGATGGTGCCGGTAATAACGTCGACGGAGGGGCGCTGCGTCGCCATGATCAGATGGATGCCGGCGGCCCGAGCCATCTGGGCCAGGCGTTGAATGGCCGCCTCCACGTCCTTACCCGCGACCAGCATCAAATCCGCCATCTCGTCGACGACGACGACGATGAACGGCAGCGGTTCCGAGGACAAGGGCTGGTCTTCGAACATCGGCTTGCCGTCGTCGTCGAAGCCGGTTTGCACGCGGCGGCTCAGGACCTCGCCCTTCTTCTTGGCCTCAGCAATGCGCGCGTTGTAGCCGGCGATGTTCCGTACACCCAATTGCGACATGGCGCGGTAGCGGTCTTCCATCTCGCGCACCGTCCATTTGAGCGCGACAACCGCCTTCGACGGGTCGGTGACGACCGGTGTCAACAGGTGCGGGATGTTGTCATAAACCGAGAGCTCCAGCATCTTCGGGTCGATCATGATGAATTTGCAGGCGTCCGGCGAGCACTGGTAAAGCAGCGACAGGATCATGGTGTTCATGGCCACCGACTTGCCCGAGCCGGTGGTGCCGGCGATCAGCAAGTGCGGCATGCGCGCAAGGTCGGCGGTGACCGGTGCGCCGCCGATGTCCTTGCCCAAGGCCAGCGGCAACTTGGCGCCGGATTTCTCGAAATCCTGAGAGGCCAGGAGTTCGCGCAGGTAGACCATCTCGCGGTTGACGTTGGGCAGTTCGATGCCGATGACATTGCGCCCAGTGACGACGGCGACGCGCACCGAGACGGCGCTCATGGAGCGTGCGATGTCATCCGACAGGCCGATGACGCGGCTGGTCTTGGTGCCGGGTGCCGGTTCCAGTTCATAGAGCGTGACCACCGGTCCGGGACGGACCTTGACGATCTCGCCCTTGACCCCGAAGTCCTCGAGCACGCTGCCCAAGAATGTGGCGTTTTGCTGCAGCGCGTCCTTGTTCAGGGCATCGGCCTTGGGATTGCTTTCGGGCACGGCCAGCAGGTCGATGGGTGGTGCCGTATAAACGCCGTCGCCGAGGTTTAGGCGGCCCTGGCGGCGGGATTTGGCCTTCTTGCCTTCCTTCAATTTCTCGCGCCGCGTCGCCACCAGGCCGCTCCGCTTCAAGGGAGCCGGCATGTCAACGCTGTCTTCTCCGTCGTCCTCACCGACGCGGACATGGACTTCGAGATCGCCAGATACACCGTCGCCGGCGTCGAGGTCTTCTGCAAAATGAGGTTCGTTTCGATCGCTATCGCCGGTCCGGCGGCACCAGGCCGGCATCACGCCGAACGGCTGGTGGCTCTTGGAAAGGCCGGTGCGGACCCAGGAAGCGGCGCGCATCGAACCGTGCCCGATACGCCGCCAGTCTCCGGCGGAAAGACCGAGCGCCATGACCCAGAGAACAACGCCGATCAGGCCCGCACCGGTACCGAGAAGAACCTTCGCGTAGGCCAGATTCTGCAAGGGCCCGACGGCGGTAACGGCATCGAGGAGAAGGGTTCCCGTAAAACCGCCCATGCCACTCATTAACGGCCAATCGTCGTTGATTGGCAAAACGCCGATGCCAACCGCGTAGAACACAGTGGCACCGATCAGGGCGGTCAGGCGATACCATGGCGAACCGAGGCCCTTGTGGCGGAAGGTTCGTCCGCCCCAGACCATCAGTGTCAGGATGGGAACGAAACAGGCAAAGCCGAATGTCTGCAAGGCGAGGTCGGAGAATACGGCGCCGGGAACCCCGAGGACATTGGACGGAGCCAGGCTGGTGGCGCCGTTCAACGACGGATCGCTCGGCGAATAACTGAAGACGGAAACCAGCATCCACGTACCGGCGACGAACAACGTCATGCCGCCCGCTTCTTTCAGGCGGCGGCGCAGAAAGGCTTTCAGCGATGCCGGCAGAAGCGGCCGCACCGCGCTGTCGGGATTGCCGGACAGACCGCCGGCGCCCCCAGGAATTCGCAGGGTCTCGGACATGTCCCGAGCCTAGCCGACGAACATTGACAAGGTCTTAACGGAGCCGTGCCAGATGGTGCCAAGGGCGACGAAATGAGCGCTCTGTCAGCTGCCGAAACAAAAAAGGGGAGGGCCGAAGCCCTCCCCGAAAGTCGATCTCGGTGGTTGTTGTTCTTATGGGGCTCAGATGGTCTGCGAACCGCGTCCGAACTCCGGATAGGCTTCGAGGCCGCATTCGATCATGTCGATGCCCGCGGCTTCTTCTTCCTCGTCGACCCGAATGCCGACGGTCACCTTCAGCGCGAACCAAAGGATGGCGCTGGTGATGACGACGAAGGCACCGATGGCGACGATACCGATGGCCTGGGTGACGATCGAGCCACCGCCGAAGATGCCGACGCAAAGCGTGCCCCAGATGCCGGCGACCAGGTGCACGGAGATGGCACCGACGACATCGTCGATCTTCAACTTGTCGAGCAGTGGCACGAAGATGACGACGAGGACGCCGCCAACGGCACCGATGATCAGCGACAGGAAGTGGTTGTCGAGATCGGGACCGGCGGTGATCGAAACGAGACCGGCCAAGGCACCGTTGAGCGCCATCGACAGGTCGATCTTTTTGTACATGATCTGGGTCAGCACCATCGCGGCGACGACGCCGCCGGCGGCGGCGATGTTGGTGTTGACGTAAACGATGGCCATGGCGGTGGCGTCAAGAGCGGATCCGAGCGCCAGCTGCGAGCCGCCATTGAAACCGAACCAGCCGAACCACAGGATGAAGGTGCCCAAGGTCGCCAGCGGCAGGTTGGCGCCGGGGATCGGATTGATGCGGCCGTCGGCCGTGTACTTGCCCTTGCGCGCCCCGAGGATGATCGCACCGGTCAACGCGCACCAGCCGCCGACGGAGTGGACCAGGGTCGATCCGGCGAAGTCCGAGAAGCCCATGGCGTCGAGCCAGCCACCGCCCCACACCCAGGAGGCCTGGATCGGGTAGATGATCGCCGACAGGACGACGACGAAAACCAGGAACGGCCAGATCTTGATGCGCTCGGCGACCGTACCGGAAACAACAGAGGCGGCCGTGGCGACAAAGACCATCTGGAAGAACCAGTCGGACGCCACCGAATAGCCGGCGTCGGTAACCGCCTTGACTTGTTTGGCGGTGGCTTCCTCGGCACCGAGCAGCGCCAGTTCGGCCTCACCCGGGTTGTAGAGGAAGGCCAACGATCCCATGAAACCGCCTTCCGGAACGTCGATGTACATGAGGTTGTAGCCGACCAGGTAGAACATGATGCCGGCGATGGAATATAGCGCGATGTTCTTGAGGCATATGGTCGCCGTGTTCTTGGAACGCACGAGACCGGATTCCAACATGGCGAAACCGGCCGCCATGAACATCACCATGAAACCGTGAACCAGGAACGAAAACGTGTTCAGGATGTAGGCGACTTCTTCAGTGACGGCGGCATGAGCATCCCCACCCGCGACCAGGAGCGCCAAAACAGATGCGGCGACTAGGCCGGCTTTGTTCGTTAATTTACGAAAGTCCATGGGAAAAACTCCTTATAGTGCGTCGTTGTCGGATTCGCCGGTGCGGATCCGCACGGCTTTGTCCAACGCGTAGACGAAGATCTTGCCGTCACCGATTTTTCCGGTCTGTCCGGCTTTTGTGATGGCTTCGACCGTCTGTTCGACAACCTCGTTCTTGACGGCCACTTCAATTTTGACTTTAGGCAGGAAATTCACGGTGTATTCGGCACCGCGGTAGATTTCGGCTTGGCCTTTTTGCCGGCCGAAGCCTTTGACCTCGCTTACGGTCATTCCTTCAACGCCCAACGCCGCCAAGGCTTCGCGGACCTCCTCGAGCTTGAAGGGCTTGATCACGGCCATGACTAACTTCATGCCAATCATCCTCTGTTGCTTGGGCGCCGGCCTTTTTATGACGCATGCCAACAAGACACTCATGGCGCCGGGTTAAGCTCGCCCAAACCCGATCGGGCGATATTGCGACGCACAAATCAAAGACCGTGCCAATTTCCTAAATGCGTGATAAGGTCAATGAAATCAGAGCGTTGCGAATTCTGTGGAAGTCCCAAAGCATGGTACAAATCGATAATCTGCATATTTTTTAGCCTTTCTAATAGATTTGCTTACTAAATAGGCACCTGAAGCAATCCACCTGCACGAACTGCGTTGAAATGATCGCTGACAGTAAAAGACAAACCATCCAACCCGTAGTGTTAGTGATCGGCGGCGGCCTGGTCGGGGCGGCCCAAGCCATCGCATTTGCGGCCCATGGCGTGCGAACGGAAGTCGTCGATGTAGCCGACCCGGAACAGGCCTTGGATACCGGATTCGACGGCCGCGCATCGGCTATCGCCCTGGCGACGCAACGGGTCCTCGCCGCCATCGGTGTTTGGGACAAGCTTGGCGATCTGCCGGCCCCTATTCTCGACATCCGCGTTTCGGATGGCCCTTCCCGTTTATTCCTTCATTATGATCACCGTGAGATCGGCGACGGGCCGTTCGGATACATGGTCGAAAACCGCCATATGTGGGCGGCCCTCTTGACGCGCATGCGGGAGATCCCGCATTTGCGCCTTCGCGCACCGGCAACCGTTTTGTCCCTAACGCGGGCCCGCAAGGGTATCGAGGCCGACCTTGGTGATGGAACGACCGTTCGTGCGGCACTCGCCGTCGGTGCGGAGGGGCGAAGGTCGCCAAGCCGGGAAGCAGCGGGAATAAAAGTGACGCGCTGGAACTACGGACAAACGGGCATCGTCTGCACCGTCCGTCACGCGAAGAGCCATGGTTTCGTCGCCCAGGAACATTTCCTGCCGGCCGGACCGTTCGCGATCCTGCCGCTCAACGGCGATGGCGATAATCCCGGCAATCTGTCATCGATCGTATGGACGGAACGCCAGGACCTGGCGCCGGCCCTTTTGTCTCTCGACGATGCGGAATTCAAGGCCGAGCTCGACCGGCGGTTCGGCGATTTCTTGGGGGAGACGGAGATCGTCGGGCCGCGCTGGTCCTATCCGCTCAGTCTGCAATATGCGGAGACAGCCATTTCCCAGCGCCTGGCTCTGATCGGCGATGCCAGCCACGGCATGCATCCCATCGCCGGCCAAGGGTTCAACATGGGTTTGAGAGACGTTGCCGCCCTAGCGGAGGTCGTCATCGACGCCCACCGGATAGGAGAAGACATCGGATCGACACCGGTACTCGAACGATACGAACGGTGGCGGCGCTTCGATAACACGCTGATGCTAGCGACGACCGATGGCCTCAACCGCCTTTTTTCCAACGACATTGGACCGGTGACGCTGGCCCGTGACCTAGGCCTTGCGGCGGTCAATGCCGTGCCGCCCCTGAAAAGGTTCTTCATGCGCCATGCTATGGGATTGGTTGGTGATCTGCCGCGTTTGATGCAGGGCCGACCGTTATAGGGGATACAGAGCCGTCAGGGATCACGGCTCAGGCCCGCTGCCTCGAGGGCATTGAGATAGTTTTGCCAGATTTCATCCTGACGCACGCCGAAATCGTATAGCGTATCCCAGGAAAAGATACCAGTGTCGTGCAGATCATCAAAGTTGATCTGGATGGCATAGTTGCCGACCGGTTCGACCCCGAGAATTCCGACATGCCGCCGTCCGGCGACGATCTTTTTCTGATCCGGTCCATGGCCCTGTACATCGGCCGATGGGCTTTCGACCCGCAAAAGTTCGGCCGGCAACCGGAAGGTTTTACCGTCTTCGAAATCCACCTCGAGTAACTTCTCATCCCGCTTCACCCTGATCTCCGTGGGCGTGTGTTGGGTGCCGAAACCTGTTTCGTTCATTTTGCTTTCCCTTTTTACCCGGACCCGTCCGCCGCCAACTCACGCGCCTCATCGACCAGCATAATCGGGATACCGTCCCGGATCGGATAGGCGAGTCCCGCCTTGCGGCTGATGAGTTCCTGAGCGCCCCTGTCATATTCCAGCGGCCCTTTGGTCAAGGGGCAAACGAGAATTTCTAACAATTTCGGATCCACGTCCCGGTCCGCCATAAAACCGTCTCCTGCCTGTCCGTCTAGTGACGCGCTTCCGACGTTCCGTCGGTCTGCCCGGCCAGAAACGCCATGTCGATCAATGAGCGCACCAACTCGGCGCGTTCGCCGACCGAGCCGCACTCCAAGATCGCCTGTTTCTCCTCTGGAGAAAACGGACAAACCATCGCGGCCGTCGATATAAGCGCCGAATCGTCCAAATCCAAGAGAGGTTTCCAATGATCGTCGCTGCCCAGGGTCATAAGATACCGTTCCAGTGCATCGACGAAGGATTCCCTGTCGAAAGATCCGATTTCACTGGGCCGGAGATCGCCGATGAACTTCTCATAGGAAACGTCGAACCGGCGAAACCCGTCTTTCAACGGCAATTCCCTTTCAACCTTGAAGCGGCAGCAGCCAATCAATGAGATCACATAGCGGCCGTCCTCGGTTTCGCCGAACGAGGCGATCCGCCCCAAGCAGCCGACGTCGAAAACCGGTTCGCCGTCACCGACCGTTTCCGGACCGGTCGCCAGTGGTTGAATCATGCCGAGAAACCGGCCCGCACCGAGCGCCCAGTCGACCATGCTGAGGTAGCGGGGCTCGAAGATATTGAGCGGCAACCGCCCTCCCGGCAGGAGCAGGGCATTGGACAAGGGAAATATCGGAATGGCCTTCGGCAGGTCGCCGACGCTTAGGTCCTGGCCGATACGTGTCATGAAAACAATATCGACGACAATTGCCGCCGCCCGTCCTGGGTCACGGGGTCGGATGGGCCGAGGGCCTCAAAAACGGTCAGCAACTGTTTTCGGCCGGCCTCGTCATTCCAGTTGCGGTCGCGGCGGATCAACTCGAGAAGATGCTCAACGCCTTCCTGGTTCCGCCCCATGCCGCACAGCGCTTTGGCCAGGTCGAGTCGGGCCTGATGATCGTTCGGATCGGCATCGATCCGGCTCGTCATGTCATCGAGATCTGCGGCTCCGTCAGCCAAACCGGCAACCTCAACGGCCGAAACGGCCTGGGCGATCTCTGGCTTGGCCTTGAGCTCATCGGGAAGTCCGTCGATCATGGATTGGGCACCCTCGCGGTCGCCGGCGGCCAAAGCCGCGCGGATGAGACCGCCGATGGCGGTCGGGTTTCCCGGATCATTGGTTTGAATCTCGTCAAAAATGGCCCGCGCCGTCTCCGTATCACCGGAATCAAGGGCGGCCTGGGCGTCTTCCAGGGCCGCTTCCAACGGGGGCTTGGCACCCCCGAGGAGGCGATCGATAAAAGTCTTGAGCTGGCTTTCCGGCAATGCGCCCATGAACCCGTCGACGGGTTGACCCTGGTTGAAGGCATAGACGGCCGGAATCGATTGGATTCGCATTTGCGCCGCCAGTTCCTGGTTCTCGTCGACGTTGATTTTGACCATCTTGACCAAGCCGCCGGCTTGGCGGACGAGCTTTTCGAGCGCTGGGCCCAACTGTTTGCAAGGGCCGCACCAAGGCGCCCAGAAATCAACGATCACCGGTTGGTTCATCGATTCATCAATGACGTCCCGTTTGAAGCCTGGCGTATCGGAATCCTTGATAACGTCGCCCGGAGTGGGGCCCGGTGCGGCCGGCGTATCACCGACACCCGGCTCCACATAGAGGCGCGGCTGGTCATTTTGCGGTTCCGGTGATGCGCTGCCACCGTTCGCTTGCGGCTGGATCGAGCCGTCGGGATTGAGTTTCATTTCCATTTCACGCAGCCTTTTTCTTCATTCTGTCGCCGGTTCTTCAAGAACATGGCCCTCAGGGGTGTCTGGCGCAAGTCCGCGCGACAGCATGGGTTGTACCTTATCAGAGTTCAATGATCCGCGGGTCGTGGCCACAGGACCGGATGAAGGCGATCAGGTCTTCCACCTCGATCTGCGTCGTCGCCGTGTTATCCAATGGATGGAAGTTGAGCGGACTCCCGTCGAGCATTTCCTTGTCGAGAACCACTTGCACCCGTCGTTCGCTATCGTTGATCAGCCCGAACGGCGTTACCGCTCCGGGTTCTACGCCGAGGATTTCCTCAAGAAGATCCGGCTTACCAAAGGAAAGATGACCGGCGCCGATCTGTTTGCGCAAGACCTTCAGGTCAATCGGGCGATCGGCGTCGCAGACGACCAACCAGATGACACCTTTCTTGTCTTTTAGAAAGAGGTTTTTCGAATGCCCTCCCGGCAGGTCACCGCGGAGCGCGCGAGCTTCCTCGACCGTGTAAACAGCGGCGTGGTCGACGGTACTGGTTTCGATCCCGAGCTCGGTCAGGCGTTGAAATAGCTGTTCACGGTTGTTCGGCATGGCCGGGAGTTTAATCCCGCCTTCGGGGCCCGACAAGCACGCGCGAGATGGTACAAACGGGCGACGTAAAGCGTTTCACCAGCACGAAGATGGGACTTGCATTGGCAAGGGCAATCCGTATGATCGGCGCTTCTCGAAACCGAGGTTTCGTGCGGGCGTAGCTCAGGGGTAGAGCGCAACCTTGCCAAGGTTGAAGTCGTGGGTTCGAATCCCATCGCCCGCTCCATTCTCCCAAATTCCGTGACCGGACCTTCAGCGCCCTCGCAACGCCGCCGCGTTGCCGACGCGCGTCCTCCGATATACCTTTGATCCGGTAAACAGATCGGGGGAAACGACCATGCCGCGCAATACGGAGGAAATCACGCTCGCCAGCCCGAGCCCGGGGACGCGGCGTTTTCTAAAGGTGCATCGTTACGGCGAGGCCGGCGCCCGGCCCAAAGCCTACCTGCACGCCGCGTTGCATGCCGACGAATGGCCAGGGCTGTTGACGCTGAACCACTTGATTGCTCTGCTCGATGCGGCGGACGGCGATGACCGGATCGCCGGCGAGATCGTTCTGCTGCCCTACGCCAATCCCATCGGCATGTCCCAACGCCTAAACGGGAACCTGCCGGGACGCTTCGATTTTGACGGCGGCGGCAATTTCAACCGACATTGGCCGGACCTGACGGAAACGATCGCCGACGCGCTTGACGGTGAATTGAACGCCGATGGAACCGAGAACCGGGACCGCATCCGTGACGCGCTGAAAGCGGTCGTTGACGGTCTGCCGCGCAGGACCGAGCTGGAAACCCTGAAGGCGACGCTGCTTTCCCTATCAGTCGATGCCGACGTGGTGCTCGATGTCCATTGCGACAGCCTCTCGGCCCTGCATCTCTACGCCAACCGGGTGCACACCGATATCGTCATGGAACTGGCCCGCGACCTCGCCTCGCCGGTGGTGCTGCTCGAAGATGAGCCGGGCGGTGATCCTTTCGATTCGGCCAACGCCGCGCCCTGGATCCGGTTGCGCCAACGCCTCGGCGACGACCATCCCATCCCCGACGGCTGCTTCGCCACCACCGTCGAGCTGCGTGGGCGAAACGACGTCGATGACGCCCTGGCGGCGAAAGACGCAAAAGCCCTGTTCAATTTCCTGCAGCGCCGTGGTGTCGTCGGCGGCAGCCCGGAGGCCTTGCCGGAGGCACTTTGCGAACCGACGCCCTTGGATGGCGTCGACGTACTGCGCGCGCCGGCGGCCGGCATCGTCGCCTGGAAAAGCCCCATCGGCGAGCGGGTCGGAGCGGGCGACCTGATGGCCGAGCTCGTCGACATCGAGGCCGGCGACCCGGCGGCGGCGCGCACCCCGATCACGGTCGCCACCTCGGGTCTCTTTTTCGCCCGCAAAGCCGATACCCTGGTGCGACCCGGTGACTGGATCGGCAAGATCGCGGGCAGCGAACCGCTGGAGGACCGCAAGTCGGGGAACCTGATGTCGCCGTGACAACCCGGTTGGGGCGGCGGAACCTTAGCGGATGGCTTTGCCGGTGGGAGCGACCGGTTCCATATCCGATTGCGTTCCCTTGAAGAGACTCTTCAAATAAGACGGCCGGTCGCGGAACAACTGCGGAGACAGTTTGATCTCGGTCCACAGGACGGCGCGGGTAACCAGGAAGTTGATGGTCAGATAGATGGCGCCGGCAATAAGGAACACTTCGACCGGACTCCACGTGGCGGCGATGATCTTCTTGGCCTCGCCGGTGACCTCGAGTATGGTGATGGTGCTAGCCAGCGACGTCGCCTTGACCATGAGAATGATCTCGTTGCCGTATCCGGGCAATGCTTGGCGGATGGCGACCGGAAAGACGATACGACGGAACAACAGCATACCCGACATACCGCAGGCCCGGGCCGCCTCCAACTGTCCCCAGGGGACGGATTGGATGCCGCCACGAATGATTTCGGAGGTGTAAGCGCCGGTGTTGAGCGTTAAGGCCATGATGGCACAGAACCAGGGCTCGCGCAGGAAGACCCAAAGACCAATGCTCTCGAAGAACGGCCGGAACTGTCCGGAGCCGTAATAGATGAGAAAGATCCGCACCAATAACGGCGTCGAGCGGAATATGTAGACGAAACCGTAAGCGAGGGCAGACATTACCGGGTTTGATGAGAGGCGCATTACGGCAATGCCAATAGCGAGCACAAACCCGATGGAGAGAGACGCGCCAGCAAGCGCCAAAGTTTCGGGAATCGCGGCGACCAACACGGGCCAGCTCTCGTTGACCAACTCCCAATCCATATCAGGCCGTCCTTACACCGCGATTGGCCCAGCCCTCGGCTTTCAGGAAACCGCGGTTCGAGATCGATGCGAGGCCGAGATCGATGCGAGGCCGAGATAGAGGACGAAGGCGGTGATATAGAAGGTAAAGGGTTCTTTAGTCGACCCGGCACCGACGGCTGCTGCCTGGCGCATGATCTCGACCAAGCCGATGACGGAAATCAGCGACGTCTCTTTAAGCGTCAGTTGCCAGACGTTGCCGAGGCCAGGCAGCGCATACCGGGCAACCTGTGGAACCAGGACCCGCCAGAAACGCAACGCGCGGCTCATACCAACGGCCCGCGCCGCCTCGATCTGCCCGATTGGCACCGCGAGTACCGCGCCGCGAATGACTTCGGTGGCATAAGCACCGGCGCTGAGGCCGATGCAGATCATACCGGTGACAAAGATCGGCAAGTCGATGAACTCCCCATATCCGAACAGCCCCTTTGCGACGGCACGCAATACGGCGCCGCCGCCAAAGAACACCAGGTATATAATGAGAAGCTCAGGGATACCGCGAATGACCGTCGTGTAGACATCGGCCAAAAACCGCAAGGCGACCCAGTTGGACAGTTTCATGGCGGCGCCACCGGCACCGATGACGACGCCAAGGGCGTAGGAACTAGCCGCGACGGCAAGGGTCATCAGGGCGCCGAAGAACATCTCGTCGCCCCAACCCAGGTCGCCCCATGCCAGGAGTGTAAGATCCACCCCCAGTCTCCCGTTTTACTACGCCCAAATGAACGAACGGCGGGCGCCGCGATCGATCACGAACGCCCGCCGCTTATCGGGTCTTTGCCTTATTTGACCGAAGCGTCGAAGCCGAACCACTGGACGGCCATTTTCTTGACCGTGCCGTCGGCAATGGCGCCGTTGATGGCCTTCGAGAACATGTCGGCCAGGGCCTGGTCGCCCTTGCGGATGCCGACGCCGACGCCGACGCCGAAGGGACCGCCGGTCATGCCCGGCCCGACGGCGATCATGTCCTTGCCTTTGTCGCTTTCGAGGAGCGGTTTCCAATAGCTCATGGAGGCCAGCGCCGTATCGACGCGGCCGGCCTGCAGGTCCAGGTCCAGGTTTTCCTGGGTATCGTAGGTGCGGATGGTGACGTCGTCGCCCAAATGCGCACGCAGGAAGTTCTCGTGGGTCGTCGCCGTCTGCACGCCGACGGTCTTACCCTTGAACTCCTTGACGATGGCGGCGATCACCGCCTTCTCGTCGGCGCTGACGTCCTGCAGGTTGATGGCGTCCATGGAAGTCGAGAATTTGGCCGACGGGCTCGACTTGGTGACGACGAACTTGGCCGGGGTTGCCGCATAGGCGCGCGAGAAGGTGATGACCTTTTTGCGTTTATCGGTGATCGACATGCCGGCCATGATGGCATCGTACTTGCCGGCCTGCAGCGACGGAATGATGCCGTCCCAGGCCTGTTCGACGACGGTGCACTGAACGCCCATGCGCTTGCAGAGATCGACCACCAGGTCGGGCTCGAAGCCGACCAGGTTGCCGGCCGAATCCTTGAAGTTCCAGGGCGCATAGGCGCCTTCCGTGGCGACCTTGATGCTCTTGTAATCCTTGGCGACAGCGGGGCCGCCGATCATGGTGACCGCCAGTGCGGCGACGGCGATGAGTTTTTTCATTGTGTCCTCCCTATTTGGTTTGATGGTCCATAAACGAATAAGCGGTTGTCTAATTCCGGCTTTGAAGTCCAGCTCTACCGTTCCATTTTCCGATTGCCGGGGACAGGGTTGTCTCCGAAGTCATTTCCGGCGATTGACCGGATGCTTCATCATAGTGCCCTTGGGTTTCGG
>Ga0209458_1000398_pt1:5000-16026 | contig 16026 bp, 14 predicted proteins | sample WorMetLIZAISLAND_FD_187411 | JGI IMG/M metagenome (GOLD analysis project Ga0209458, IMG submission 187411) | Marine gutless worms symbiont microbial communities from Max Planck institute for Marine Microbiology, Germany - Inanidrilus manae... ...
AACCGCCGTCGTGGACCATCTACGGCATGGCCGACATCTATTCCGGCATGTGTACCGCCTGGGGCGTGATGCTGACGCTCTATGCCCGCGAGCGCACCGGCGAAGGCCAGATGGTCGATTCGGCGCTGTTCGACAACATGCTGTCGCTCAACGAACGCATGGTCACCCTCTATTCGGTCGCCGGACGCCCGACCAACCGGGGCGAGCCGACGCTGCCCTATCCGCGCGGCGCCTTCCTCTGCCGCGACGGCTGGGTGGCCATCAACATTCCCGATGGCCTCACCTGGACCAAGACCTGCGGCGTCATGGGCCGCGACGACCTGGTCGACGTCGGCCGCGCCGGCCCTGGCGGAACGCCGGCGATGGACGCCAATGAACTGGCAGAAATCGTCGCCGCCTGGCTCGCCGACATGGGCCGCGACGAGGCCGTCGACACCCTCAACGCCGCCGGCGTGCCGACGGGGCCGGTCTACGGCGCCGAGGACGTGTTCGCCGACCCGCAGGTCGCGGCGCGCGGCATGCTGATGCCCATCGACGACCCGGACGTCGGCACCTACCGCTTCTGCCGTACCCCGCCACACCTGTCGTCCAACCCCGAGCTTCCTGCCCGGCCGGCGCCCAATCTGGGCCAGCACACGGCGCCCCTCCTACGGGAACTCCTGGGCTACGACGACGCGCGGATTGCCGAACTGGCCGAGGCGGGCGTCATTCAGGTGAGGTGAAGGAGCGTTTTGCCGCCCCGCCAATGAACCGGCGTTGCAGCCACTTCATGCGAAGGCGGCGACGCTCAAACGCCGCGCGGGCTTAACCCTTACCCGTTCTCCATGATGGTCGGCTCGCAATACTGACGGCGGCGCTTGAGTTTGCGGCACAAATCGACGGCGGCGCCCTTGTTGGCGACGGGGCCGGCCTTGAGCCGGAAGTAGGTGCCCTTGCCGGCGCCGAGATTGACCGGCGTGACCTGGGAGTCGAGGCCGCCCAGCAGCTTGCCGTGCGCCCGCTTGAGCTGTGACCAGCCGCGCTCCGCCTGCTTGCGCGAGCGGTAGGAGGCCAGTTGGCGCCGCACAATCGGAAGAAACGTGCACGGCCGGCTGCGGCCCGGACGGTGCGGCCATCTCCTTCTCCATCTTCATCGGCTCGGCCGGCTTGGTCATCGCCGGGCGCACCGGTGGTTCCGGCTGCAGGCCGCGCTCGACGGCAGCGCGTTCCTTGGCGTACTCGTCCGAGGTGATGAAGTTGCCGTCGCGCAGGTGCTCGAGCCGGCGCACAGCGTCGGCCGCTTCCATCAGGCCCTCCGGCGGCGCCGCCGGATTGGCCACCACCACCGGCGCCGCCGGCATCAAGGCGTCCAGAATCATCGAGCGCTCGGCGGCATGCTGGCTGACGGTCATCGCCCGGAGCTGCAGGGCGCGGTTGATGGCGCGGATGCGGCCGACGATCTGCTCCGTGGTCGGCACCGGCCGGTCCAGGCCGGCGGTGGGCGGCGGCGCGGTCAGCGGCAGCAGCGCGCCGACGTTGGCCTGGCGACGGACGGCGTATTCTTCGGGCGTGACCAGTTCCTGGTCGCGCAGCGTGCGCAACGTGATGAACCACGAGACGATGTGCGAATCAGCATCGACGAAGCGGGTCACCATCGGCCCCGAGACGACGGCCTGCTCGGGCGCCTGTCCGGACGGCACCGCCGCCATGGTCCCGCCCGCTTCGGTGCCGGAGGTCATGGCACTGCCCGTTTGCGGCCCGCCATCCTGCATCGGCACCATCGACGACGCGACCTTGTTGCCGGCAGCGTCCATCTGGGCGGGCGGATAGCGAGCACCGCCTCGTACATTTCGCGCGCCTTCACCTCCTGGCCGGTGTTCTGGTAGAGGATGCCGGCACCGATGAGCGCATGGATGTCCTGGGGATTACGCTCCAGCGCCTTCTGGAAGTGGCCTTCGGCGGTGACATAGTTGCCCTTGGCGAGCTCGGCGAGGCCAAGCTCGGCCTCGTCGTTCTGCTTGATGGGGCTCGAGGCTCAGAAGCCGTTTGTGAGGATGTCGGTGTCGGGAAGGCTGCATGCCGAGGCAAGCGCCGCCATCAAGACCACCGCTAAAGGACCGAAGCCTGTTCGCCGTTTCACGTCCTCACTCCCCATGTCGAGCGATAGAAGAGTCGTTTGCCGCCAGTTCGTGTCGGGGCGGCCACGCAAGAAACCGCCAAGTAATCATATCAAATACCCCCGCAATCGCTAACGAGCGATTAACCGGGAGTCCCTGCGGGGAGGCCAGTTGGCGCCGCACAATCGGAAGAAACGAGCGCCATTTTCCACGCCGGACAGTCGATCGACTGTTTGTATGCCCGCTGCCCGCGGGTCAATCCGAACCGGGAATGATCTCGACCTCCTCGCCGATCCAGATGCAGGACCCGGTGAGGTCGAGGAAACGCTGTTCGTCTTCGAGAAGTTCGCGGCTGGCGGTCCGGCCCTCGGGCGAACGGCCGACGGCCTCCAGCGCCCCAAGGCTCTCGTACCAGATCTCGGCGACGCCATCGAAGGGCACGCCCGTGCCGCGGAAGCCGCCGAGCCGCTCTGTCATCGGTCCGTGGTCGGTATGGGACTGGACGTAGCGCCTGATGCCAAGCGCCTCTTTGTGGCGCTGGACCAGGGGCCCGTGGACGTCGCGCCAGTAGCGCCGGAACTCCTCGGGGGAGAGGTCGCCCCGGCGGCAAAGGCAGTAGATGACCTTGATCATGTCTCGGCCCCCTGGCGCTCAGCGCCTAAAGCGCCTTTTCCATGTAGAGGACGCCGAGCAACGGATTGTCGTAGTAGGGTGCGACCTCGATGAAGCCCATGGACCCGTAGAGCGCCGTCGCCGCGTCCAGGTGCGGGAGGGTATCCAGGCGCATGCGCGCGTGGCCGGCGGCACGTGCCGCCTCGACGATGGCCTCGGCCAGCCGCCGGCCGAGGCCGCTGCCGCGCCAGGGCGGCCGCACGAAGAGGCGCTTCATCTCGCAGACACCCGGCTCCATCGGCCACATGCCGACGCCGCCGGCGACGGCGCCCTCCAGCGTGCGGGCAAGCAACAGGCATCCGGCCGGCGGCACGTACTTGCCCGGCAGGCTGTCGATCTCCTCGGCAAAGCCCTGGAAGCAGAGGTCGACGCCCAGCCACTGCTGGTATTCGACGAACAGCGCGCGGATCTCCGCCATGTCGGCGGCCGACTCCGCCTCGGCGATGGCAACGGCTTCGGTCATGGCGTGTTTATACCAGGACTGCAGCAAATCGGGCGAACGCCGAGCATCCGTTGGATGGTTCCATTTTGAACCACAGAGACCACAGAGATCACCGAGGAAATACTCGGCGCGCGGAGCGCGCCTTGAACCTTCTCTGTGCTCTCTGTGGTCTCTGTGTTTTAGAAACCGTTTACCCCGTTCCGGCCGCTGTCTTCGACGATGCGGCCGTCGACGATGTGGATCTGGCGCTGTGCCTGCTCGGCGAACTCGGGGGCGTGGGTGACGGCGACGACGGTGCGGCCCTCGTCGGCGGCGAGGCGTCCGAGGACGTCGAAGACCGTGGCGGCGTTGGCCGTGTCGAGATTTCCCGTCGGCTCGTCGGCGAGCACGATCGCCGGGTCATTTGCGAGGGCGCGGGCGATGGGCGCGTTCGGCGATGCCGAGGCGGTCGAGCACGACCTCGGCGTGGGACCGCATCTCGGCCGCGCCGAGACGCCCCAACCGGCGCATGGGCACGAGCACGTTGTCGAGGACCGAGAACTCGGGCAGCAGAAAATGGAACTGGAAGACGAAGCCGATGCGCGCCAGCCGCAGCGCCGACGCCTCGTCGCGGTCGAGATCATCGGTGTCTTTTCCCTCGATGCTGAGATGGCCCTCGCTCGGCCGGTCGAGAAGGCCAAGCAGGTAGAGCAGCGATGATTTCCCCGAACCCGACGGTCCGGTCACGGCGGCGAAGGTCCCCGGCGCGATGGCGAGATCGATGTCGCGGACCAGGGTCACTGGCACCGTCCCCGGGAGGACGCGGGTCACGCCGCGGGCTTCGATGGCGGGAGCTGTCGTCATGCCGCGCCCCGGATGATGTCCACCGGGTTCAGTTTGGCCGCCTTGCGCGCCGGCAGGTAGCCGGCGACGCCCCGGATGATGTCCACCGGGTTCAGTTTGGCCGCCTTGCGCGCCGGCAGGTAGCCGGCGACCGACGAGGCGACCAGCGCGAAGGCGGCGGCAATGAGGTAGTCGATGGCGGCGTAGCGCACTGGTAGCGTGGTCGCGTCGGTGAACTCCTTCATGTCGATCTCGAGGCCGTCGAGGTAGGCACTGAGGCCATAGCCCATCGCCCAGCCCAGGGCGACGCCGACCAGGCCGATGACCAGGCCCTCGAGCAGGAAAATGGTCTTCACGTCGCCCTCGGTGAAGCCCAGCGACTTCATGATGGCGATGTCGCGGACCTTCTCGTAGGTGATGGTCGAGACGACGTTGTAGATGCCGAAGCCGGCAACCAGGAGGATGGCGCTGACCACCGACAGCATGATCTTGCGCCGGACCACCAGGGTCTCCATCAGTCCCTCGTTGACCTCGTCCCAGGATTCCGAGCGATAGCCGTAGCGGGCCTCCAGCCGGCGGGCGAAGGCGCGGGCGTTGTCGACATCGTCGAGGCGGACGCGGATCTCGTTGATGACATTGGCTTTGTCCTGCAGCACCTGGGCCTTTTTGAGCAGCGCGTAGGTCGTCTGGTTGTCGAGCGAGATGACGCCGGAGCGGAACATGCCGACGATCTTCATCCGCATGGTGACGCCGGCCGGCGAGGTGACGGTAAGCGTCGAGCCCATGCGCGCGCCGAGCTTCTCGGCCAGCCCCGTGCCGACGATCAGGCCGTTGGCCGAGGTGAACAGGGACTCCAACGAACCCGCGACCATGTCTTCCTCGATCTGCGAGACGCGGCGCTCCCGCGCCGGTTCGATGCCGAGCACAGAAGCGGAGATGTCCTTGCCGGCATAGCACACGACGGTGTTCCCGTTGAGCGTCGGTGCCGCGTCGATCCCCGGAAGCTCGTCGATGGCGGCCATGCGGGCCCGCGCCCGGCAGATGCCGCGCAGCTCCTGCTTGGGCTTGGTGCCTTCGAGGGCAACGGCGCCGCCGGTATACGCCCGCTCGGCCGGCTGGCGCGGCGGCACCCGGAATTCGTCGCGGACGGTGACGTGGGGGGTGGCGTCGACGACCCGTTCGATGAAGTCGGCGTCGAAACCGGCCATCAGCGCCGAGATGGCGATGAAAAAGCCGGTACCCATGGCGACGCCGACGACGGAGATCAGCGTCTGGCGGCGGCGGCCGCGGATGTGGGTCCAGGCGATATCGAGCAGCAGACCCAAGCAGACCCATCGGTTGTCCTTAGTCCTCGGTGGCCAAGCGCACCCGGCCGCCGTCCTTCAAACCCTCGGGCGGCGCGACGACGACGGCGTCCGAGAGCGCAAGGCCGAAGGAGACCTCGATCCTCTGGCTGCCGGCGACGCCGGTCTCGATGGCCCGCCTCTGGACGCGGCCGTCGGCGAACACCCAGACGGCGCCGTCCATCACCGCGTCGGCGGGGACCAGCAGGGTTTCCGGCACCTCGCGAATGACGACGTTGATCTCGGTGGTCATCCCGATCATCAGCGGCGTGTCGTCGGGGAGGGCGACGCGGACGCGGTAGTTCTTGTTGATCGGGTCGCCCTTCGGCGTGATGTGGTGGACCGTGCCGGCCAGCACGTTGCCGGGAAAGGCGTCGGCCTTGATCAGCGCCCGCTGGCCGATGCGGACCTGGGGGATGTCCTCTTCGTCAACCTCGGCCTCAACCTCCAGCGGCCTCGGCCGGCCGACCCAGAACAGCACGTCGCCGGGCTCGGCGATCTCGCCGACTTCGCCGTCGCGGCGCAGGACGACGCCGTCGATGGGGGCACGCAGCTCGAAATCGGCGAGGCGTTCGCGCTCGACGGCAACGGCGGCGCGCACCTCGTCGTAGTTGGAGGAGACCCGTTCGTAGGCCTGGGCGCTGACGTTGCGGCTTTCCAACAGCCGCCGGTAGCGTTCGACGTCCTTAGCGAGGAACCTAGCGCGGGCTTCGAGCTCGGCGAGGCGGGCGCGCTGTTCGGCGTCGTCCAGGCGGGCCAGCACCTCGTCACGGGCCTTCTCCTCGCCCTCGCAGGCGCAGAGATCGACAATCCGCCCGCGGATCATCGGCGTCACCTTGGCCCAGGTCACCGGCTCGACCACACCCGTTGCGTAGACCGCCTCGACGGCGGGGCCCATGGTCGGCGTGCCGATGCGGACCTCCGGGATCGACAGGTACCACGACCCCGCAGCGCCGGCGGCAACGGCCCCGGCGATGACGACAATGGCGATGGCCCTACCGGCGCGCACCGCTTGTTCCCTTCGGTCGATAGCTGGTCGCGTTCATTCGTCGAAGTGCACGTTGATCCGCCGGTTCTGGCGGCCTTTTTTCTCGATCTTGCCGAGCCGCACCGGGCCGATCTCGACGGTGGACCGCACGTGGGTGCCGCCGCAGGGCTGCAAGTCGGCGCCGTCGACATTGATCACCCGCACCCGGCCCTGGCCGGACGGCGGCTTGACGGACATGGTCCGCACCAGATCGGGATTGGCGGTAAGCTCTTTGTCGGTGATCCACGAGAACGAGACGGCGCGGTCCTCGGCGATCAGCCGGTTGAGATCGGTCTCGATGGCCTCCTTGTCCAAGGTCGGCTCGGGAATGTCGAAGTCGAGCCGCCCTTTGGCCTCGCCCACCGAGCCGCCGGTGACGGCGCCGGGCACCACAGCGCAGAGGAGGTGCAGGCAGGTGTGCATGCGCATCAGCCGGTGGCGGCGGTCCCAGTCGATCTGGGCGGTGACGCCATCGCCGACGGCCAGCGCCGGCGCACCGTCCGCCGGCACATGAAGATGGTCTCCAGTCTCCCGGTCCTTGACCGTATCGGCGATGGTGACGATGCGGCCGTCCGCGGTGCGAAGCGTGCCACTATCGCCCGGCTGGCCGCCGCCCATGGGATAGAAAACCGTGCAGTCGAGCTGAATACCCCGCTCGTCGGCGGCGGTCACCACCGCTTCGCAGGTGCGCGCATAGGCATCTTCGCGGAACAGCTCTTCGGTCATCCGGTTTCGCCCTCCCCGGTCGGTTAATCCCGTGATCGTCACCCTATACCATGGCGCGCAGCCGTGCGAACCGTGCGGAACGGTTGACAGATCGATTTAGAGTGTATATACACTCTTTCTCGGCTCACATGGAGGCAATCGATGGCCGATCCCATGCACTTTGCCGCCTGCACCTGCTTCAACCTGCGCAAGGCGGCACGCGCGGTGACCCAGGCCCACGAGGCCGCGCTGGCCCCCATCGGCCTGAAGGCCACCCAGTTCAGTGTGCTGACGATGTTGTCTTTGATCGGCCGGCCGATGCCGCTGGGCCGCGCCGCCGAGATCATGGTCATGGACCGCACGACCCTGACCCGGAACCTGAAACCCCTGGTCGCCGCCGGCCTGGTGTCGTCCACCCGCGGCGAGGACCGGCGCGAACGGGTTCTCGCCCTCACCGACCAGGGCCGGGCGCTGGTCGACCGTGCCCGCCCGCTGTGGCGCACCGCCCAGGCGGCAATCGTCGACCACGTCGGCGCCGACCGCTGGACCCGCATGCTGGGCGACCTCGATACCGTGGTCGCCGCTGCACGGTCGGCGACCACCGCTGCGCTGAACGGGGCGCCAACGGCGGGATGAAATTTTTTTGACGATAAGAGTGTATCTACACTTTCTTTGACCACCTGATAGGAGATCCTTCGATGACCACCCTCGACCAACCCATCGATGCCACGACGACATCCCGCCACGGAGGCGCCGGCCCTGTGCTCGGCACCGCCGCCGTTGTTGGCTTGTGGTTCGCCGTCATCCTCGCCGCCAACTTCGCCGGCGCCTTCGAGCCCGATCCGACGCGGCCGCCCCTGGCCCTGGCCGCGGCATTGGCCCTCCCGGCCATCATCTTCGTCGTTTTTTACCGCCTGTCCGCGCGGGTACGGACGTTCGCCCTCGGGCTCGACCTCGGGTTGCTGACGGCGATCCAGGGCTGGCGGGTCCTCGGCGGTATGTTCCTGGTTCTCTATGCCTACGGCCTGCTGCCGGGGATCTTTGCCTGGCCGGCCGGTGTCGGTGACGTCGTCGTCGGCCTCGCCGCACCGTTCGTGGTTGCCAGCATTACCGACGGCGCCGCCGGCTGGCAACGCAAGGTCTTCTGGCTGAACATTGCCGGATTGGTCGATTTCGTCGGCGCCGTGGGGACCGGCCTCTTGGCCAGCAACTCGGCCCTCGGCATCCTCGACGTCGCCGTCCGCTCCGACCCGATGACGGCGTTGCCCTTGGCGCTGATCCCGACCTTCGCGGTGCCCTTCTTCATCGTCGTCCACGTGATCTCGCTGATTCAGCTTGCCCGCATCAAAGCGGGCGATCGTGCGGGGCAGCGGTGATCCATCGCAAACGCCGGGATTATCCATTGGCATCGTATTGCGTATCCGCCCCTAAACCCTTACTTATGGAGGCAAGGTTGAAGATTTCGTCGGCGTAACTGGCAGCCGTTCCCGCGCCTGGCTTGGCTACTTCCGAGAATCGCGATGCCTGCTTAAGCGTACCCGCCGCAGAAGCGGCACCACGACTGATACACGTTGCGAAAGGACCAAGAATGGCAACTGGAACCGTGAAGTGGTTCAGCCCCGCCAAGGGATACGGCTTCATCGCCCCCGACGGCGGCACCAAGGACGCGTTCGTCCACATTTCCGCCGTCGAGCGGGCCGGGCTTTCGACCCTCACCGAGGGCCAGAAGGTCGAGTACGAGCTCGTCCAGGGACGGAACGGCAAGTCGTCGGCCGAAAATCTGGTGATTGTCGACTGACGATATCCGACCAAAGGAACACGAAGGGGCGGGTCCGCAAGGCCCCGTTCGACGCACTCGTGCGCATTCGACAAGCGGCCTACAGCTGGCTCAGCAGGTGCTCGGCGCTGGTCTTGTCGAACGACCCCGCGGGATCGATGTTGAGGGCCTTGACGACACCGTCCTCGACGACCATCGAGAACCGCTCGTTGCGCAGGCCGAGACCCTTGCCGGTGAGGTCCAGTTCCAGCCCCGCGGCCTTGGTGAACTCGGCATCGCCATCGGCCACCAGCGTTACCGTCCCCGCCGTGTTCTGGTCCTTGGCCCAGGCGCCCATGACGAACACGTCGTTGACCGACGTGCACACGATCTCGTCGATGCCCTTGGACTTCAGCGCGGCGGCGTTCTCCACGAAGCCCGGAAGGTGCTTGGCCGAGCACGTCGGCGTAAACGCCCCGGGCACGCCGAAGAAGGCGACGGTCTTGCCGCCGAAGAGCTCATCGGTGCTGATGCCCGCCGGGCCGTCGGCACCCATGTGCATCAGCGTGACCGACGGAATCTTGTCCCCTACTTTGATCGTCATGGTTTTCCCCTTGATCCCTCGAGATGTCGGTCCGGCCGACCGGCGGACCGCTCCCTGACACATAGTGGTAGGGCCGGCCAGATTCAAAACCTGAAAACGCCCGAAGCCGGGCGTAAGGACACTCAGTTCGCGGGGCGGGCGGCGCGGTCCAAAGCGGCGATCACGGCATCGGTACTGAGCAGTTCGGGAAGCGGTTCTCCACCGGGGATGCCGGGGCCGTAGACGGCGTCGAACGGAATGCCGTAGCGACCAAAGCCGGCGAGATACCGCGCGATGCCCTCGTCCGGGCGCGTCCAGTCCCCTTGCATGGCGACAACGTCTTCGGCCGCCAGCCGTCCGCGGACCGGGTCGGTCGTCAGCACGAACTTCTCGTTGACCCGACAGGTGATGCACCACTCGGCGGTGACGTTAACGAAGACGACACGGCCGGCATCGACGTGGGCCGTGATCGCCGGTTCGTCGAGGGGGACCCAGGCACCGTGGACCGCCGCACCGTCACCGCCGGGCCGCGGAGAGACCAGGAGCGCCGCAATGGCGAGAACCGCAGCGACCGGGGCGCCAAACCGGCCCACGCGCGGCGGGAGGCGCCGGCCAAGGAACAGCGCGGCCACCACGCCGGCGGCCAGCGCGCCGACGGCCAGCGCCGCCTCGCTGCCGGCCTGCACCGCGAGCACGCTGACGAGCCACACGCCCGTCCCGACCAGCGCAACGCCCAGAACGCGCCGCAGCCAGACCATCCACGGACCCGGACGCGGCAGCATGGTCGCCAGACGGGGCACGGCCGCCACCACCAGGTACGGCAGCGCGAGGCCGAGGCCGAGGGCGGCGAAAACGACGATGATCTCGCCCGTGCCGCGGGAGAGGGCGAAACCGATCGCCGTGCCGACGAACGGCGCCGAGCACGGCGTCGCCAACAGCGTCGCCAGGGCGCCGGTGAGGAAATGCCCGCCCATGCCGTGAGCCTGCCCAGCCGCGGCTCCCGCGTCGGCCCCAAGTACCTGGCCATCGCCGACGGACGCCTCGAGGCGGGGGCAAAACTGCCGACCCACCGCGACCTCGCCTATCGGTTGGGGGTCGCCATTGGCACCGTCAGCTGCGCCTATGCCGAGGCCGAACGGCGGGGGCTCACCGCCGGCGAGGTCGGCCGCGGCACCTACGTCCGCGGCCAGATCGTCTCCCACGGTACCGCCACGGACGTGGACCCCTGGCGGTCTCTCACCAGCGACCCGCAGCCGGTGACTAACCTCGTCGACCTCAACCTCAGCTATCCGCCGCCGGCGGCCATCAGCAACGACTTCGGCCGGGTCCTTCGCGACATCGCCGCTGAGCCGGGATCCATCAACCTGATGTCGTATGGCGGCCACGTCGGCGCGCTGGAACACCGGGCCGCCGCGACCACTTGGATCGCCCAGGGCGGATACCGGCCCGAGCCGGAACGCCTCGTCGTCACCGCGGGTGCCCAGCATGCGCTGCTGGCGGCGCTGCATGCGGTGGCCCGGCCCGGCGACCGCATCGGCGCCGAACGGCTGACCTACACCGGGCTGATCAAGGCCGTCGAG
>Ga0209458_1000399_pt1 | contig 15932 bp, 13 predicted proteins | sample WorMetLIZAISLAND_FD_187411 | JGI IMG/M metagenome (GOLD analysis project Ga0209458, IMG submission 187411) | Marine gutless worms symbiont microbial communities from Max Planck institute for Marine Microbiology, Germany - Inanidrilus manae... ...
GCGAGGGAATCCCAAAACGCCTCCGATATCGCAAGAAACCAAGGGCACAACTCCCGGTTTTCTGCAATTCGGAATACTTGGGAAAGCCGAAATCCGCCACCCAATCAGGACGTTAGGGGTTGTTCACGGACGACGGCTTAAGGCGTTTCGCCCGATTCGCAAAATCACGTTGCCGTCAGGGTGGCGTGATTAGAGGTCGATCTCCAGATCTGACGTCGGGCGCGCCGAACAAATTAGGATTTCGTCTTCGCCGTCGGGCTCGAAGATATCGTCATGGATATATTCGAAGGTGCCACTTTTGACGGTACACAGGCAGGTGTGGCAATTGCCCGACCGGCACGAACTGTCCGGGTTGAGCCCCGCGCCTTCGGCCAACTCGAGAATACTGTCGCTCAGACCGTTCCACGCCGCCGAGATTCCGGACCGCGAGAATGTCACGTCGAAAGCTTTGGCGGATTCCATTTCGACGGCAGGCTCCCGTCCGGCCCCGTCGGTAAGTTCGGCTAGGGATTGGTCCGGTCCGAAGAACTCATAATGGATGGCGGATCCTGGCACACCCCAGGATCGGATGCCGTCATACAAATCCTTCATAAAAGCCGTCGGGCCGCACAGGTAGAAATCGAAGTCGTGCCCCGGCAGGTTCTCCTTGAGATATTCGGTGGTGACCCGGCCGGCCCGGTCGAAATCAGCACCGGGCCTGTCACTGCCGTCAGGCTGACTGTAGAGTATCCGTATGTTGACGTTCGGATGACTGACGGCCAGACCGCGCACGTAATCACCGAAGGCGTGCTCCCGGCCGTTGCGGGCACCATGTATAAACCAAACGTCGCGCGGTCTATTCTCCTCGCAGATGTGGCCCAGCATGCTGATCATCGGTGTCAGTCCGACGCCGCCGCTCAGCAAAACGACCGGCCGGCGGCTTTCCACGTCGAGGTGGAAGTCACCGCGTGGCGCGCGAACGTCGATGACGCTGCCTTCGACGACGTCGTCGTGAAAGTAGTTGGATGACACGCCAGGCGGCACATCCGGCCGGTCAGCAGGCGCTGGTTCCCGTTTTATGCTGAGGCGGTAATAAGACGCGACGCCTGATTTTTCAGATATCGTATAAGTACGCCGCACCGGATCAGATTGTCCCGGAACGTTAAGCTTGAACCCCAAAAACTGGCCAGGCAGATAAGCCGCTATGGAACCGCCATCCACCGGGACCAGATAAAACGACGTGATCGCGTCGCTTTCAGGCGTTTTCCGGTCGACACGGAATTGGCGCAGTCCCTCCCAAGAGTTCGATTCGGTCATGTCCCTCTCTTTTTTCGTTCTTGTCCTTGGTCGGGAATTTGGGGCCGATCGTTATCTATGGCAAGGACCTGTTTTGTCACCGCTCTTGGAGGGGTTCCCGGTGACTGGTATCCTTACTTCTTTGGTGCGGTTGCAACCAAGGTGAGTGAACAATGGCTCCGACACGGAACCGGTCAACGGACAAGGATTGGGACACCTATGTCACCTGGTGCGAGGATCGGGGTTTGCAGGCCGTCCCGAGCCACCCGTGGACGCTAGCCGCATATGCCCTATCCCGGGAAAACCATTGCAAACCGGAGGATATCCGCAAGACCGTGACGGACGTTGGCAAGGCCCACTCCGAGCGCGCCCGCAGCCGCCCCGACCGTGCCGACCTGGTCTCGCGAACGCTCGCCATTATCGAAAAACGTTCCCAGGTCCGTGCTCAAGGTGCCGAGTTGTTCGAGGAGGATTGCTCACCCGAACGGCCTCAGGCCACCACCCGCAAGAATGAAAAGAAAAGCGCGAAACGCGATCAAGCCGGGTTTTCGTTGCGGTCCGAACCGAAATTGGTGTCCCGCCGGCGACTTGAGCGTTAACGGCCTACTTGAGCGTCACGGTCTGACGGGCGACAAATCTCCGGGTTTTTCCGTTCGCCTGTTTCCGAATCAACACGGCCTCGCCCTCGTATTCACCGGCCGGCCAGAAGAGAGCTTTTTTCTTGCGGCCGGAAAACAAGAACTGGCGCGCCCGGTTCCTTTTGATTTCGTTTGAATATCGGTGGAAACGCTCGCCGTCAGGGCCAGTGATCGTCAGAGTAAGTCTATCTCCCTGATAAACCCAGAACGCGTCGACCCAGAGAACGAGGACCGGTGCATTTCGTGGCAATGCGCGGTCAGCGTGACGCCCGGCGCGAGCGGCACGGGCTGCCGGCGGCTTTGCCGCAAAACCGATCGCATACAGTGCGCTCTCGGACCCGTAGAGTGATTCCGGCAATCCTGCTTTCCACATTGGGCGTTTCGGTGACCCGCATTTGGTATTTCCGTCAACCGGACTGGGTCCAAGGAACGGGTCGACGATCCGCCCGCGATGGCGAACCGACAAGTGGACGTGGGGAAACTCTGCCATTCCTGACATGCCGACGGATCCCAGTCGGGCGCCCTGTTTGACTGCTTGGCCAGCTTTCACCGACACGCTGCCTTTACGAAGGTGGCAATACTGCGTTTCCCATCCTCGACCATGGTCGAAGACGACACCGTTTCCGCATTCGACATTCTTGACGCTGTGGCCACCAATGATACTGACATCGACGTCGCGCATGCCATCGCGGACAACCTTCACCGTTCCCGCGGCCGAAGCGACAACCGGCACGCCGCCCCGCATGGTGCGCGCGTCACGGATAGCGAAATCCGTACCTTTGTGGCCGTTGTAGCTATGAGAGTTGCATTTATAGTCGAGAACCCTCGGACCTTGATCGAGATCGACTAGATTTACGACCCAGCAATTCTCGGCGAGGCGACATTCAATTGGCAGGCCGAGAGACGGCGCCGCGTCATCGGCTCGCGAAAGAGCAACATTGCCGATCGTCCATATCGCAACCGCGAAAACGACAACCGACAATTCCTTTGCCTTGAGATAAAATCTACTCCATTGAAAAATCATCAAAAACCAACACTTGTTTGCGATAAATCCGTGCTATAATATTGCACTGCACAAGATAGCCTGAATTTGCCGCGGTTTGGACTTTCGGCTCGAAACAAAGGATAAAGGCGAATGGATAAGATGACCAACCCTCTCGATAAGCTCCACGGCTATTACTTCGAGGATATGGAAGAGGGCATGAACGACGTCTTCGCCAAAACCATCACCGACGCAGACATTATCACCTTCGCCGGCATTTCGGGCGACACCAACCCGGTCCACCTGAACCATGAGTTCGCCAGCGAAACCATGTTCGAGGGCCGCATCGCTCACGGCATGCTAACCGCGAGTTTCATTTCGACAGTGATCGGCACCAAGATGCCGGGGCCGGGCTGCATCTACGTCAATCAGAACCTGCGATTCAAGGCGCCTGTGAAATCCGGCGACACGGTTCTGGCGACGGTTACCGTAGTCGCTACGGTCCCCGAAAAACGGTTTGTCGAATTGAAGACCGTGTGCACGGTGGGTGAAAAGGTTGTCGTCGATGGGGATGCTTTGGTGATGGTTCCGTCGCGTCTCAAAAGCGGCGCTTAACCTCATACCGCTGGGCTCGGCTCGACGCTCCCGAATATAGCGGAAACAAAGGTAACCCAACGCCTGGAATTCTCCCTTGACCCATCGCCGGGGCGCTGACACTTTTCCCCGCCATGCGGATATTTCGCCACTACGAAACGCTGCCTGAAGAGGCCCGGGGCGCGACCATCGCCATCGGCAACTTCGACGGTGTCCACAAGGGTCATCAGGCGGTTATCAACGAGGCCGGGTTGATCGCCCGTGATGCCAGCATGCCGTGGGCCGTGCTCACTTTCGAGCCGCATCCGAGGAGCTTATTCAGGCCCGGGTCCGAACCCTACCGGTTGACGTCCTTTCGGACCAAGGCGCGGGAACTGGAGAAGCTGGGGGTCGATGCCATGATCGTCCAACGCTTCAACCGGGCTTTCTCCGAACGACCGGCGGAGGATTTTGTCACCGATATCCTGGTCAAGGGCTTCGGGGCTCGGCATGTCGTCGCTGGTTACGATTTCGTCTTTGGCCACGGGCGGGGCGGCACCTGCGAGTTGCTTCTGTCGATGGGAAAGAAACATGGGTTCGGTTTCACGGCCGTCAGCGCCGTCGAAAGCCTCGACGGGGTCGTTTACTCGTCAACGGCCGTGCGCGAACGGCTTGAGGCAGGCGATCCCAAGGGCGCTGCTACGATTTTGGGCCGGCCGCACGCCATTGAGGGGCGCGTCGCACACGGCGACAAGCGCGGACGGACCATCGGCTTCCCAACGGCCAACATTCACCTTGGCCAATGGCTGCGTCCGGCGCGCGGCGTATATGCCGTCCGCGTCGAAATCCTTGATGGATCTTACTCAGCGATGGTGGACGGTGTTGCCAACATCGGGGTCCGACCAACGATCAACGGGACAGTCGACCTTCTCGAGGTCTTCCTGTTCGGTTTCGAAGGTGATCTCTATGGGAAGATTGTAAGCGTCGGCCTTATCGATTTCATAAGGCCCGAACGGAAGTTCGACGGACTTGACGAGTTAAAAACGCAAATCGCTGAAGATACGGGCAAGGCGAAAGAAATTCTAAGCGGATGAAAGCGGAAACATGACTGTGGACTACAAATCGACTGTCTTCCTGCCGAAGACGGATTTCCCGATGAAGGCGGGTTTGCCGAAGCGCGAACCCGACATTCTGAAACGTTGGGAAGATACTGACCTCGAGGGCGCTATGCGCGAGGCCGCGGCCGGCCGCGAAAAGTTCGTTCTCCACGACGGCCCGCCTTACGCCAACGGACACCTTCACATCGGCCACGCGCTGAACAAGATCCTCAAGGACGTAATTAACCGCTCGCAGGAGATGCTCGGTAAAGACGCCTATTACGTTCCCGGTTGGGATTGCCACGGTTTGCCGATCGAATGGAAGATTGAGGAGAAGTATCGGGAGCATAAGAAGGACAAGGACGAGGTCCCGATCGTCGAGTTCCGCCGCGAGTGCCGCGAGTTCGCCGAACACTGGATCGATATCCAACGCGATGAGTTCAAGCGTTTGGGCGTCATGGGCGACTGGAGCGATCCCTACACCACCATGACCTACGAAGCGGAAGCAAAGATCGCCGAAGAACTGGGCCGCTTCCTGATGGATGGTTCGCTCTACAAGGGCGCCAAGCCGGTGCTTTGGTCGCCGGTCGAGAAGACCGCCTTGGCGGAGGCGGAAGTCGAATATTACGACCACACCTCGACAACGATCTTTGTCCGCTTTCCCGTAAAATCGACGTCACTCGAAGCGATCGCAGACGCCGCCATCGTCATCTGGACGACAACGCCGTGGACTATGCCCGGTAACCGCGCCGTCGCCTACGGGCCGGATATTGACTACACGCTGATCGAAGTCACTCAAGCGTCGGAAGGCAGCCTCGCTGTGGTCGGCGAAAGACTTGTGTTGGCCGAGGCCCGGCTCGACAACGCGTCCCAGGAATGCGGTATCGAAGGTCACGAAGTCCTTGCTCGCTTCAAAGGATCCGACCTCGAAAGCACTATCTGCAACCACCCGCTCAATGGCCAGGGGTACGATTTCGACGTTCCGGCGTTAGCCGCCGACTTCGCGACAACGGAAGAGGGTACCGGTATCGTTCATATCGCGCCTGGCCACGGCGCCGACGACTGGGAGCTAGGCGTCAAAAACGAGATCGACATCCCGCAAACGGTTGGCGAGGACGGTTGTTTTTACAAGCACGTTCCGCTCTTCGCCGGAAAACACGTCTACAAATGTAACGGTGAGGTCGCGGATACCATTCGCGAGGCCGACGGTCTGCTGGGACAAGGCAAATTGGTACACCGCTATCCTCACAGCTGGCGCTCCAAGAAACCGCTGATCTTCCGCAACACGTCCCAGTGGTTCATATCCATGGAAAAGACCGGGCTACGTGAGAAGGCCCTCGACGCCATCGGCGAAACGCGCTTCTACCCGGCTTCAGGACAGAAACGGCTTTACGGCATGATCGAGGAAAGGCCGGACTGGTGCGTGTCGCGCCAGCGAGCATGGGGCGTGCCGATCACTGTGTTTGTCAACAAGGAAACGGGTGAACCGCTTCGCGATCAGGCAGTGATGGACCGCATTGTCGAGATCTTCCGAGAGGAAGGGGCGGACGCGTGGATCGCCTCACCGCCGCAACGGTTCCTTGGCAACGACTACACTGCCGCCGACTTCGAGCAGGTCACGGACATTCTCGACGTCTGGTTCGATTCCGGTTCGACCCACTCCTTTGTGCTTGAGGGACATTGGGATCTCAAATGGCCGGCGTCGCTTTACCTGGAAGGATCTGACCAGCATCGCGGTTGGTTCCATTCGTCACTTTTAGAGGCCTGTGGTACGCGCGGCGCGGCGCCCTATGAGGCTGTTCTCACGCACGGCTTCGTTATGGCCGAAGACGGTCAAAAGATGTCCAAGTCTTTGGGCAACATCGTGTCGCCGCAAAACGTTATCGACCAATACGGCGCTGATATACTGCGCCTTTGGGTTGTTGGTTCCGATTATTCGGAAGACTTACGGATCGGTCCGGAGATCCTAAAACAGCATGCCGACGTTTACCGCCGACTGCGCAACACACTCAGGTTCGTGCTGGGCAATTTGAACGGATTCGAAGAATCCGAGCGGCTTCCTTACGACGAGATGCCGGAACTGGAAAAATGGGTACTACATCGTATCTGGGAAATGGACCGCTTCCTGCGGGAGTCCTGCAATGGCTATCAGTTCCATACATTATTCACGGAACTCCACAATTTCTGCGCAACCGATCTGTCCGCTTTCTACCTTGATGTCCGCAAGGACAGCCTCTACTGCGACCGCCTCGATTCAACCCGCCGCCGGGCGGCGCGAACCGTTCTCGACGAGTTGTTCCACTGCCTGACGGCCTGGTTCGCGCCTTTTATCTGTTTCACGGCCGAAGAATCGTGGCTGGCTCGTGACCCGGATCAAGAAAAAGGAAGCGTTCATCTGCGCACCTTCCCCGACATTCCGGGGACCTGGCGCGACGACGAATTGGCCGCCAAATGGAAACGGATCCGTAATTTGCGTCGAGTTGTCACCGGTGCCCTTGAGATTGAACGAGCTGAAAAACGAGTCGGTTCGAGCCTTCAGGCCAACCCTGTGGTCCATACGACCGACGACTACCAGGCGCTCTTTGACCAACTCGATGCGGCTGAGTTGTTTATTACGTCCGGCGCGGAGTTCTCGACCGATCCGGCTCCGACCGGTGCCTTCCGACTGGACGATGTCGCCGATGTCGCCGTTGATCCGCGCCTTTCCGAGGGAACGAAATGCGTCCGTTGCTACCAGTACCTGGAAGAAGTGGGAGATGACCATGAATACCCGGAAGTCTGCGGGCGCTGCGCCGATGCGGTGCGGAACCACTCTTCCGAGGCCGCGTGACTACTGCGTCGGATATGAGTCTTCCCGAAGCGGCGTCGAACCTGAAAAAAGGCCTCGGCCTGGCCATACTAGTCATCGTCTTTGACCAGATTTCAAAATGGTGGATCATGACCTCCGTCATGAACCCGCCTCGGGTCATCGAAGTTCTGCCCTTTTTCAATCTGGTCCTGGCCTTCAACCAGGGGGTCAGCTTCGGGTTGTTCGACACGGGATCAGGGGCAGGCCAATGGCTTCTCGCTGGCATAGCGACTGCCATTTCAATCGGCCTTGGCGTGTGGTTGGCCCGGGCGGTTCACATCACTGTCGTCGTCGCTCTCGGATTGATCATCGGCGGCGCGATGGGGAATGTCGTCGATCGGTTTACCGTCGGCGCAGTTGTTGATTTTCTCGATTTTCATGCCTTCGGTCACCATTGGCCAGCATTCAACGTTGCCGACACAGGCATTACAATTGGTGCAGCAATACTCATACTGGAGTCGTTTTTTCAACCAAAAGACGATGCATAGGTTGTTGAAAAATCAGAGAAATTGACGTAAATTTGAGGTTCTCCGGATAAGATGGATGCTATGAAAAAAACCGGTTTCGCGTTAAGCCTCATTGCCGCCCTCGTGATGCTCTCGGGCTGTGAATCGGCGCGAAAAGTGTTTGGCAATAAAAAGACGCCGCCCGACGAGTTCGTCGTCTACAAACGGCCGCCTCTCAGCCTTCCGCCCGAATATGGCCTGCGCCCGCCGGAACCGGGGGCTACGCGCCCACAGCGCATTTCGCCGACGGACTTGGCCCGTGCGGCTGTTGTGGGACAGAGAGATCCCGCTCAATCGAGGACAAGGCAGACCCAAGGCAGTGCGGGGCTACAAGCCTTGTTGCGCGACACGGGTGGCCTGACGGCTAACCCGGGGATTCGCGATACCATCGATCAGGAAACCTCGATCCTTTCTGAAGAAGACCAGCGTTTCGTCGATAAACTGATCTTCTGGGTGGATGAAACACCCAATCCGGGGACAGTCCTCGATCCGGAAGAGGAACAGAAACGGATTCGCGAAGCCCAGGCCTTGGGCAAACCCATAACCGAAGGCGAAACGGTTCACGTTAAACGCAAACGCAGGAAAAAAGGTCTACTCGACTTTTAACGGTCTTGCCCGACCGGCGCCACAATCCATATCTAGGTTTCCAACTGTCACGCGAATGTCAGGTGCATCGGCGCATGATCACGTTTCATAATCGCGTCCGCCGAGTCGAGCGCCAGAAGAAAGGACCAAGGGCTTGAGTACACTTTGCCGGTTGTTCTGCTCCGCCGCTTTGTGGCTGGGTGCTGCTATCGCAATATTGCCGACAACATCCGTCGCCGGCGTGTTCAATCCGGAGACTTTTACGCTTTCCAACGGAATGCAAGTCGTTGTCGTCTCCAATCACCGGATCCCCGTCGTCACTCACATGGTCTGGTACCGGGTCGGTTCCGCCGACGAAATGCCGAACGAATCAGGCATTGCCCATTTTCTCGAACACTTAATGTTCAAGGGCACGAAAACCCGGGCGCCGGGCGAGTTTTCAGACATTGTCTCAAGAGTTGGCGGTCGCGAAAACGCCTTCACGTCGACCGATTACACGGGCTACTACCAAACCGTCGCCGTCGAACACCTGGAAACGGTCATGGAGATGGAAGCCGACCGCATGACCAATCTGGTCATTACCGATGCCGAAGTGGAGCCCGAACGTCAGGTGGTCCTCGAGGAACGGCGGTCACGGGTTGATAATAACCCAGCAAGCATTCTCGGTGAACACGTCAACGCGACGCTGTTTCTCAGCCATCCCTACCGCAATCCGGTCATCGGTTGGCAGCATGATATCGAGGCCCTCGACATCCGACGAATCCTCGACTTTTACAAACGGTGGTATGCGCCCAACAACGCCATCCTCGTCGTCGCCGGCGATATTACTGCGGCCCAGTTGAGGCCGTTGGCCGAGAAGTATTACGGGGCCATTCCGGCTCAACCGCCCACGGTCCGCGCCCGCGCCGCCGAGCCGCCGCAAAAAGCGGCGCGTTCGGTTACCATGAAGGATCCGCGGGTCCGGCAACCCTCCTGGCGGCGGGTTTTCATCGCGCCGGGTTTGAATTGGGGAGATAAGCGCCATTCCTATCCGCTCGAGGTCCTCTCCGACATTCTTGGCAGCGGGGCCTCGAGCCGGTTGTATCGGGCCCTAGTTATCGAGAAGAAACTTGCCGTGTCGGCGGGCACTTATTACTCCGGTGACGATCGCGGACCCGGGCGTTTCGGGGTCTACGCCAGCCCCCGACCGGGTGTCGATATAGAAACCCTGGCGCAAGCTGTGGAGGTCGAACTACAAAAGGTCGTCGCCCAAGGCGTTTCGGAAGATGAACTTCGCCGGGCCAAGGACAGAATGCAGGCAGAAGCCATTTATGCCCGCGACTCGCTGTCGGCCGGAGCCCGCGTGTTGGGTGCGTCTCTCGCCGCCGGATTGAGTGTCGACGAGGTCGAAGCCTGGCCCGAGAGAATCGAATCGGTAACCGCCGCCAGTATCAAGGAAGCCGCCATCGACGTCTTCAACCACTCACGATCGGTAACGGCAAAGTTGCTGCCGGGCGGTGGGACATGAGACGGGTCACGATGAGAAACCGTGTTTCTTGTTTGGTCTTGGCCATGCTCGTCGGGATGGCGAGCGCGTTCGCCGCGCCGCGCACGGCCGAAGCAATCGATGTGGAACGCGTCGTCAGCCCCGGCGGTATCGAGTCCTGGCTGGTTCGCGACCATTCCAATCCCATCGTTACCGTCAATTTTGCCTTCCGCGGCGGCTCGGCACTCGATCCGGCAGGAAAGGAAGGCCTCGCCAACATGGTCGCGTCGACCATTGATGAAGGCGCCGGCGACATGGACAGCCAGGCCGTACAACGCACGCTCGAGGACCTGGCTATCCGCATGCGCTTCACTACGGGAAAAGACACCTTCCGCGGCCGCCTGCAAACGCTGGTCAAGAACCAGGACACGGCCTTTCGGCTATTGCGCCTAGCCCTTACCACGCCCCGTTTCGACACAGAACCGGTTGAGCGTATCCGCGACCAGATTTTGGTCGGGTTAAAACGCGATCTCGAAGATCCGGACTCGATCGCCAGCCTTAGATTGTTCAGGATTTTGTTCCCAGATCACCCTTATGGCCAGCCGACCGACGGTACGCTCGATAGCGTTAAGAGAATCACGGCCGCGGACCTGAAGAACTTTGTTTCCGGCAGGCTCGCCAGGGACAACCTGATGATCGGTGTCGTCGGCGACGTCACGGCGGAAGGGCTTAAGACCATACTCGATCGCACGTTTGGCACTCTACCGGAAAGAGCCGCTTCTTGGGAGTTGCCGGAAGTGAAACCCGCGGCCCGCGGCCAGACCGTCGTCATCGAAAAAGGTGTCCCGCAAAGCACCATCCTTTTCGCCGACAAAGGGTTGAAACGAAAACACCCGGATTACTATGCCGCCTATGTCATGAACCACATCCTGGGCGGCGGCAGTTTCACTTCACGCCTCTATCAGGAAGTCCGCGAAAAGCGCGGTCTCGTCTATTCGGTGGGTACGTCGCTTTACCCATACGATCATTCGGCCTTGTTTTTTGCCAGTGCCGGAACGGCAAATGAACGGGTCGGCGAGACCCTGTCCGTCTTCGCCACCGAATGGGAGCGCATGGCCGTGTACGGTGTTACGGAAGAGGAACTGACGGACGCCAAAGCTTTCCTCACCGGTTCTTTTCCGCTCCGATTTACGTCAAGCCGCAGAATCGCTGGGATCCTCGTCGGTATGCAGGTATCCGAACTTGGTATCGATTACCTCGACAAGAGAAACGGTTTCATCGAGGCAGTGACCCTGGAAGACATCAAACGTGTCGCTCGAAGACTGTTGCGGAATGAGTACCTGGTTACCGTGATCGTTGGAAAGCCGGACGGAGTTTCGGCCTCCAACTGATTTTCCTCGGTCTGCCGCTGGTTGGCGGCCTGCGACTTTGTTACTGTTCCCGTGAACCTCACCAGTTTTGCGGCGCGCCATGGCACTCCCTTCTACCACCCAATCTCCGGCTTGGCAGGCTTTGACCGACCATTGCATAAGGCTGCGAGACAGCCATATGCGCGATTGGTTCACCACCGACCCGGATCGGTTCCGGCGGTACTCGCGAGATATTGACGAGATATTCTTCGATTTCTCTAAGAACCGAATCGACGACCAGGTGCTCGACTCGTTGCTCGAACTCGCCCGGGAACGCGATGTGGAGGGGCTGCGCGACCGCATGTTCTCCGGCGAGGCCATCAACAGCACCGAGGGGAGGGCAGTCCTGCATGTCGCTCTTCGAGACGCCTCAGGCGCCTACAGGGTCGGGAGTGAAGACGTGTCGTCGGGCATCCGCTCCGTCAACGGGCGTATGGCCTCGTTCGTCGAAGCCATTCACTCAGGCGCCTGGACCGGCGCCACGGGCAAATCAATTCGTACGATCGTCAACATCGGCATTGGCGGTTCACATCTCGGCCCGCAAGCAGCGGCAACGGCGTTGGCACCATACGGAAAGCCCGACATCGATGTTCGTTTCGTCTCCAACGTCGACGGCCACGACCTGGAGGGAATACTTGCCGCGGTGAATCCGGAGGAAACCGTCTTCCTCATCGCCTCCAAGACCTTCACCACACAAGAGACCATGACCAACGCCTCCTCAGCGCGTTCTTGGATTACCGGCAAATTGGGCGATGATGCTGTTTCCAAGCATTTTGCGGCCTTATCGACGAACACGGAAGCCGTCGTCTCGTTCGGGATCGACCCGGACAACATTTTCGAGTTCTGGGATTGGGTAGGCGGGCGTTTCTCTATGTGGTCAGCGATCGGCCTATCCGTCGCTCTTGCTATCGGCTGGGAACGTTTTAGTGAAATGCTGGCTGGTGCCCACGAAATGGATCAGCATTTCAAGCATGCGGCACTGGAGGAGAACCTACCCGCACTGATGGCCCTCGTCGGCGTCTGGAACATCAACTTCCTTGGCATGAAAAATCTCGCCATCCTCCCCTACGACCAGCGCCTGCGCATTTTGCCGGCGATGCTTCAACAGTTGGACATGGAGAGCAACGGCAAGCGGGTGGGTATCGACGGAGAGACGGTCGATTGCGCGACGGCCCCGGTTGTCTTCGGCGAATCTGGTACGAACGGACAGCATTCATTTCACCAGTTGTTGCACCAAGGAACTGTCGTTATTCCGGCCGATTTCATCGTCATCGCCGAACCTGCTCATGACCTTGGCGGCCATCAGGAGAAGTTGCTGTCCCATGCCTTGGCGCAGTCGCAAGCCTTGATGGCCGGGCGGACTCTTGAAGAGGCGGACGGGAACCCGCACCGGGTTTTCCCGGGAAACCGGCCGAGCAACACGATCGTGCTCAAACGCCTCGATCCCAGTACCGTCGGTAAATTGATCGCCCTTTATGAACACAAGGTTCTCGTTCAGGGCGCGATCTGGGGAATCAATTCGTTCGATCAATGGGGTGTCGAATTGGGCAAGGAACTGGCGGGACATCTGCTCAGCGAAATGACCGGAGAGAGCGGCACCAAGGACAAGGACTCGTCGACGGCCGGTCTCATGGAGACGCTCCGGTCCTGGCGGAGCTGACTTATGGCGCTCAGACTTCTTCCGGAAAACCTGGTCAATCGCATCGCGGCCGGCGAGGTCGTCGAGCGACCGGCGTCGGCTGTCAAGGAGCTCGTCGAGAACGCCATCGATGCCGAAGCGACGCACATCGATATAACCATCGAAGATGGCGGCCGTAAGCTGATCGCCGTCGCGGACGATGGCCACGGCATGACCGTCGATGAACTCGGTCTCGCCGTCGAACGTCACGCCACTTCAAAACTACCCGATAACGATCTACTCAATATCCGCCACCTGGGTTTTCGCGGCGAGGCTCTGCCTTCGATCGCCGCCGTTAGCCGGATGGAAATCACCAGCCGGTCAAAGGATGGTGACGAGGCCTGGGCGCTTCGCATTGAAGGCGGGAGGAAGACAGCGCCGGCACCGGCCAGCCATCCGCCAGGAACTCGGATCGAAATCCGAGATCTCTTTTTTGCGACGCCGGCCCGGCTCAAGTTCCTTAAATCGACCCGCACTGAACAGGGGCGCGTGGTGGAGACCGTCAAGCGGTTGGCCATGGCTCACCCTGCTATCGCATTTAGGCTTGCCGACGGCGCACGCCGCCTGTTCGACTTTCTGGCTTCCAACGGAACTCTCTTTGACGCACGCCTGGAACGACTCGGTGCTGTCATGGGCCGTGATTTTTCAGACAACGCCGTTGCGATCGATGCCGAACGGGACGGTATCCGCCTGACCGGATTTGCCGGGCTGCCGACCCTCAATCGCGGTAACGCAGCCATGCAGTTCCTCTTCGTCAACGGGCGCCCTGTCAACGACCGCATGCTGTTCGGTGCCTTGCGCGGCGCCTATCGCGATTTCCTGGCCTCAGACCGCTATCCTTTGGTTGCCCTCTTTCTCGATCTTCCCTGCGAGCTCGTCGACGTCAACGTCCACCCGGCGAAAACCGAAGTTCGGTTCCGTGATCAGGGCGTCGTGCGCGGTTTGATCGTCGGCGCCATCCGGGATGCGCTCTCCAACGCCGGCCACCGCGCTTCAACCACCGTTTCGGAGGCGGCCCTCGGGGCTTTTCAGGCGAACTCGGGTGCCACCTACCCGGGCCGTGGAGGACCCGCATATCCAGCGGCACCTTCTCCTGTGCCCCGCGGCCTGGCTGAAACGGCCGACGCCTATCACGCACCGATCCTGGGATTATCGACCAATCCCGCTGCCCGTACCAGCGGCCCCGACGGGGCCGAAGGCGTTCAACAGGCTGCCGAGGGTTTTCCCCTTGGCGTCGCTCGCGCCCAGTTGCATAAGACCTACGTCGTCGCCCAAACGGTTGACGGTATCGTTATCGTCGATCAGCACGCGGCTCACGAACGACTGGTCGAAGAGCGCATCAAGAAGGGCCTCGAGAACGGCGGAGTGGCTGGACAGGGCCTGCTGATTCCCGAGGTTGTCGAACTCGACGAGGAGGCCTGCCGGCGGCTGACGGATCGGGCAGACGAGCTCAGTAACATGGGGTTGGTTATCGAATCCTTTGGCCCTGGCGCCATCGTCGTTCGCGAGACCCCAGCCCTATTGGGTGAGGTCAATATACCGCGCTTGATCAATGATTTGGCTGACGGACTGGCGGAACTGGACGATACGATCGCACTCAAGGATCGGATCGGCGATGTCTGCGCGACAATGGCCTGCCACGGGAGTGTGCGCGCCGGACGCCAGCTCGACACCGATGAAATGAACGCCTTGCTGCGCGAAATGGAGGCGACACCCCATTCTGGCCAATGCAGCCACGGCCGCCCGACCTATGTCGAGATGAAACTGGCCGATATCGAAAAACTGTTCGGCCGTCGTTAACGATGGACGGCAGGGACAATGATCGATGAATGGCTAACCCATGTGACGACACCGTGCCGCGAACCCTTCCGCCGGATGGGATACTTGCGCGAGCTCATAGCCATCCGCCAATGACACCGGCGGTGCCGAAACGCTTGGCGGATCCATTTGACGGCCTGACGCGCCTTGATACTGGAAGCAGTAGAGAAGTGTCCCAGCCGGGAACAGGTTGTCGTTCTCGGTTCCGGGCTATTGCTCGACATTCCCCTTGCCGAATTGGCCGGCCGCTTCCGCAAGGTCACGATGATCGATATCTGCCATTTGCGCGCAACACGGCGAAAAGTGGCGCGATTGGCCAACGTCGAACTCGTAGAAGCCGACGTGAGCGGTATTGCTGAAGCATTGGGACAACGTCGCCCACGCGACGAGACGCCCTTGCCGCAGACCGCACCGGATTCAACTCTCTGGTCGGGGGCGGACCTGATCATATCCGCCAACCTGCTCTCCCAATTGCCGCTGGTTCCCCTCGACCATCTGAAGGCGACGGCTCCCAACCTTTCGAAAGAGGAACGTGATCAATTTGCGCGAAACGTTATCGACCAACACCTCGCCATGCTCCAAGCCCAATCGGCTACGGTCTGCCTGATTACCGAAAACCTGCGGCTCATATCGGACGGCGAGGACGCAATCGAAAAGATCGATCCTTTGTTTGGCGCGCCGCTTTTTTACCAAGGGAAAGAGTGGTGGTGGAATATGGCGCCACGTCCTGAAATCAACCGCAACGTCGACGTCCGACTACGGGTACTAGGTATTCCGGACCTTGCAAACGCCCCGGTCACGCGCGTTTGCCGGAATACGGCGTAGGGCCTGTTGAGATTCAGCGTGAATTGATGACGGCGGAACAGGCGTAGATCATCGCTTCGAAGCTTTGATCGGTCTTATCGCTTCGCATGGCGATGCGCTTGAACTCTTTGAGCTTGCCGAAGAAATTTTCGATCAGATGGCGCCATTTGTAGATTTCGCTATCGATCTGCAGAGGCTGGCTGCGCTGTGGGCGCTGGGAGATGACGATTTGCGCGCCGCGTTCGTTCATGTCT
>Ga0209458_1000402_pt1 | contig 15872 bp, 17 predicted proteins | sample WorMetLIZAISLAND_FD_187411 | JGI IMG/M metagenome (GOLD analysis project Ga0209458, IMG submission 187411) | Marine gutless worms symbiont microbial communities from Max Planck institute for Marine Microbiology, Germany - Inanidrilus manae... ...
GCGGAAGAAAGATCAAGGCTGATTCCTGGTCGCATGCGCCAGACTCGCACACTCCCAGTCAGCGCGGAATCCCCTTCGGGATTCAATCGTCAGATTTCATCCACTAGCCCCGTTCGTCGAACAGCGGCAGCTTGCCGCCCGGCTGGTCCAGGCCGCGCGACAACCAGTGCCGCTGCTGGGCGGTCGGACTCGCGGTCCCGGCGGCGCCTTTCGCGCTTCCCGATTTCCCCACCGGACGGTCCCCCTTCGTCGGACGGTGACGGCGGTCCGATGCTACTGTAACTTCCGGGACCGGCCAAGGGCGGGGATCGCCGTCGGCGGTAATCGGAAGGAGCGCACTGTGACCCAGATGCTCGTCTATGTCACCGCGTCCACCCGCGAGGAAGCCTCGGCCATCGGCCGGGCCGTGGTCGACGCACGGCTCGCGGCCTGCGCCAACGTGCTCGGCGACATCACCTCGTTCTACTGGTGGGAGGGCGCGGTTCAGGAGGACGGCGAGGTCTCATTGATCTTGAAAACACAGGATCATCTGATGGAGCGACTGACCCAACAGGTGAAGGAATTGCACTCCTATTCCTGCCCCTGCGTGGTGGCGATACCGATCGCCGGCGGCAACCCAGATTTCCTCGACTGGATTGTGAACGAGACCGTATAGAGCCTTAATCTGTAGGCATTTGTACGGTCGCTACCGCATGCGCAGCAATGCCTTCGCCGCGCCCGGTGAAGCCGAGACGTTCGGTCGTCGTGCCCTTGACGCTGACCCGCCCCGGCGGGACCTCGAGCAGAGAGGCAATGCGGTCGGTCATCGCCGCGCGGTGCGGTCCGATGCGCGGCTGCTCACAGATGATCGTCAGATCGACGCCGACGATGCGACCGCCGGCCTCGGCGACGATCTCCGCGGCGCGGGCGAGAAACGTTGCCGAGGGCGCGCCGCGCCACTGGGGGTCGCCGGGCGGAAAGTGGATACCGATATCGCCGGCGGCAACGGCGCCGAGAACCGCGTCGGTCAAGGCGTGCAGGGCGACATCCGCGTCCGAGTGGCCCTCGAGGCCGGCATCGTGCGGAATGGCGACGCCTCCGAGCATGACGTGGTCGCCGGGTCCGAACCGATGGACGTCGAACCCGGTGCCCACCCGCGTCAGCAGGGTGCCCGCCAAGTAACGGTCAGCGCGGCGAAAATCCTCAGGCGTCGTGACCTTGACGTTGTCCTCGTCGCCGGCCACCAGGGCCACGTCCATCCCGGCGTGCTCGGCCACCGCTGCATCGTCGGTCAGCTCGTTGCCGGCGAACCGCCGGTGCGCGGCGAGGATATCGGGATAGCGAAAGCCCTGCGGTGTCTGCGCCCGCCACAGGTCGCGCCGGTCGACGGTCGCCGAGATTAGTGGTGAATCGGCGCCGTCGCCCCGCTTCAAGGTATCGTGCACGGCGACGGCGGGGATCGCCGCGGGCACCGCATCAAGGGCCTCGACGACACGCGACACCACGTCGGGCCCGACGAACGGGCGCGCCGCATCGTGGATCAGCACGAGCCGCGGCGCCAACTCCTCCAGGCTTTCGAGACCGGCTCGCGCGGAGTCCTGGCGGCTGGCGCCACCAGGGACCGGATCGAGAAGGTCGAGTCCCTCGGTCACCCCATCGTAGAGGTCGCGGTCGTCCTCGTGGATGACGGTGCGGACGGCGTCCACCCACGGATGATCGGCGAAGGCGTCGAGTGCCCGGCGCAGAAGGGGCTTTCCGCCCAGAGGCTGGTATTGCTTCGGCAGCGTCCCGCCGAACCGCTGCCCCCGGCCGGCCGCCACGACGAGCGCCACGCAATCCGCCATCGAACACCCTTTCCCCGTGCGCCGCGCCGCGGCGGCGCAAAGGCTAGTGAGAGCAACAGGACTTGCCAAGAGGAACGTCCGGCGCGATTGTGCCTGCCGCCGGGCGGCGAACGCCCGACCAGCCGACTGATTGGACCGATGGACAGCATGCTCTTCAGCGTATCGGCGCTCGCCTCGCTGGTGCCGGCCTCCTTGCAGACCATGCGCCGGTCGCCGGCCCGCGACACCGTGTTCTGGGCCGTGCTCGGGGTTGCCGTGGCCGGGCCCGTCGCCTGGGTGGCGGCGAACGCGGCGGGTGCGTGGCGCACGGAGCTGGCCAACGCGCTCTGGGCGACGGTCGCCGCGACGATGGCCATCTACGCCGTAACGGCCTTGGCCACCCGCCAGGGCTGGCGGCTGATGCCGCTGATGGCCCCCTACATGCTTATCCTTGGGGTCATCGCCACCGTGTGGCTGCGGGCACCGGGCCAGCCCCTGGGCGAACTGTCGGAAGAGAGCGGCTGGATCGGCATCCACATCGCCGTGTCGGTCGCCACGTATGCCGTGCTGACCATCGCCGCCGTCGCCGCGCTGGCGGCCTTCCTTCAGGAGCGGGCGCTGAAGCGAAAGCGGCCGACGGCGCTGACCCGTACCTTGCCGTCGGTGGCAGACTGCGAGTCTCTGGTCGTGCGGCTGCTGATCGTCGGCGAGATCATTCTCGCGCTCGGGTTGGCGACCGGCATGGCGCTCCAGTATGTCTCCTCGGGCACGCTCGTGTCGTTCGACCACAAGACCGTGCTGACCGTGGCCGCGTTCGCGGTCATCGGCGGGCTGCTGATCGCCCACTTCGCGAGCGGCATCCGGGGCCGTCAGGCGGCGCGCTATGTGCTGCTCGCCTATCTGCTGATGACGTTGGGGTATCCGGGGGTCAAGTTCGTCACCGATGTGCTGATGACCTGATCTGCGTTTTTTGCGGGTCAAGATTGCCCAAGGGAAGGGCAATATCTAGAATGCACGCGCCGTTGCCTATGTAATGGGCAATCCGTAGGAGTTTCTAACGGATGACGCTTCAGATCGGCGAGGTCATCCTCGACTCGCGGGTGGTCCTGGCGCCCATGTCGGGCGTCACGGATATGCCCTTCCGGCGGCTGGTCAAGCGCTTCGGCGTCGGTCTGGTGGTTTCGGAGATGATCGCCAGCAAGGCGATGATCCGGGCCGCGCGCAAGACGCTGCGGATGGCGACCAACTGCGCCGACGAGGAACCGATGGCGGTCCAGCTCGCCAGCTGCGAGCCGGACGTCATGGCCGAGGCGGCGCGGCTCAACCGCGATCGCGGCGCGCGGATCATCGACATCAACATGGGATGCCCGGTGAAGAAGGTGGTGCGCGGCGACGCCGGCTCGGCCTTGATGCGCGACGAGCCGCTGGCCGGACGCATCCTCTCCGCCGTGGTCGAGGCCGTGGACATTCCGGTGACCCTGAAGATGCGGACCGGCTGGGACGAGAACTCGCGCAATGCGCCGCAGCTCGCGCGGATTGCCGAGGACTGCGGGGTCAAGGCGGTGACCGTCCATGGGCGGACCCGCAACCAGTTTTTCAACGGTCGCGCGGACTGGGCGTTCATCGCCGAGGTCAAGCGGGCGGTCTCCATGCCGGTGATCGGAAACGGTGACGTCGCTTCGGGCGAGGACGCCCGGGAGCTGCTGGACCGGTCCGGCGCCGACGGGGTGATGGTCGGGCGGGCGGGCTATGGCCGGCCGTGGCTGCCCAACCAGGTCCGCCATTTTCTCGACACCGGGTGCCGGCTGCCCGATCCGCCACTCGTCGAGCAGTTGGCGACCGTGCTCGAACACTACGACGCCATGCTCGAGCACTACGGCGACAATGCCGGGATGCGGGCGGCCCGCAAGCACATCGGCTGGTACTCCAAGGGGCTGCCAGGGTCGGCCGAGTTCCGTTCGATGATCATGCGCATGACCGATCCCGCGGCGGTCAAGACGGCGATCGCCGATTTCTACCGGCCGCTCATCGAGCGTTTGGCGGTCTAGGCTTCGTGGTGTCGAACGTGGACCGTAGCGTGTTCAAGATTCGCCGGGTGTCCCGGCCGGTCGAAATCGACGCCGAAGCCGTGCTCAACGCGCTTTCGGCCGCCGTCATCGTCGTCGACGAGAACCTCTGCATCCTGCGCCTCAACAACGCCGCCGAGCAGTTCCTGCGCGGAAGCGCCCTGGTGCTGCTGGGCCAGCGGCTCGACGAGATGGTGCCGGCGGACAGCCCGATGTTCGCCTTGATCGATCAGGCCCGCGCCGGCGGACACCCGTTGGCGGAGAACCACGTCACCCTGACGAGCCCGAGGATCGGCCATCATCTGGTCAATATCCACGCGACGCCCTTGGCCGAAGTCCCCGGTGCGGTCGCCGTTTCGATCCTGGAACGCTCCATCGCCGCGAAGATCGACCGCCAGCTCACCCACCGCGGCACCGCGCGTTCGGTCAGCGCCATGGGGGCGATGCTCGCCCACGAGGTCAAGAACCCGCTTGCCGGCATTCGCGGCGCGGCTCAGTTGCTGGAGCAGAACGTCGCCGATGCCGACCGCTCGCTGACGGCGCTGATCTGCGACGAGGCCGATCGCCTCTGCGCCCTCGTCGATCGGATGGAGATGTTTTCTGTCGGCGCGCCGCTCCGCCGCGATGCGGTCAACATCCACGAGGTGCTGAACCGCGTCCGCATTCTGGCCCAGAACAGCTTCGGCCGGCATGCCCGGTTCGTCGAACGCTACGATCCGTCGCTGCCGGCCGTGCACGGCGACCGCGATCAACTGGTGCAGGTGTTCCTCAACCTGCTGAAGAACGCGGCGGAGGCCGCACCCGAGGACGGCGGCGAGATCACCGTCTCCACGGCCTATCGCCATGGCGTGCGGTTCGCCGTGCCGGGCACGGACTCGCGCATCCATCTGCCGTTGATGGTCAGCATCCAGGACAACGGACCCGGCATCCCCGAGGACATCCGGGCCCACCTGTTCGATCCCTTCGTCACCGCGAAGCCGTCGGGCAGCGGCCTCGGTCTCGCGCTGGTGGCCAAGATCATCGGCGACCACGGCGGCGTCATCGAGTTCGACAGCCAGCCGAAGCGGACCGAGTTCCGGGTCATGCTGCCGATGGTCACCGAGGCGGAGTAGGGGATGACGACCGACGCCACCGTGCTCGTCGCCGACGACGACGCCGCCATCCGCACCGTCCTCGCCCAGGCCCTCGAACGCGCCGGCTTCGGCGTCCGCGTGACCGGCAACGCGGCGACGCTGTGGTGGTGGATCAGCGACGGCGAGGGCGACGTCGTGGTCACCGACGTGGTCATGCCCGACGCCAACGGCCTCGACCTGATCCCGCGCATCCGCAAGATCCGCCCTCAGCTCCGTGTCGTCGCGATGAGCGCGCAGAGCACGCTCTTGACCGCGGTCAAGGCCACCGAGCGGGGCGCCTTCGAGTACCTGCCGAAACCGTTCGATCTCAACAAATTGGTGACCGTCGTTCGCCGGGCGCTGGAGACGCCGGCGGCAACATCGGCTGACGGCGACGCAGACGGCGAGCCGGCCGAGGACGCCTTGCCGCTGATCGGCCGCTCGCCCGCCATGCAGGAGATTTACCGCACGCTTGCGCGGCTGATGGGCACCGACCTCACCGTGCTGATCACGGGTGAGTCGGGAACCGGCAAGGAGCTGGTCGCCCGGGCGCTGCACGACTACGGCAAGCGCCGGGCCGGCTCGTTCGTCGCCATCAACATGGCGGCGATCCCGCGCGAACTGATCGAAAGCGAGCTGTTCGGCCACGAAAAGGGCGCCTTCACCGGCGCGACCCAGCGGAACACGGGCCGCTTCGAGCAGGCCGAAGGCGGCACCCTGTTCCTCGACGAGATCGGCGACATGCCGCCCGAGGCCCAGACCCGGCTTCTTAGGGTACTCCAGGAAGGCGAGTACACGACGGTTGGCGGGCGGACGCCGATCCGCGCCAACGTCCGCATCATCGCCGCGACGCATCGTGACCTTCGACAGTCGATCCGCCAGGGGCTGTTCCGCGAGGACCTCTACTTCCGCCTCAACGTCGTTCCCATCCGGCTGCCGCCGCTCCGCGAGCGCGCCGCCGACATCCCCGAACTGGTGCGCCATTTCATGGCCCGCGCCGTCGCCGAGGGCCTGCCGACGAAGACCATCGATCCCGCGGCGATGGACCGGCTGAAGACCCACCGCTGGAGCGGCAATGTCCGCGAGCTGGAGAACCTGGTGCGGAGGCTCGCGGTGCTGTACTCCGAAGAAGTCATCGGCATCGACGTCATCGAGGCGGAGCTGGCGGACGCGTCCTCGAGCGGCGACGACGTGGAGGGCGACGGCCTCGGACAGTCGGTCGAACGCCATCTGAAGATCTATTTCAGCGCCCACGGATCGGGATTGCCCGCGGCGGGCCTGTTCGACCGGGTGATGCGCGAGGTCGAGCGGCCGCTGATCTCGCTTACCCTCGACGCCACCAAGGGCAACCAGATCCGGGCCGCGCAGGTTCTGAGCGTCAACCGCAACACCTTGCGCAAGAAAATCCGCGAGCTGAACATCCCCGTCGTCCGTGGGGGAGCCCGGTGAGCGCGACGGCGAGCCATCCCATCGTCCGTTTCCGGCTGTGGGCCCGGCGCGCCAAGCTGAGCCGCAAGCTGGCGCTCGCGCTGGTGCTCGCGGCGGTCGCCTCGTGCATCGCCACCGTCGTCGCCTGGACGGGGGGGGCATCGGTCGCACCGGACCGCAGCACGGTGCTGTTCCTGCTCTATCTGGACGGCGTCCTGCTGCTGCTGCTCGGCGCCGTCATCGCCCGCCAGCTCGTCAAGCTGTGGTCCGAGCAGCGGCGCGGGCGAGCCGGAGCGGGTCTGCATTCGAGGCTGGTCTTGATGTTCAGCCTCGTCGCCGTGACGCCGGCCATTCTGGTCGCCGTGTTCTCGGTGCTGTTCCTCAACTTCGGCGTCCAGGTGTGGTTCAGCGAACAGGTCCGCACGGCGATCGAGGCGTCGAACGCCGTGGCCAGCGCCTATCTGCACGAGCATCGCCAGAGCATCCGGGCCGAAGCCTTGGCCATGGCCAACGATCTCAATCGCGAGGCCCTGGCGCTTATGCGCGACCGCGGGTTGTTCAACCATCGCCTGACCGTCCAGTCCCAGCTGCGGTCCCTCTCCGAAGCGATCGTGGTCGACGGTTCGGGGCGGGTGCTCGCCCGCTCGCCGCTGAGTCTGGCCCTCGAGTTCGACCTCGCGCCCCACGGCGCCATCGACCAGGCCCGGCAGGGCCAGATCGCCGTGCTGACGACGGAGAACGAGAACCGGGTCCGCGCGGTGGTGAAGCTCAACCGCTTCGTCGATGCCTATCTACTGATCGGGCGGTTCGTCGAGGTGAACGTCCTCGAACACATCGAGCGCACCGCCGGCGCCGTGGCGCAGTACCAGCGGCTGGAGGAACGGCGCGGCGGCATCTTCATCACCTTCGTGGTCATTTTCGTCATCGTCGCGTTGCTGCTGCTGCTGGCCGCGGTGTGGATCGGCATGAACCTGGCGACCCAGATCACCGAACCCATCAGCGCCCTGATCACCGCGGCCGAGCAGGTCCGCGAAGGCGACCTCGGGGTGCGGGTCGAGGCGGGTGGCGCTTCGATGGGCGAAATCGGCACGCTGAGCCGGGCGTTCAACCGCATGACCAGCCAGATCCAGGCCCAGCAGCAGGGACTCATGGATGCCAACCGCGAGCTCGACGAACGCCGACGGTTCACCGAGACCGTGCTCAGCGGCGTCTCCGCCGGCGTCATCGGTCTCGACTCCACGGGGCGGATCAACCTGCCCAACCGCTCGGCATCGGAACTCCTGGATACCGACCTGGAGGCGGCGGCGGACCTGCCCCTGGCGACGACCGTGCCTGAGATGGCCGAGCTCGTCACCGAAGCCCTTGCCCGGCCGGACCGCCAGGCCCAGGCCGAGATCAAGCTCCTTCGCGGTGGCCGGCCACGCAGCCTGATCGTGCGGATCGCGGCCGAACGGCTCGGCGGCGAGGTGATCGGCTACGTCGTCACCTTCGACGACGTTACGGCCCTCGTTTCGGCCCAGCGCAAGGCGGCGTGGGCCGACGTCGCCCGCCGGATCGCCCACGAGATCAAGAACCCGCTGACCCCGATCCAGCTTTCGGCCGAACGCCTGCGGCGGAAGTACACGCGCGAGATCGAAACCGACCGCGAGACCTTCGAATCGTGCACCGAAACGATCATCCGCCAGGTCGAGGACATCGGCCGCATGGTCGACGAGTTCTCATCGTTCGCCCGCATGCTCCCGCCCGATCTGAAGTCTGGGGGTCTGCCGGAGCTCGTGCGTCAGGCCGTCTTTCTGGAGCGAAGCCGAAACCCCGCAATCGATTTCGACGTCCGCATCCCCGAGGGCGACCTGCGGCTCGTCTGCGATGGCCGGCAGATCTCCCGCGCCTTGACGAACGTCCTCAAGAACGCCGCGGAATCGGTTGTCGCCCGCCTCGAAAGCGAAGGCGGGAAGGCCGAACCGGGGAGGGTCGCCATCTCGGTGACGACGGACTCCGCTGAGGATGGTGGCCGCCGGGTCGATGTCGTCGTGGAAGACAACGGGCTCGGCCTTCCGTCGGAAAACCGCGATCGCCTGACCGAGCCCTACGTGACCAACCGGGCGAAAGGCACCGGGCTCGGCCTCGCCATCGTGAAGAAAATCATGGAAGACCATAATGGCGATCTGATACTCGATGACGCCGACGGCGGCGGTGCGCGGGTGTCCCTGGTATTCCCCATGTCGCACCCCCGGCGGACCGGGAACCCGAGTCTGCTTCGACGGAACAGGAGCCGGCACCCGCAGGTGATGATGCGATGACGGTGGCGACGGAACTCCGTGCCAATGGCTAGCAACGTCCGAACCATGACCGAGGATATCCTGATCGTTGATGACGAGGCGGACATCCGCGGGCTCGTCGCCGGCATCCTCGAGGACGAGGGGCTGCAGTCCCGCGAGGCCGGCGACAGCGATGCCGCGCTCCACGCCGTCGAAGTGCGCCGTCCGAGCCTTGTGCTGCTCGACATCTGGCTGCAGGGCAGCCGTCTCGATGGCATCGGCATCCTCGAAAAGCTCCGGACCAGCCACCCCGGTGTCCCGGTGGTGATCATGAGCGGCCACGGCACCATCGAGACCGCGGTCCAGGCCATCAAGCTCGGCGCCTACGATTTCATCGAGAAGCCGTTCAAGGCCGATCGCCTCCTGCTGGTCATTCAGCGGGCGATCGAGACATCGTGGCTTCGCCGCGAGAACGAAGAGCTGCGCCTCCGGGCCGGCACGACGCACGAGCTGATCGGCCGGTCCACGGCGATCAATCAGGTGCGACAGGCCGTCGAGCGGGTCGCGCCGGCCAACAGCCGCGTCCTCATTTCCGGCCCCGCGGGTTCGGGCAAGGAGGTGGTGGCGCGGCTTCTGCACGGCCGTTCGCGGCGCAGCCAGGGACCATTCGAGGTCCTCAACTGCGCGTCCATCACCCCCGATCGCATGGAGATGGCGCTGTTCGGGGTCGAGGGCGCCATCGACGGCGAGGACTCGCCGAGGAAGATCGGCACCCTCGAAGAGGCGCACAACGGGACGCTGCTCCTGGACGAGGTCGCCGACATGCCGCTGGAGACCCAGGGCAAGATCGTCCGCGTGCTCCAGGAGCAGGTGTTCGAGCGGGTCGGCGGCAACACCCGCGTCGAAGTGGGTGTCCGTGTCATCGCCTCGACGACCAAGGACCTGGGCGATGAGATCCGCACCGGAAGGTTCCGCGAGGACCTGTTCTACCGCCTCAGCGTCGTCCCCATCCCTGTGCCGTCCCTGCGCGAACGGGCCGGGGACATCCCGTTGCTGGTCGACTATTTCATGGAGCGCGCCGCCGAAGCGTCCGGCCAGCGTCCGCGGGCCATCAGCGAGAACGCCATGGCGGCCTTGCAGGCCTATGACTGGCCGGGAAACGTCCGCGAGCTCCGAAACGTCATCGAACGGCTTCTGATCATGGCACCCGGCGGTCCCGACGACCCCATCCGGGTCGCCATGCTGCCGCCCGAGTTCGACGCCAATTTCGCCGCCGCCCGCCAGCCGGACACCAGCAGCGAGATCATGGGGCTGCCGCTTCGCGATGCCCGCGAGATCTTCGAGCGCGAGTATCTTCTCGCCCAGGTGACGCGCTGCGGCGGTAACATCTCGCGCACCGCCGCATTCGTTGGTATGGAGCGTTCGGCCCTTCACCGCAAGCTGAAGTCGCTGGGCATCCAGACCGACGACCGCGTGCGTCAGACGGGAAACTGATACCGCCTTCGGCCGCGCCGCGGTCGGGAACACGGAGCCTCCGGTTTGAACATCATCATCTGCGGCGCCGGTCAGGTCGGCTTCAACATCGCCCGTCACCTCGCCCTGGAGAACAACGACGTCACCGTCGTCGACCAGTCAGCGGAACTGATCCGTCGGGTCAACGACAACCTGGACGCCCAGGGCCTCGTCGGCCACGCCTCGCGTCCGGACGTCCTGGAGAAGGCGGGCGGTGCCGACGCCGACATGATCATCGCCGTCACCCAGATGGACGAGATCAACATGATCGCCTGTCAGGTGGCGCATTCGCTGTTCGACGTGCCGATCAAGATCGCCCGTGTCCGTCATCAGAGCTATCTGGATCCGGTCTGGGCGCACCTGTTCTCGCGCGAGCACATGCCTATCGACGTGATCATCTCGCCCGAGCTCGAGGTCGCCCGCGCCGTGACCCGTCGGCTGCGGGTCCCCGGTGCCTTCGAGATGATCCCGCTCGTCGACGACAAGGTCCGCCTGCTGGGCGTGCGCGCCGAGGCCGACTGCCCGCTGATCAACACGCCGCTGAAGCAGCTTGCCCAGCTTTTCCCCGACCTCAATCTTGTCATCGTCGCGCTGTTGCGCGGCGACCAGCAGGTCAAGCTTCACGGCGACGACGAGATGCAGATCGGCGACGACGTCTACTTCGTCGTCGATACCGAGCAGCTGCCGCGGGCCATGGCCGCGTTCGGCCACGAGGAGCCCGAGGCGCGGCGGCTGCTGATCTGCGGCGGCGGCAACATCGCGCTGTTGCTGGCCCAGGAGATCGAGCGCGAGTACCCGTGGGTCAACGCCAAGATCATCGAATCCGGCCCGGAACGGGCTGCCGTCGTCGCCAGCATGCTGGGCCATACTGTGGTTCTGCACGGGGACGTGCTCGATCCGGAGATCCTCGAAGAGGCCAACGTCAGGGCGACCGATACCGTGGTCGCAGTGACGGACGACGACGAGGCCAACGTGCTGGCCTCGCTCCTGGCCAAGCGGTACGGAGCCAAGCGCGCCATTACCCTCCTCAACAAGGCCACCTACGAGCCGCTGATCAAGACCCTCGGCATCGACGTCATCATCAGCCCGCGCAACATCACCGTCTCGACCATCCTTCAGCACGTCCGTCGGGGACGCATCCACTCGGTGCATACCTTGCGCGAAGGCTTCGGCGAACTGATCGAGGCGGAAGCCCTGGAAACGTCGAGCCTGGTCGGCAAGCCGCTGCGCGAGGTGAAGTTGCCGTCCGGGGTGATGGTCGGCGCCGTCGTCCGCAACGGACAGGAGGTGATCACCCCGCGCGGCAGCACTGTCGTCCAGGCCAACGACCGAGTCGTTCTGTTCGCGGCGTCCGAGGCCATTCGAAAGGTCGAGAAGATGTTTGCCGTGCGCCTGGAATACTTCTGATCGCGGAGGACAGGGGATGAGCCGCGTCGCTTATGTGGATGGCCGCTATGTGCCTCATGCCGACGCCGGGATCCACGTGGAGGACCGCGGCTATCAGTTTTCCGACGGCGTCTACGAGGTGATCGGCGTCCATCGCGGCCGACTGTTCGACGCGGAACCGCATCTCGACCGTCTCGACCGCTCGCTGAACGAGCTGCGCATTGCCGCGCCGATGAGCCGAGGGGCGATGCGCGCGGTCATGGCCGAGGTGCTGCGGCGCAACCGCATCACCGCCAGCGGTGCGGTCTACCTTCAGGTCACGCGTGGCGTGGCGCCGCGTGTCCACGCTTTTCCGGCCGGCATTCGCCCGACACTGGTGATGACGGCGCGGGCCTCGCCGCCCTTTGACGCGAAGGCCGCCCGGCGGGGCGTCGCCGTGATCACCGTTCCCGACATCCGCTGGAGCCGTTGCGACATCAAGTCGGTGTCGCTGCTGGCGAACGTGCTCGGCAAGCAGAGCGCCATAGAAACCGGCGCCTTCGAGGCCTGGATGGTGGACGCGGACGGCGCGGTCACCGAGGGGACGGCCTCCAACGCCTGGATCGTCACCCGCGCCGGAGAACTAATCACCCGCCAGCCGGACCAGGCCATCCTCAACGGCATCACCCGGCGCGCCGTGCTGGCGCTGGCCGCGGAGCAGGGCATCACGCTAGCCGAGCGCCCGTTCACCGTTGCCGAAGCGAAGAAGGCAAAGGAAGCCTTCCTGACCAGCACCACGTCGATGGTCAAGCCCGTGGTCCGTATCGATGGAAAACGGATCGGCAGCGGTCGGGTCGGCCCGCTGACGGCAGGTCTGGTGGATTTCTACGGGCGCCATCTGGACGACGAAGCCGGCGTCCCGGTCGCGGATCGGAAGCGATGAACGACGCCGCTGTCCGAACCGCAGCGCTGGGTCGGCCGCGGGCGATCGTTTTCGACTGGGACAATACGCTGATCGACAACTGGCCGGCCATTCAGGACGCCCAGAACCATGTCTTCGCTCATTTCGGCATGCCGCCCTGGACCCTGGAAGACCCGCCGGCGAGTCCGAGGCTCCATGCGCGACACCTTTCCGGCCATGTTCGGAGACCGCTGGCAGGAGGCGGGCGAGGTCTTCTACGCCCGCTATACTACGGATCGCCATCTCGAGACGCTGACGCCGCTGCCCGGTGCCGAGGCCATGCTGGAGACCCTGGGGCTGCCGCCGACTTCGTCCTCGCCGTGGTCAGCAACAAGAAGGGGGACTACCTGCGCCGAGAAGCGGCCCACATCGGCTGGGACCGCTTTTTTCACCGCATCGTCGGTGCCTTCGACGCCCGCCTCGACAAACCGGCGCCCGAGCCGGTGGACATGGCGTTGGAGGACTGCGGCGTGGAAACGGGCGCCGACGTCTGGTTTGCCGGCGACGCCGACATCGACCTGGAATGCGCCCGGGACGCCGGCTGCGTGGGCGTGCTGGTGCGCGCCGAGCCACCCGCGGAAGGCGAGTTTTCCGGCATCGAGCCCGCCGTCCACGTCGATGGTTGCCTCGCGCTTTGCAAGCTCTGGTGTTGAGGCTGTAAGGTGCCTATATCAAAGGCGATATCCGGTCCGGCCGCTTGGGGCGCGGGCGCGCCCGCGGGGGAGCCGGTGATCGGACGCCACGCCGATGCGGCGAGTCGGTTAGAGGGAAGGGGCGGAGCGGTCCGCGTGGCTCGCGACGCCGCCGATAATAACAAGAAGGGGTGACACTCATGTCCTCAGAAAAATCCCAGAACGTACAGGACGTGTTCCTCAATCACATCCGCAAGAACAAGACGCCAGTCACGATTTTCCTGGTCAACGGCGTCAAGCTGCAGGGAATCATCACTTGGTTCGATAATTTCTCGGTCCTGCTCCGGCGGGACGGCCACACCCAACTTGTCTACAAGCACGCGATCTCGACGGTGATGCCGTCGGTTCAGATCCAGCTGTTCGAGCCCGATAAGGAAACCGCGGCTGCCGAATAGCTTGGAGGCCCGAAACGGCGGAGGCGCGGGCGAGGGCGGTACCCGCGAAACGTGCGTCGTCGTTCTACCCGCGTCTTGGGCGCGGAGGGGCGGGCTCGCGCTCCGCGGAGGGGCGCCTCGCCGAGGCGGTCGGCCTGGCCGAGGCGATCGGGCTCGAGGTATGCCAGTCCGAGGCCGTGCCGGTGCCGCGGCCCCGCCCGGCAACCCTTGTTCGGCGCCGGAACGGTCGAGCGGCTGGCGGCGCTGATCCGTGGGGCCGAGACCGAAAACGGTAGCATCGCCGTCGTTCTGGTCGATGCGCAACTGACGCCTGTGTAGCAGCGCAACCTGGAAAAGGCCTGGACCTGCAAGGTCATCGACCGCACGGGCATCATCCTCGAAATCTTCGGCGAGCGCGCCCGCACGGCCGAAGGCCGGCTGCAGATGGAACTGGCCGCGCTCAGCTATCAGCGCAGCCGACTCGTACGCAGCTGGACCCATCTGGAACACCAGCGCGGCGGCTTCGGCTTCATGGGCGGCCCCGGCGAAGCCCAGATCGAGACGGACCGCCGGCTCATCGGCGACCGCATCGCCCGGCTCCGGCGCGAGCTCGCCGAGGTCAAGCGCACGCGCAACCTGCACCGCGAGGCGCGCCGGCGGGTTCCCTATCCGGTGATCGCCCTCGTCGGCTACACCAACGCCGGAAAGTCCACTTTGTTCAACCGCTTGACCCAGGCCGACGTGATTGTCCGCGACCAGGTCTTCGCGACCCTCGACCCGACCATGCGAGGGCTCGACCTTCCCTCCGGTCGGACGGCGATCCTCTCCGACACCGTCGGTTTCATCTCGGAACTGCCGCACGAACTGGTGGAAGCGTTCCACCCACCCTGGAGGAGGTGACCGAGGCCGACATCGTCGTTCACGTGCGCGACATCGCCCATCCGGACACGGTCGAGCAGAGGCAGGACGTGCACCGCGTGCTCGCCGAGATGGGGCTGGCCGAGGCCGCCGACAACGGCATGATCGAGGTGCTGAACAAGATCGATCTGGTTGGGCCCGAGGACCGGGAGACGCTTTTCAACCAGGCGGCGCGGGCGAACGTGCCGTCGGTGCCTGTTTCGGCGCGCACCGGCGAAGGCTGTGACACCCTGCTGGCGACCTTCGACGACCGGCTGGCCGCCGACGCCGAGATCATCGAAGTTGCCCTGGAACCCCCGCCGAAGGCGCGGGCCTGGCGTGGCTCTATGACCACGGCGAGGTCATGACCCGGGAGGACGGCGCCGACGGGGTTCATCTCCGCGTGCGCCTCTCTGCGGCCAACGCCGCCCGCTTCGCCCAGCGCCCCGCGAAGGCGGACGCCCCTGACCGCGGCGACACGTCGGCGCTTGTCCTCACGATTATCTACTACTAGTAGATATTTGGCATGGCAACGACCCGCTCCCAGAAGCGCTGGCGCGACAAGCACCGATTCGTGAAGACCCAGCCTTAATGTCATGGCCCGGCGCCACACCCACGAGGCGCTTGCCGCCTGTGCCGAGCGCTTCGGCCTGCGGGGCAAGGGCGAGGCCGTGGCCTTCGCCTCGGTCGTCGTGCGGGCGTTGATCCAGCGGGCCGACTACGACCCGGCGATGGCGCGCATGCTCGACGATATCGCCGCCGCGTACCACGCCGATCGCGACATCCACGCCGCGTGATCCGGCGAACGAACCGGCGGCTGGTTTCGGAATTTTCCTTTCGCCGGGGCACCGACTGTAGTTAAACCAAGCCATGCTTTCCAACATCGACACGGTCACCGGGATCGTCCCGACGATCGCGGCCGAAGAGGTGATGCCGCGGTTCCGCAACCTTGCCGACCATGACGTCGCCGAGAAGAAACACCCCTCGGACTTGGTGACCACCGCCGACATCGAAGCCGAACGGCGGTTCGTCGCGGCCCTTGGCGACCTTGTGCCGGACAGCACTGTCATTGGCGAAGAGGGCGCTGACGCCAACCCCGGCCTGTTCCGGGCCCTGGACGGAGAGGCGCCGGTCTGGCTCGTCGATCCCGTTTTGATGGCACCCTCAACTTCGCCCGCGGCGAGGCCTGCTTCGCCGTGGTCGTGGCCTTCTGCCTGGGCGGCGAGACGCGGGCGGGATGGATTCTCGACCCGGTGACGGGCCGCGCCGCCTGGGCGGTGGCCGGCGAGGGGGCCTGCCTGGACGACCCATCGATGATGGCAATGGACGCGCCGCCCCGGAGGCTCAAAAGGCCGCGACGCCCCGGCCCGTCGACGAGATGACCGGATCCCTGGGCGCGCGGCTC
>Ga0209458_1000403_pt1 | contig 15866 bp, 13 predicted proteins | sample WorMetLIZAISLAND_FD_187411 | JGI IMG/M metagenome (GOLD analysis project Ga0209458, IMG submission 187411) | Marine gutless worms symbiont microbial communities from Max Planck institute for Marine Microbiology, Germany - Inanidrilus manae... ...
ACACTAAGTCGCCGCCCTGCCGGGTCGCCTCGGCGATGCGCATCACCTGGGCGAAGCGGCTGGCGCGGTCTTCGGCGGCGATCTCCTCCTTGGTCGGAACGTCGCCGGCGCACGCCACGGTCACCGCCGCCGCCAGCGCCAAGGCGCCGGCCCGAAACCGGGTGGGATAAGATGCCTTGCGCCTGCGCATGACGCGGCGAGCCTACGAGGTCGCTTGGAGATGCGCAAGGGACCGCCGTCGCGGCCCTGAACGATGCCGGCGAACCGATTGCAATTCCGTAACGAACCTGCTCAAACTGCGGAAACCATTACCCTGGTGGAGGAATTTCAGGCGTGAAGAAGGAATATCTGGAACTGACGCGTTTGATCGAGCGCCTGCACCGCCGCTTTCTCGACGTGCTGCGGAGCGAACTGAACCGGCTCGGCATCAAGGACATCAACGGTGTCCAGGCGCTGTTGCTGGCCAACATCGGTGACGAGGAGATCGTCATTCGCGACCTCGTCGAACGCGGCTACTACCAGGGCTCCAACGTCTCGTACAACATCAAGAAACTGGCCGAACTCGGCTACCTCGAACAGGAGCGCACCGCGCACGACAAGCGTTCGGTGGCGATCCGGCTGACCGAGAAGGCGCTCGGCGTCGTCGAGAAAATCAAGGACCTCGAAGAGCGCATCGCCGGCGAGCTCGGCGACCACCGGATGAATCCCGAGGAAGTGGAGAACGTCTGCCAGTCCCTGCGCCAGGTCGAACGGACCTGGTCCGATTTCATCCACTACGGCCGCCGCTGATCGTTCGTCGCTTGGCGGCGATCGGCGGTTTTGGCTACGGAGACGCCGCGAACAACGGCAACGCCGCAAGCGCATCACCCAACGACGTCCCCTTTAGGACCTGATAGCCGCCGGCCTGGGCGAGCGCCGCGGCCGCGGCCTGCTCCTCGCCGCTGCTGCCGTGGCCCGTGGACAGGTGCAGCCCGCCGGCCAGTCCCGCATTTCGGCCGGCGGCGATGTCGCGGGCGCGGTCGCCGATGATCCACGACTCCTCCAATGCGATCGGCAGCAGGCGCGCCGCGCGCAACAGCATGCCGGGATTGGGCTTGCGCGCCGGGTGGTCCGGATGGTCGTAGGGCGGCTTCGCCCGCGGATGGTGCGGGCAGGCGAAGACGCCATCGACGAACGCGCCGTTCAGGGCGAGCTCGCCGAGGATGCGGTCCTGGACGGCGATGAAGTCGTCCCAGCCGAACAACGCCTGGCCGATCCCGGACTGATTGGTAGCGATGACGACGGGATGGCCGCGTCCGTTGGCGGCGGCGATGACGGCTGCAGCGTCCTCGACGACGCGCACGTCCACTGGCCGGTGCAGGTGGTCGACCTCCTCGACGATGACGCCGTCGCGGTCGAGGAACAGAGCCGGGCGCGTGGCCGAGCCGTCGGGCCGGCGGAGGGACTGAATCCACACCCCCTCGTCGTCGATCATCACGCCTTCCGGGACCGCGACATGCGTGTACATGGTCTGGTTTAACCACTGGCGGCGGGGCCGGCGCAAGGCCGCGTCGACGGCTTTGGCCTGCCGGTACTGATTCAGTGGCAAAAAAGCCGACTCGGCTCGGAACGCTGCTTGACTTTTGGCCCGCCAGGGGCAACGGTGCAGTGCGCAAAATTGGCTCCGGACCGGCGGTTTCTCTGGCATTGTGCCACCGCCGACGCGGGTCCGGGGCCGGCCGATTGCGGGTCACGGGGGGTCATCGTGAATTACGACGATCAGGCGGTGGGGCGGCGTTGGGCCGCCTGTGCTCCGGTCGCTGCGAGAACCCGACGGACGTGGTCCATTCGATCGCGCGGAATAGGGCCGGAGCCAGGCTCCGACCCCGGCACGCGATCGGCCATCTGGAGTAAGGACTGCGAGGAATGATCGACCAAAAACACATCGGGAGGACGATGGCCGCCCAGACCTTCGACGTGGAGAAGGGGCGGCTGCGGTTCTTCGCCACAGCCATCGGCGAGACCAATCCCATCTATACCGACGAGGACGCCGCCAAGGCCGCCGGCTATCGGTCGCTGCCGGCGCCGCTGACCTTCGCCTTCTGCCTGGAGATGGAGTCGAACTCGCTTTGGGACAACCTGGAGGCGATGGGCGTGCCGGTCGGCAAGATCCTGCACGGAAACGAGTATTTCACCTACCACGCGCCGATCTGTGCCGGCGACAAGGTCACCTTCGTCACCAAGGTGACGGATATCCAGGAAAAGAAGGGTGGCGCGCTGGAGTTCATCACCGAGGACTCGACAGCCACCAACCAGGACGGGGTCCTCGTCGCCGAGTTGCGGCGGGTGATCGTCGTTCGGAACTAGGGACCGGGAACCGATATCATGAGCGCACCATCCTATGACTCCGTCAACGTTGGCGACGAGCCCGTCAAGCTGACGACCGAACCGGTTTCGCGCCGTACACTGGCCCTCTACGCCGGCGCCTCAGGCGACCACAATCCGATCCATATCGATATCGACTTTGCGAAGAAGGCCGGGCTCGGCGACGTCATCGCCCACGGCATGCTGGTCATGGCCTACATGGGCCGCTCGCTGACCGACTGGGTGCCGCAAGCGGCGATCCGTTCGTTCAACACGCGGTTCACGGCGATCACCCGCGTCGGCAACGCCATCACCTGCACGGGCAAGGTGGTCGAGAAGATGGAGCAGGACGGCGAAAAGCAGGTCCGGCTCGAGATCACCGCGCAGGATCAGGACGGGGAGGTGAAAGGGGCTGGCGAAGCCATCGTCGCGCTCGCCTAAACCAGAGCGGGGAACCGCGGAGGGGCTTTGCGCGCTCTGGGCGTAGGGCGGTTTCTGCTGCTTGCGCGAACGTCGTTCACGGGGCATATGTGTTGGCCGCCGCTCGATAAACTGGGGGATGTCCGCACCACCGAGGGAGGCGGAGTCCGGAGGAGAACCGAACATGGACTGGAAAGAACAAACCCAATCATTGATGAGTAACTGGACCGATGCCCAGCGGCAGCTCTGGTCCGGCTGGATGAGCTGGATGCAGAACGCGCCGGGTGGCGGCGCCATGGGGCAAATGTTCGACCCCGCGCAGTTGTCGCGGATGAGCGCGGACGCGTGGTCGTCGCTGCGCGAAGGGGCTCCGGGCCGTGTCGCCGGCAACATCATGGGCATGCCCGACATGATGTCGCGCAGCATGAACCTGATGCTCAAGGCATGGCAGGTCGCGGCGCCGAAAATCGAAGCCGGCAAGCCGTGGCAGCCGGACCTGCAGAAGGTCATGGAGCAGTGGCGCGACGAAGTTTCCGGCCTCGGCGGCCGGCAGGCGACCACCGCCAACGAATTCCAGCAGCTCAGCCAGGCCATGTTCGAGCAGTGGTCGCCGATGACCGCGCCTTGGCTGTCGATGGTCGGTCAGGCGGTGGCCGGTGGCCATCCGGGCGCGGCGCTGATGGGCGGCACCGCTGGCCTCGAGCGGCTGATGAGCTTCGACGAGGGCGCGTTCCCAATGCTCTCGGGCCTCGGCGAGATGCCGCGCGGCACCGTGATGCGCCAGAAGATCGGCAAGATCCTCGAGGCCGTGGATGCTAGCGTCGACGTCCGCAAGGCCCAGGCGAAGTACCACAAGGCGATGTCCGACGCCATGGCCAACGCCGTCGAGCAGACCGTGGACTATCTCGCCAAGCTGGCCGAGAAAGGCGACAAGATCTCAAGCGTCCGCGACCTCATGCGGACCTGGTTCACCATGGCCGACAAGACACTGAACAGGACCTTCACGTCCCAGGAATGGCTGGACCTCCAGGGTGAGCTGACGGAAGCGCTGATGACCCACAAGATCAAGCAGCGCGAAGCGTTGGAAATCATCTACGAGGCCATGGAAATCCCCACCCGGGCCGAGGTGGACGAAGCGTACCGCGATATCCAGGAGCTCAAGCGCGAGGTGCGCAAGCTCAAGAAGCAGTTGGCCGCTTCCGGCAAGGCGCCTGCGAAGGCCCCCGCCAAGGCCCCGGCCAAAACGACGACCAGTCGGGCCCCGGCGCGCAAGGCGCCGGCCAAGGCAGCGGCCAAATAGGCGCTGCGCGACAACGGCCCAGAGGGAACGGCTTTAGTAGGAGACCGATACAATGCTGTCTTTTCCGATCCAGATCCGCCAGGACGACCTGGCGCGCGAGATCGCCGAGATCGAGCGCAAAGTCACGCAAGGCCTGAAGCGCCTGACCGATACGACCGACGACGACGTCGACATCGGTTCGACGCCCAAGGATATCGTCTACGAGCGCGAAACCTGGAAGCTTTACCACTATCACCCCAAGGTGGACGCCAAGAAGGTCCACAAGGTCCCGATGGTGATCATTCCGCCGCTGATCAACGGCTACGAGGTGGCCGACCTGCAGCCGGACCGGTCGCTGGTCACCAACTTCCTCAACGAAGGCATCGACATGTATCTGCTGAACTGGGGCTACCCCAAGCGCGGAGACATGTTCCTGACCTGGGATGACTACGTCTGCGATTTCATCGACGAGGCGGTCGACATCATCCGCGAGCGCCACAAGCTGAAGAACATCAACATGTTCGGCATCTGCCAGGGCGGCACCATGAGCACCTGCTACTCGGCGCTCAATCCGGACAAGGTCCGCAACTTGGTGTTGACCGTCACGCCCATCGACTTCCATGCCGGCAAGGTCGAAGGCAAGCCGCATATCGGCCTGCTGTTCGAGATGGGCAAGACGGTCGATGTCGACCTCATGGTCGAGGCGTTCGGCCTGATCCCGGCCGATGTGCTCAACGTGTCGTTCCTGATGGCCTCGCCGTTCACGCTGATGTTCGGCAAGTACGCCGACACCATCGACATGCTGGAGAACCGCGACGCGCTACTGAACTTCCTGCGCATGGAGAAGTGGCTGTTTGGCGGACCCAACGTCTCCGGCGAGATGTACAAGGGGCTGGTGAAGACATTCCTGCAGGAGAATTCGCTGGTCAACGGCACCCTCACGCTCGATGGCGAGAAGGTCGATCTCAAGAACATCTCCATGCCGGTGCTCAATATCTTCGCCGAACGGGACCACCTTGTGCCGCCGGGCTGCACCGTCGCCCTCGGCAAGCACGTCGGCAACAAGAAGGACTACACCGAGATGGCCATCCCGACCGGCCACATCGGTATCTACACCGGCGGCCTGGCACAGAAGGTCCTGGCGCCGCAGGCCGTGGAGTGGCTGAAGAAGCATTAGGCCGACCGGCGAGACCGGCCCAAAAGAAAGCGCGGCGACCGCAAGGTCGCCGCGTTTCGTTTTGGCTCATCCCCGCGAGGGCGGGGACGGGCATCCGGCCGATCAGGCCATGCGCAGCATGCCGTCGATGCGGATGGTGAAGCCGTTGAGGTAGGCGTTGTCGACGATGTGCATCACCAGCTTGGCGAATTCGCCGGGATCGCCGAGGCGCGACGGGAATGGTACCGAGGCTCCAAGCGAGTCCTGCACCTCCTGCGGCAGGCCGGCCATCATCGGCGTCTTGAAGATGCCGGGCGCGACGCACATCACGCGGATGCCGGTCTTGGCGAACTCGCGCGCCGCAGGGATGGTCAGTCCGACGACGCCGGCTTTGGACGAGGCGTAGGCCGCCTGTCCCACCTGGCCCTCGTAGGCGGCGATCGACGCGGTGTTGATGATGACACCCCGCTCGCCGCCGTCGAGGGCATCCGCTTCCTGCATGTCGGCCGCGGCGAGGCGCATCACGTTGAAGGTGCCGATCAGGTTGACGCCGACCACGTTGGCGTAGGCATCGAGGGGGTGCGGGCCCTTCTTGCCGACGATCTTGATCGGCGGTGCGACGCCGGCGCATTGAACGACGATCCGCGCCGGACCGTGGGCGTCACGGGCCTTGGCGACGGCCGCCTCGGTGGAGTCGCCGTCGGCGACGTTACAGACGCAGGCGACGCCGCCGATGTCGGAGGCGACGCGGCTGGCGGCGTCCTCCGCCATGTCGAAAACAGCCACCTTGGCGCCCGCGGCGGCCAGCGCCCGCGACGTGGCCTCGCCGAGGCCCGAGCCACCGCCGGTTACGATTGCGCCCAATCCATTGGCATCCATGTTCTTCTCCCCTTGGGTTCCCCTGGAATTGCGGTCAAGGCACGGCGGACCGCTCCGCCGTCACCCCATCCATGCTCCGAGATCGGAAGCCGCTCCCTTGGACCGACGGCGCACCGGCCCGCCGCGGAGTGCGGACGGGCCGGCGACAACCGCCTTGTCCTTTGGTCGGGGCCGATGTTGCCGGCCCCGAGACAGTGGTCAGGTCAGCCGCTCGATGGTAACGGCCGTGGCTTCGCCACCACCGATGCACAGACCCGCGACACCCTTGGTCTGGCCGGTCTGCTCCAGCGCATGCAGCAGGGTGACGATGATCCGCGCGCCCGAGGCACCGATCGGGTGACCGAGCGCGCAGGCGCCGCCGTTGATGTTGACCTTGTCGTGCGGGATGTCGATGTCGCGCATCGCCGCCATCGTGACGACGGCAAAGGCCTCATTGATCTCCCACAGGTCGACGTCTTCGGCGGACCATCCGGTCTTGTCCAGCACCTTGCGGATGGCGCCGATGGGCGCGGTGGTGAACAGGTTCGGCTCCTGCGCGTGGGTAGCGTGGCCGTGCATGATCGCCAGCGGCGTCAGGCCCCGCTTCTCGGCCTCGGAGCGACGCATCAGCACCAGCGCCGACGCACCATCGGAGATCGAGCTCGAGGTCGCCGCCGTCACCGTGCCGTCCTTGCGGAAGGCCGGGCGCAGGGTCGGGATCTTGTCGACGTTGACCTCGAACGGCGCCTGGTCCTTTTCGACGACGCGCTCGCCCCTGCGCTCCTTGACCGTCACCGGCGCGATCTCCTTGTCGAAGATGCCGCCATTGGAGGCCGCCTGGGCGCGGTTGACCGAGGTGATGGCGAACTCGTCCTGGGCCTCGCGGGTGAATTGGTACATCTCCGCGCAATCCTCGGCGAAGGTGCCCATCGCCCGGCCTTCCTCATAGGCATCCTCGAGGCCGTCGTAGAACATGTGGTCCTTGAGCTGGTCGCCGTGGCCAAGGCGATAGCCGGTGCGCGCGTTGAGCACCAGGAACGGAGCCCGGGACATGCTCTCCATGCCGCCGGCGACGACGACGTCGTGGGAACCGGCGAGGATGTTGTCGTGGCCGAACATGGCCGTCTTCATCGCCGAGCCGCACATCTTGGTCAGCGTCGTCGCGCCGGTGCTCCACGGCACGCCGGCATAGTGGGCGGCCTGACGGGCGGGCGCCTGCTTCAGACCGGCCATCAGGCAGCAGCCCATGATCACTTCGCCGACATCCGCCGCGTCGACCTTGGCCCGTTCCAACGCAGCCCGGATTGTCACGGCGCCCAGGTGCGTCGCGTCAACGCCCTTGAAATCCCCGAGCATACCGCCCATCGGCGTGCGGGCGGCACCTACGATCACTACGGGGTCTGATTGGGTCATCGCTCTCTCCCTCAGTCTGTAGATTTATGCGATTGTCCTGTCGCGACGTCGCCCAGGGGCACCGAAGGGCCTCAAAACAATGGGTTGCCCCGATCTCCCTGACGAGATCACTTGAACCGGTCTTTGTGCGCTGCCGCAAACCGCGTACGACAGCCGACGAGGATTTTCGGCCCGGAGGCCCGAACTCCGCGCCATGCTATGCGTTCATCGCTGATCCTGCAAGTGTTGTGCAGCGCGGCAAAAAGGTCCTCCGCCGTTCAACCATTCATCGACAACCCACCGGACACGCTGATCACTTGTCCGGTGATGAAATCGGCATCATCGCTGGCCAGGAAGGCAACCGCACCCGGCAGATCCTCGACGCGGCCGAGGCGGCGCATCGGTGTCGCCTTGGCGAAAGCGTCGAGGAGCTTCTCGCCCATGCCGCTGTCCTCGGCGACGGCGGTCAGCAGGCCGGTCTCGGTCGGTCCGGGACAGACGACGTTCAGGCTGATGCCCTTGGTCGCCATCTCGCGTGCCAGGGTCTTGGTCAGCGCCACGAGCCCGCCCTTGGTCGCCGAATAGACGGCCTCTCCCGACGAGCCATTGCGCGCTGCGTCGGAAGCGATGTTGACGACCTTGCCGGCCTTGCGCTCGGCCATGCCCGGCAGCACGACGTGCAGCGTATTCAGCGGCCCCTTGAGATTGATGGAAATGATCTTGTCCCACAGGCTGGGCTCGGTCTTGGTGAAGAACGCCCAGTGGTCCCAGTCGGCGTTGTTGATCAGGATATCGACCGGACGCCCGGCCTTGCCCTCGAACTCGGTGATCACCGCCTTGACGCCGTCGTAGTCGGTGATGTCGCAGGCCACGGCGTGGACCTTGTCTCCGCCGATGGACGCCGCAGCGGTCTCCGCGCCGGCCGCGTTGATGTCGAAAATCCCAACGGTGCAGCCTTCTTCTACCAGCCGCTGGCAGATTACGAGCCCGATCCCCGCTGCCCCGCCGGTGACGATGGCGGCCTTGCCGTTCAATCCACGCATGGTGATGGTCCTCCGCTTCTCCTGAAGATTTCGGCTTGGCTCGCGGCGCGGATCATAGGCAGCCCGCAATAGGCGGTCAAATCCCCAGCCATCACGATGCGCCCGGCATCTCGTCGGTGAGGTAGAGGCCGACGACGCCGACGACGATGAGAGCGAGGAACGCCAGCTTCAGCGCCGTCACCGGCTCGCGGAACCAGAGGATGCCGATGGTCGCGATCAGAGCCGTACCGACGCCCGACCAGACGGCGTAGGCCATGCTGATGGGGATCACCTTCACCGCGAGCGTCAGGAACACGAAGCTGATGCCGTAGGCCGGAAAGATGATCAGCGACGGCACGAGCTGGGTGAACCCGTGCGACATCTTCATGCAGGTGGTGCCGCCGATCTCGAAGGCAATCGCCAGCGCCAGATAGAACCACGCCATGAGAACGTCTCCGCCGCCGGCCGGCCAACCGCCCTGAACCGAAGTCCGGAGCCGCGCTCAGGCCATGTACGGGCTCTGGTAGCTCTCCAGCACCTTGATGTAGTTGGCGCGCTCGAAGGCTGAGGGATCGGCCACCTTCATCTGGCTCATCGATCCCTTCATCTGCGCGATGGACTCGTAGTCGCGCCGCTCCATCCAGGTGGTCAGATCGCTGACCAGCGTCTCGGCATACCCGACGCCCTTGCGCAGCAGGGCCGACGTGGTCATCACCGCATCCGCACCGGCCATGACGTATTTGACTACCTCGATCGCCGTGTAGACGCCGCGGGTCGCCCCCAGCGAGGCGTTGACGCGTCCGTGCAGGATGGCGATCCACATCAGCGGCAGGCGGATCTCGCTCGGGCTGGAGAGCTCCAGGTCCGGCATCACCTCCAGCTTCTCGAGGTTGAAGTCGGGCTGGTAGAAGCGGTTGAACAGCATCAGGGCATCGGCGCCGGCGTCGACGAACTGCCGGGCCATGTCGCCCATGGCGCTGAAGAACGGGCTCAGCTTCACGGCGACGGGAATGCTGACCGCGCCTTTCACCGCCTTGATGATGTCGAGGTAGCGCTGCTCCACGTCGCGCCCGCCGACCTCGATGTCGGCGGGAATGTAGAACACGTTGAGCTCGATGCCGTCGGCGCCGGCTTCCTGCATCTCCTTGGCGTACTCGATCCAACCGGTGTTGGTGGTGCCGTTGAGGCTGGCGATGATCGGCACATCGGTGGCTTCGGCGCCGGCCCGCAGCAGTTCCAGATAGTGGTCTGGACCCACGTGGTATTCCTCCACGGCCGGGAAGTAGCTCAGCGACTCGGCGAAGCTGTCGCTGCCGGCGTCCGTCAGGTGATCGAAGGCCGCCTGCTCCTGGCGGATCTGCTCCTCGAACAGCGAGAACATCACGATCGCCGAGACGCCGCCGTCCTCGAGGCGCTTGATGCCGTCGATGCTGGACGACAGGGGCGATGCCGAGGCCGCCACCGGATGCTTCAGGTTCAGGCCCATGTATGTCGTGGTGAGGTCCATTGTCTTGCTCCTTTCCCCCCGAGCCTCAACCCTGGCCCATTGTCGCCATGTCTTCGTATAGCTGCCACTTCCGGTCCACGGCCTCCTGAGCCAACTCCATCAGGGCGTCAGCCTGTTCCGGATTGGTGGCCCGCAGCATCCGATAGCGCAGTTCGTTGTCCGCGTAGTCCTTGAGCTTGATCGTCGGTCGCGGCGAATCCAGCACGAACGGATTCTCGTTGGACTCCGTCACCGCCGGGTTGTAGCGGACGAGCGGCCAGTAGCCGCTGTGCACCGCGCGGCTCTGCTGGTTGAGGCCCTTCTGCATGTTGATGCCGTGGGCGATGCAGTGGCTGTAGGCGAGGATCAGCGACGGCCCCGGATAGGCCTCGGCCTCGCGGAAGGCGAGCAGGGTTTGCTGCGGGTTGGCGCCCATGGCGACGCGGGCGACGTAGACGTTGCCGTAGCTGATCGCCTGCAGGGCGAGGTCCTTTTTGCCGACCTGCTTGCCGGCGTTGGCGAACTTGGCCACCGCGCCCAACGGCGTCGACTTCGAGGCCTGTCCGCCGGTGTTGGAGTAGACCTCGGTGTCGAGTACCAGGATGTTGACGTCGCGGCCGCTGGCCAGCACGTGGTCGACGCCCGACGAGCCGATGTCATAGGCCCAGCCGTCGCCGCCGACGATCCACACGCTGCGCCGAACCAGATGATCGGCCAGCGACAGCAGCATCTTGGCGTTTTCCGAGCCGTCCGCCGTCAGAATCTCCCGCAGGCGGGCGACGCGGGACCGCTGCTGGCGGATTTCTGATTCCAGGATCTGCGGCGCGCTGATCAGTTCGTCGGCCAGGTCACTGCCAATGACGCCGCGGAGCGCGTTGACTAGGTCATGTGCCTGGCCGAGGTGCTTGTCGGCCGTCATGCGCATGCCGAAACCGAACTCGGCGTTGTCCTCGAACAGCGAGTTGGCCCAGGCCGGACCGCGACCCTCGGCGTTCTGCGCCCACGGTGTCGTCGGCAGGTTGCCGCCGTAGATGGACGAGCAGCCGGTGGCGTTGGCGACGAGAAGCCGGTCGCCGAAGAGCTGCGACAGCAGCTTCACGTAAGGTGTCTCGCCGCAGCCGGCACAGGCGCCGGAGAACTCGAACAGCGGCTCCAGGAACTGCGCCCCACGGACGGTCGAGAAGTCCACCCGCGACCGGTCGTTGATGGGAATGGTTTCGAAGAAGTCGATGTTGGCCTTCTCCTCGATGAGGATCGGGTCCTTGATCGCCATGTTGATCGCCCGCTTGCCGGTCTCTTCCTTGCTGCGCACGGGGCAGACCTCGACGCACAGGGTGCAGCCGGTGCAGTCTTCGAGGTAGACCTGCAAGGTGTAGCGGATATCCGGGAATCCCCGGGCGTCGATGGGTGCGGCGCGGAAGCTGGCCGGTGCCCCGTCCAGGGCGGCCTTATCGTAGAACTTGGAGCGGATGACCCCGTGCGGACAGACGAAGCTGCAATTGCCGCACTGGATGCAGATGTCCGGCTCCCACACCGGCACGTACTGGGAGATGTTGCGCTTCTCCCACTGGGTGGTGCCGCTGGGATAGGTGCCGTCGTTGGGCATGGCGCTGACCGGCAGCTCGTCGCCGCGGCCGGCCATCATCATTGCGGTGACGTTCTGGACGAAGTCCGGCGCGGCGGCCGGCACCGTCGGCGGGATCTCCAGGTTGCTGGTCACCTTGGCCGGGACCTCGACCTCGTGCAGGTTGGCGACGGTGTGGTCGACGGCCTCGAAGTTCTTGCGGACGACCTCCTCGCCCTTCACGCCGTACGTCTTCTCGATCGACTTCTTGATCTTCTCGATGGCCTTGTCCTTGGGCATCACCCCCGAGATGGCGAAGAAGCAGGTCTGCATGATGGTGTTGGTGCGCGTGCCCATGCCGGTGTCGCGGGCCACCTGGGCGCCATCGATGACGTAGAACTTGAGCTTCTTGTCGATGATCTCTTCCTGGACCTTGCGGGGCAGCTTGTTCCACACCTCGTCCGGGCCGAAGGGGCTGTTGAGCAGGAAGGTCGCGCCTTCCGCCGCCTTGCCGAGCACGTCGGTCTTCTCGAGGAAGTTGAACTGGTGGCAGCCGATGAAGTTGGCCTTGCCGATGAGATAGGTGGAGCGGAGCGGATCTGGCCCGAAGCGGACGTGGGACACGGTCTGCGAGCCCGACTTCTTGGAGTCGTAGACGAAGTATCCCTGGGCATGGAACTCGGGGTCCTCGCCAATGATCTTGATGGTGTTCTTGTTGGCGCCGACGGTGCCGTCGGCGCCGAGGCCGAAGAACATCGCCCGGATGACCGAGTCGGGCTCGATGTCGAAGGTCGGATCGTAGTCGATGCTGGTCGCCGAGACGTCGTCGACGATGCCGACGGTGAAATGGTTCTTCGGCTTGTCCTTGGCCGACTCGTCGAGCACGCCCTTGACCATCGCCGGAGTGAATTCCTTCGACGAAAGTCCGTAGCGGCCGCCGATAACCCGCGGCATCGCCTGGGTCGGCAAGGTGCCCGCCGCGTTGGCTTCGTTGAGCACGGTGAGCACGTCCTGATACAGCGGTTCGCCGATGCTGCCGGCTTCCTTGCAGCGGTCGAGAACGACGACCATGCGGGTGGAGGCAGGCAGGGCGGGGAGGAAATGTTCGGCCGAGAAGGGGCGATAGAGGTGGACCTGGATGGCGCCGACCTTCTCTCCCTGCGCCAACAGATACTCGACGGTCTCGCGGGCGGCCTCGGCGCCCGAGCCCATCAGCACGACCACCCGCTCGGCGTCGGCGGCGCCGAAATAGTCGAACAGCCCGTAGCGCCGCCCGGTGACCTCGGCGAACTTATCCATCGCCTTTTCGACGATCACCGGGGTGCGGGCATAGAACGGGTTCACGGTCTCGCGCGCCTGGAAGTAGACGTCCGGGTTCTGCGCCGTGCCGCGGATGAACGGGTTGTCGGGATTGAGCCCCCGCCGGCGGTGGGCGACGACGAGGTCATCGTCGATCATCGCGCGAATCTCGTCGTCGGAGAGCAGCGTGACCTTGTTCACCTCGTGCGAGGTGCGGAAGCCGTCGAAGAAATGGATGAACGGAACCCGCGCCTCCAGGGTCGAAGCCTGGGCGATCAGCGCCATGTCGTGGGCTTCCTGAACCGACCCAGCGGCAATCTGGGCGAAACCGGTCGAGCGCGCGGCCATCACGTCCGAATGGTCGCCGAAGATGGACAGTCCCTGTGCCGCCAGCGACCGGGCGGCGACCTGGAACACCGCCGGCGTCAGTTCACCGGCGATCTTGAACATGTTGGGGATCATCAGCATCAGGCCCTGCGACGCGGTGAACGTCGTGGTCAGTGCCCCGGTCTGCAGCGCGCCGTGCACGGCGCCGGCGGCGCCGGCTTCGCTCTGCATCTCGACGATGTCGGGCGTGTTGCCCCAGATATTGACCTTGCCCTCGCTCGACCACTGGTCGGCGAGTTCGGCCATGGTCGATGACGGCGTGATCGGATAGATCGCGCAAACCTCGTTGACCCGGAAGGCAACGTAGGCCGCGGCCTCGTTGCCGTCGATGGTGATGACTTGCTTGTCGGCCATTAACTTCCTCCACCGGCCGAACGGGTGCGATCCGATGCTATCGGATGCTGCCCGCCCGGGACCGTCCCTCTGGCATCGTTCTTTTCACGTCCGTACTGCCCGCCTTCCGCCGCTCACGGCGCGACGCTGGGCTCGGGGATCATTTCGATTGCATGGCACGGACACTGCTCGAAGCACACAGCGCAGCCCGTGCATTTGTCGTAGTCGTACTTATAGCGGTTGCCCGGCCCCAGCTTGATCACCGCCTTCTCCGGGCAGGCGCCGTAGCAGCCGTCGCACTCGAAACAGTTGCCGCATGACAGACAGCGCCGCGCTTCGTAGGTCGCTTCCTCGGTCGACAGGCCCTGGACAACCTCGTCGAACGTTGTGCGCCGCTTGAGCATGTCGACGTGGTCCTGCGGCCGCTGGGCGGCGTCGGTATAGAACCACACGTGCAGCTTCTCGAAGGTGGCGATGCTGTGCTTGGGCGCGGTGACGTACTTTTCGCCGCGCAGCCAGGCGTCGATGTTGCGGGCGGCCTTCTTGCCGTGCCCGACGGCGATGGTGACGCTGCGGTCGTCCGGCACCATGTCGCCGCCGGCGAAGATGCCTTCGTGGCCGGTCATCATGTTCTCCGACACCTGGACGCAGCCGTCCCACTGGAATTCGATGCCGGGGATGTTGCGCATGAAGTCGGTGTCGGTGTCCTGACCCAACGCGAGGATCAGGTCGTCCGCCTCGATGGTCTCGATCTCGCCGGTCGGCTTCGGCTTGCCGTTCTCGTCGATCTCCATGATCTCGACGTTGAAGGTGGTCTCGTCGATGGACTTGATGGTCCTAAGCCAGTGGATCTTGACGCCTTCCTCGATCGCCTCGTCGGCCTCGAACTCGTGCGCCGGCATGTGCGGGCGATCGCGCCGGTAGATGATCATCGGCTCGTGGCCAAGGCGCACGGCGACGCGCGCCGCGTCCATGGCGGTATTGCCACCGCCGTAGATGGCGACCCGGCGGCCTAGTTTCGGGGCTTCGCCGTGTTCGACGTCTCGCAGGAAGGCGACCGCGTCGAGGACCTTGCCGGCATCGCGGGCGGGAATGTCGGTGCGCTTGGAAATATGGGCGCCGACGGCGACGAAGGCCGCGTCGAAGCCGCCCTCTTCCTTCTCGGCCAGAAGGTTCTCGACCTTGTGGTTGAGGACGATCTTCACGCCCATGTCCTCGATGCGCTTGATCTCGGCGTCGAGCACGTCCCGCGGCATGCGGTAGGCGGGAATGCCGAAGTGCATCATGCCGCCGGCCACCGGCCCGGCGTCGCGGACCTCCACCGAATGCCCCATCAGCGCCAGGTGATGCGCCGCCGACAGGCCCGACGGACCGGCGCCGACGATGAGGATCTTCTTGCCGCTGGGTGGCGCCTCGATGGGGATGGTCCAGCCCTTCTCCAGGGCCAGGTCGCCCAGGAACCGCTCGACCGCGTGGATGCTGACCGTGGCATCCAGGCGCTTGCGGTTGCAGTTGTCCTCGCACGGGTGGTAGCAGACGCGCCCGTGCACCGCCGGCAGTGAATTGTTGCGGAGGATTTCCCGCCACGCCTCCTCGAACCGGCCGGCCTGGGCATGGCCGAGCCAGGCCTGGATGTTCTCGCCCGCCGGGCAGGCGTTGTTGCACGGCGGCAGGAGGTCGACGTACAGCGGTCTCTGGATGCGGACCGGTCCCGTGCGCCGCTCCTGCGTGAGATCGGGGGGACGTGTCATGTCGATGGGCGCTTGGGGCATCTTGGTGATCCTCCTCCTGGCGACGTTATCGGGTCGTCGGCCTTGCAGTTACCGCATCCATCCTCGGCGACCGGATGCGGACGGGAGCCCGGCAACTCGCCAGATCGGCGAATTTGACGGACAGTAATTCGACGCTGTGTTCATTTGGTTTCGTGAAGCCGGCACGAGCACAAACGCCATAAAGACTGAAATTCTTTTAATTCAGAGACAGTTGATGGCGCCGGATCGGACGCTTTCTTCGAGCGATTTCCGGCCCCCCTCGCTGATCCGCGTCGACGTACTTTGTTGAGAACCCAGCGGCGGGCGCAAGATACCGCGCTTTCCTGGGCACGACAAGGCTGTGCGCCCGGTGGTGCCCATGCGAAATCGGCATGGGTGCCGCGCTCGCGCCGGCGGTCTCACCTGTTCATCTGCAAGCAACAAAAACGCAATATAGCGCGTAACCCGCCATTGCTACTGATAGGCCCTCGACAATCGGGGGCGGCATGCGCGTAACAGACCTCTGCAAGCGCTTCGGCAAGGTTGCCGCGGTAGACAACGTCTCGTTCCTGGTCG
>Ga0209458_1000404_pt1 | contig 15864 bp, 12 predicted proteins | sample WorMetLIZAISLAND_FD_187411 | JGI IMG/M metagenome (GOLD analysis project Ga0209458, IMG submission 187411) | Marine gutless worms symbiont microbial communities from Max Planck institute for Marine Microbiology, Germany - Inanidrilus manae... ...
GCTCTTACAATGTGGACAGTAATCGCCATCCCGGAAGCGGATTTCCTCAAGATGCTCAATGCACGCCTCATGATCTGGGAACAGTGTTAAAATTTGGAACAAATTCATCATATTTTCCTCCTTGATTGAAAGTCTATCCTAGATTCTTCCAGATGTCAAGCCCATAACTACTAATTTCCATTTGTTTTATAGATAGGCTTAACTTGCGCTATGCCTGCCGATACACCGATCATTCTGCACGTTGCCGTGGACGCGCCCGTCCCTATGGTGTTCGATTACCTGCCGGCCGTCGGTCGGGCCAGGAACTCCCCGGCACCCGGCATGCGGGTGTTGGTGCCCTTTGGGCGCAGCCGACGCCTGGGTATGATCGTAGAGGTGGCGGCGCGGACCGAACAGAACCCGGACCGGCTCAAGCCGGTGGATTCCCTGCTCGACCCGGCCCCGCTGCTTGGTGTCGCGGATCTCGCTTTCGTTCTGTGGGCGGCCGGGTACTATCATCACGCCCCTGGGGAGGCCCTGTTCAGCGCCTTACCGGCCCGTCTGCGCCGACCCTTGTCACCACCGTCGGAAAGTGGAACGCCTGGCTGGTGTCTCACACCTGAAGGGCGCGCCGGGGTTATCGGCCTGACGCGGGCGCCCAAGCAGGCGCTGGTGGCACGCTTACTCGCGACGAGTGACACAGGGCTCAGCAGCGCCGAGCTCAAGCGGCGTCTCGGCGACTGCCACGGCGCCCTGCGCGCGCTGGCCGCCCGTGGCTGGATCGAGCCTTGCCGGATTGCATCCGTGCCACAGGTCGAGGGGCGGGCATCGGCCAGCGGACCCGCGCTCAATCCCCATCAACGCCAGGCCGTGGATTCGATCCGGGGCGCGCTCGGGGGCTTTCGCGCCTTCCTGCTGGAGGGGGTTACCGGCAGCGGCAAGACCGAGGTCTATATCCGGTTGTTGCAAGAGCTGCTCGCGGCCGGGAGACAGGCCTTGCTGTTGGTGCCGGAGATCGGTCTGACGCCGCAGCTGTCGCAACGCCTGACCGAGCGACTCGATGTCCCGATGGTCACACTGCACTCGGCCTTGAGCGCCGGCGAACGGGAACGGGCCTGGCGGTGCGCCGCCGCCGGTGAGGCCGCACTGGTGCTGGGGACCCGCTCGGCGGTCTTCGTGCCCCTGCCGCGCTTGGGGCTGATCCTGGTGGACGAGGAGCACGATCTCTCCTTCAAGCAGCAGGACGGGTTCCGTTATTCGGCGCGGGACCTGGCCGTGCGTCGCGCCCAGCAGAGCCGCTGCCCGGTAGTCTTGGGCTCTGCCACGCCGTCCCTGGAGACGCTGCACAATGCCCACAGCGGACGTTACACCCGGCTCGAGCTCCCGCGCCGGGCCGGAGATGCGTTGCCACCGGCGTTCCTGACCTTGGACATCCGCGCCCAACCCCTGCGCGCGGGTCTGTCGCCGGTGCTGCTGCGCCTGATGCACGAGGAGCTGGAACAGGGGAATCAGGTCCTGCTGTTCCTCAACCGGCGCGGCTTCGCCCCCGTGCTGACCTGTCACACGTGTGGGTGGGTCGGCGAGTGCCCCCGGTGCGATGCCAGGCTCACCCTGCACCTCGCCGCCGGGCGCCTCTGGTGCCACCATTGCGGATGGGCGCGTGCCCTGCCTGGGGCCTGCCCCGACTGCAAGGGGACCGACCTACGTCCCTTGGGGCGGGGGACCGAGCGCTTGGAGGCCGAGCTGCGGGACCTCTTTCCCGGCACGCCCCTGGCGCGGATCGACCGCGACAGTATGCGTCGCAAGGGTGAGCTGGAACGCCTGCTCGGGGCGGCCCGGCGCGGGGAGATCCCCCTGCTGTTGGGCACCCAGATGCTGGCCAAGGGGCACCACTTCCCTGGCGTTACCCTGGTGGGGATCCTGGAGCTGGACCAGGGGCTCTACGGGGCCGACTTCCGCGCCCCGGAACGGATGGCCCAGCTGGTGATCCAGGTGGCGGGGCGGGCCGGTCGGGTCCGACGTCCGGGTCGGGTCGTCCTGCAAACCAGGCACCCGGATCATCCCCTGTTGCTGAGCCTGCAACGCCAGGGCTACCCGGCCTTTGCCGCCGCCGCCCTCGAAGAACGCCGGCAGGCCGCATTGCCCCCCTTTTCCCATCAGGCCCTGATGCGCGCCAAGTCACGGGATGCGCAAGCGGCCTTGAAATTTCTGGAGCGGGCCGCAAGCGAGGCGACCGCTATCGCTGCCAAGGGGGTGGCAGTCTGGGGTCCTGTCCCAGCGCCTATGGAACGGCGTGGTGGCCGCTACCATGCCCATCTGCTGGCGCAATCGGATCTGAGGTCGGACCTGCAGGTGTTCCTGACCACCTGGCTGGCCAAGGTGCGGGCCTTGAAAGACGGCTCGAGAGTGCGCTGGTCCCTGGACACGGACCCCCAGGAGATGCTTTGAATCGGTAGTTACGATCAGGACTTGCGCAACACTTCTAAGAGACTGTATAAGAACTAACTTATTGATTTTGCTTGTTCCCACGCTCCAGCGTGGGAACACCACTTTGGCTGCTCCAGCGGCCAGGCTTGGTGACGCTGGAGCGTCAAGACCTGCTCCCACGCCGGAGCGTGGGAGCCAGATGAGATGCTTTGAACCAGCAGGGTGGGTGCTTATGCGGCCCGTCGCCGGCCTCCTGATTGATGCGATTCGCGGCCTGCCCCCCTGTCTGCTGTGCCCTGTCTACCGTGTGGTGCGGACAGGCGTTCCTGGGGTGGTCGGTAGGCGCTCACCGCATCCTACACCTCCGGCACGACCGCGGTGTGACCGTAGTGGGCTGTGCCCACCAACTGGGTTTCCAGTCGCCAGCAGCCCGTCGCCGGCCTCCTGACTGAATGATTACCGGCGATGGCCTTCTGGATAGCGGTTGCGGTACAGTAGAGGCAGACGAAACCTTTTGGGGAAACATCCGCTCCAAGCAGTGTTAAGCCTCATGGAGCCCGTGGATACGACCACAAAACGAACCTCAAAAATTGGTTATACGGAACATGGCTACCATCAAATTCAGGGTAGAGATTAATCGGGGGCGAATAGGGGTTCCCCTTCGCAAGGCTTCGCTCGTCTATTAAAAATTGCACAATTTTCTTACGTCTGCAATTAAAGATCTTGCTATTGAAATCGATGGCGACCAATGGATTTCCAAGGAGTTTGGTAATGGCTCGCTTGTATATACGATAGAGAACGAGGCGCCGGTAGGAGACCGACAAAAAAGAACTTTTGATATGGAGTTTGCTAGGCTGATTTATTTGGATGCGGAAAAAGAGAAGGTCAATGGGAAATTCTCTAAGGGAACGGTACTCGATTATTCTAAAATCGGAGAAGTGATCGATCCTGATGAGATCATCAGATTCGGCTTTTTCAACAAGAAAGAAGAGATTGATTCTTGGAAGGAGCTAACTAAACATAAGTGTAGTGGCCTTGCTTCGGCACTGACCGTGCGACGGGAGTATGTAGGTGCCGTATTTGGTCAAATATATGCTTTAAATAAGACTAATTCTTATGTCACGCTGCGGCAGGCGGATACCGGCGACCTTGTAAAATGTTTCTACCAGGACTCCATGTATGGAAATGTTGTCAAGGCACTTGAAGACAAGGATGCTTATGTGCATTTTGGTGGACTTGTGGGTGCTAACCTGATTACCGGCAAGGTGGAAAACGTTCGCGCTGAAATGTTGAGAACCATGAGGAAATTTTCCGGGGAACAGATACGCGGCTTCTTAGGGTCGGTGCCAAACCTCACTAGCGGTCTTTCCACCGATGAGTTCGTGGGGCAATTCAGGGACGACTAAGGCCCATCATGTCGAACGTGTACTTGGATACATGCTGTTTTATCGATCTCGTTGCGCATGGTGCTGACGTTAGTACAGGCGAACAAAGGGAGGAGGACGTTTGGTTTACAAACAGATTATTTCTCGCTTCAAGGAACAGAGATGTGTGGGTCCACACGTCCTTATTGACGCTGGCAGAGTGTACGCATATAAGAGACGAAAATGGGATCAGAATTATTACCGATGAAGTAAAGGACCACATAGAAATCCTGCTCTCTCCAGAGCGTGGTGTTATGCCGATAGAGCCCTCGATTTTCGTTATAGACAAAGCGAGAGAACTGGCTTGGCAACACGGAATATTCTTAAAGGGTAGTGATGCGCTGCACGTTGCGACCGCCGTGTTTACCGGTTGCCAGGAGTTTCTAACCAGCGATAAACGCATAAAAGCGGAGGAGAGAAAGGCGTTAGCGGAAAAACTAGGTTTGAGACTTTGCTCGCCCCGGGAAACCAGCTTACTTCCGGACCGTTACCGCTAGGATGTTCTTTTTAATGATAAAGCTGGTAGATCATATAATTGCCTAATTTTTCGGCCCTTTGGTAACCTATGAAACAACAGGTCAAGGATCTCTTCGCCGGCGCCTTGGCGCGGCTCGCTGCCGATGGCCTCCTGCCGGGAGACGGACTCCCGGATGTCCAGGTGGAGCGCACCCGCGATGGGCGCCACGGTGATTTCTCTTCCAATGCGGCGTTGGTCCTGGCCAAGCGGGCCCGCACCAGGCCGCGGGATCTGGCCGCACACCTGGTAGCGGCGTTGCCTCCGTCCCCCTTGGTCGAGCGGGTGGAGATTGCCGGCCCCGGTTTCATCAATGTCTTCCTCGCCCCCGCCGCCTACCAGGCTCTGGTCCCCGAGATCCTGGCGACCGGCCCGGCCTACGGGCGCAGCGATATTGGCGCCGGCCAGCGGGTCCAGGTGGAGTTCGTCTCCGCCAACCCCACCGGGCCCCTGCATGTGGGCCATGGCCGTGGTGCCGCCTACGGGGCGGTAGTGGTGGATCTGCTGGCGGCCGTGGGTTTCCAGGTCCACCGCGAGTATTATGTCAACGACGCTGGCCGCCAGATGGATATCCTGGCGACCTCCGTGTGGCTGCGCTATCTGGAGCTGTGCGGGGAAGATCTCCCCTTCCCGAGCAACGGCTACCAGGGCGACTATGTTTGGGACATCGCGGCCGCTCTGCATCGGGAACACGGGGACGATTACCGCTGTGCCGGCGCCGAGCCCGGTGCCGGTTTGCCTCCCGACGAGCCGGCCGGGGGCGAGGAGGTCCACATCGATGCCGTGATCGCGCGCGCGCGTCGCTTACTGGGAGACGAGCGTTACCGGCTGGTGCTCGACCGGGGACTCGAGCATATCCTGGACGACATCCGCGATGATCTGTCCCGGTTCGGGGTGGACTACGACCAGTGGTTCTCCGAGCGTTCCCTGGCCGAGCGCGGTGCCATCGAGCGGGCCATCGAACGGCTGCGCGCAGCCGGGCGTCTTTACGAACGGGATGGCGCGCTCTGGTTCCGCTCCAGTGATTTCGGGGACGAGAAGGACCGGGTGCTGGTACGCGACAACGGCCAGACGACCTATTTCGCGTCGGACATCGCCTATCACCTGGACAAGCTGGAGCGTGGCTTCGAGCGGGTGATCGATATCTGGGGGGCGGACCATCACGGCTATGTGCCTCGGGTCAAGGCGGCCCTGGCGGCCCTGGGAAACGACCCTGATAGGCTGGACGTGCTGCTGGTACAGTTCGCAATCCTCTATCGGGGGGGCGAACGGGCCCAGATGTCCACCCGCTCCGGGGAATTCGTTACCCTGCGCCAGCTGCGCAAGGAGGTGGGGCGGGATGCGGCCCGCTTCTTCTACATCATGCGCCGTTGCGAGCAACACCTGGATTTCGACCTGGATCTCGCCAAATCCCAATCCGCGGACAACCCGGTCTATTATGTCCAGTATGCCCATGCCCGGATCCATAGCGTGCTGCGCCAGGCGGCAGAACGGGGTATGGCAGTGGACCCGAGCCCTGGGGAGGTCAACCTGGAGCGGCTTACGGCGGCCCATGAGCAGGCCTTGCTCAAGGCCCTGGCACGTTATCCGGAGGTGGTGGAGGCGGCGGCGCTCGCCCTGGAGCCCCACCAGCTCGCGCATTACCTGCGGGAGCTGGCCAACGACTTTCATACTTACTACAACGCCCACCAGTTTTTGGTGGCGGACGAGGATCTACGTGACGCCCGTATCAAGCTGATCCTGGCCGTGCGCCAGGTGCTGCATAACGGGCTCGATCTGATCGGTGTGTCGGCCCCGGAGAGCATGTGACATGGCAACGAAAGACTACAAGACACAGGAGGGCCCCTGGCCCCGCCACGTCCGGCGCGGAGGCTCCGGTTTCTTCTGGTTCATCACGGGCACGGTGATTGGGGCCTTCGGGGTCGGTCTGGCCTGGACCCTCCAGGACCAAACACCCCCACCGACCGCCCCGACCTCGAGCCCCCAAGCCCAAGCGAAGCCGCCCACCAAACCACGCTTCATCTTCCACCAGCTCCTCCCGCAACTGGAGGTGTCGGTTCCTGACGAGGAGCCGAGTAACGCGGCATCATCCCCACCGCGGCCCGCACCGGAATCTCGGCAGCAGAAGGAATCGTCACAAGCGGCAACATCCCCCAAACCCCGGAAGACGGCCAAAACGGAGCGACCGCAAAGGTCTGCCGGAGATGGTGCCTCTTATCTGGTGCAGGTCGCCTCTTTACGCAAGGCGTCCGATGCGGAACAACTCAAGGCCAGGCTTGCCCTGCTCGGCATCCGCTCCAGCATCCAGCAGGTGACCGTAAACGGCAAGGACTACCATCGGGTGCGCGCCGGTCCGTACCGCGGCAGGCAGGAGATGAACAAGACCCGCGCCCTGCTGAGCAGCAACGGCTTGCAGGGCATGACCATCAGGTTGAAATGAAGGCCGACACGGGGGCGAGGAAACGGGGCTTCACATTTCCATCGTTCAAAGGTAACCGCCGATTTAGAAACGCCCCTGGCGTCAGCCAGAAAGCCTCCGATATTTAATGCGGTGAGGCTGATCCGCCGCGTCCCCCAGTCGGCGGCGGCGATCCGCCTCATAGTCCGCATAGTTACCCTCGAACCAGGTTACCTGGGAGTCGCCCTCGAAGGCCAGGATATCATCTGGCTCCCACGCTCCAGCGTGGGAGCAGGTCTTGACGCTCCAGCGTCACCAAGCCTGGCCGCTGGAGCGGCCAAGGTGGCGTTCCCACGCTGGAGCGTGGGAATGAGCAAAAAAAGGTCTTCCACCAAGGCATTACCGAAGCTCTCGATCATCGTTCAAAGGTAACCGCCGATTTAGAAACACCCCTGGCGTCAGCCGGAAAGCCTCCGATATTTAATGCGGTGGGGCTGGTCTGCCGCGTCCCCCAGTCGGCGGCGGCGATCCGCCTCATAGTCCGCGTAGTTGCCCGCGAACCAGGTCACTTGGGAGTCGCCCTCGAAGGCCAGGATATGGGTGGCGATGCGATCCAGGAACCAGCGGTCGTGGCTGATGACGAGGGCACAGCCGGGGAAGGCGAGCAAGGCTTCTTCGAGGGCCCGCAGGGTCTCCACGTCCAGGTCATTGGTCGGCTCGTCGAGCAGTAGCAGATTGCCGCCGCTCTTGAGCAGCTTCGCCAGGTGCACCCGGTTGCGCTCGCCGCCGGAGAGGTCGCCGACGCGCTGCTGCTGGTCCGTACCCTTGAAGTTGAAGCGGCTGCAATAGGCCCGCGAGGGCATCTCATAGCGCCCGAAGACGATATTGTCCGCACCGTCCGAGATCTCTTCCCACACGGTCTTGGAGCCGTCCAGAGCATCGCGGCTCTGGTCCACGTAGGCGATCCGGACCGTATCGCCGATGCGCAGCTCGCCCGCGTCCGGTTGCTCTTGGCCGGTGAGGATGCGAAACAGGGTGGTCTTGCCGGCACCATTGGGTCCGATGATGCCGACGATGCCGCCCTTGGGTAGGTTGAAGGACAGGTCCTCGTAGAGCAAGTGGTCCGCGTAGGATTTACGCAGCCCCTTGGCCGCGATCACCAGATCCCCCAGGCGCGGACCCGGTGGGATGTAGAGCGTGTTGGTCTCGTTACGGTTTTGGAAGTCGGTGGACTGGAGCTCCTCGAAGCGGGCCAGGCGCGCCTTGCTCTTGGCATGGCGATCCTTGGGGTTGGCACGCACCCATTCCAACTCGTGCTGTATGGTGCGGATACGCGCGGCCTCCTGCTTCTGCTCCAGCGCCAGGCGTTGCTCCTTCTGCTCCAGCCAGGAGGAATAGTTGCCCTCCCAGGGGATGCCGTGACCCCGGTCCAGCTCCAGGATCCAGCCGGCTACATTGTCCAGAAAGTAGCGGTCGTGGGTCACCGCCACCACGGTGCCCGGATACTCGTGCAGAAAGCGCTCCAGCCAGGCCACCGATTCCGCGTCCAGGTGGTTGGTAGGCTCGTCCAGCAACAGCATGTCGGGCTTTTCCAGCAGCAGCCGACACAGGGCCACGCGCCGGCGCTCGCCCCCGGAGAGCCGGCTCACGTCCGCCTCGCAGGGCGGCAGTCGCAAGGCGTCGGCGGCCACCTCCAGGGTCCGCTCCAGGTTGTGACCATCGGTGGCCTGGATCAGGCCTTCGATCTCCGCCTGCTCCTTGGCCAGGGCGTCGAAGTTCGCGTCGGCATCCGCGTAGGCGGCATAGACGGCATCCAATCGCTCCAGGGCCGCCTTGATATGGCCGAGGGCCGCTTCCAGATTGCCGCGCACGTCCTGAGTCTCATCGAGCTGGGGTTCCTGGGGCAGATAGCCGACCTTGATGCCGGGCTGGGGCCGGGCCTCACCCTCGATCTCGGTGTCTGTCCCGGCCATGATGCGCAACAGGCTGGATTTGCCCGCGCCGTTGAGCCCGAGCACCCCGATCTTGGCGCCCGGAAAAAAGGACAGCGAGATGTCGCGCAGGATGACCCGCTTGGGCGGCACCACCTTGCCGACCCGACTCATGGTGAAGATGTACTGTGCCATAATTGTTGAAACCGAGGTTCCGTCAGGATCGAAGGGGTAAGATGGGCGCTATTATTTCACGAAGCAGGCGCCGGGACTTACGCTGTTGACACGCAGTGCCAACCGCTAATAGGACAGGATTAACAGGATTATTTGGTAGTGGTTAAATTATAAGTGACATGGTTGTGCGAAGTAATGATATGAACTCCCACTGTTTTTGCCATCCCTGGCCCTGGATTCCGGCACTCCCTACCGGAATGAAGAAGGAGAGGCTGACAGACTTCACAACTTATAATCTATCCACTAACAGAGTAAGATTGACGCCGCACTCCAAAACGCTCGGTAGCGCCCTTTCGTGATCGTCAGCGGTCTGGAATCCATAAAGAGCCTAATCAATTATAATATCTGTTAATCTTGGAAATCCTGTGAATCCTGTACTATTAAGAGACAAGCTCGCAGGTCTGGGAGAAATATCCATCATGCGCAACCTCCGACTACCCGTGATCGGATTCGTCGCCCCGAGCGGCACCGGCAAGACCACGTTGCTGCAGAAGCTGGTGCCGGTGCTCAGGGACCGGGGACTGCGGATCGGTTATCTCAAGCACGCCCACCATAGCTTCGAGCTCGACGTGCCGGGCAAGGACAGCTACCAGATCCGCGCGGCGGGTGCGGAGCAGGTCCTGCTGGCCTCCCATAGCCGCTGGGCCTTGCAGTCGGAGCAGGCGGATGGGGGCAAGGACCCGTCTCTGGCGAAGATGCTGCGTAGATTCGACGCGGACCGGCTGGATCTGATCCTGGTAGAGGGCTTCAAGCACGCGGCCTACCCCAAGATCGAGGTCCACCGCACGACCCTGGGTAAGCTACCGCTGTATCCCCAAGACCCCGACATTATCGCCGTGGCCACGGATCACGAGCTACCCGGCGCGGACCACCCCCCGCAGCTACCAGTGGAAGATCCCGCGGCGATTGCCGATTTTGTGCAAGATCACATAGCGACCCAGCCCCCCGACGATCAGGAGGCGAAGATGGACCTGGTACGCCATTATCGTTGGCTACGCCGATACGGCTGCAACGATTCGCATTCCGGTAATGCCTCGGTGTGCGTGGGCGAAACCTTTTGGGTCACCCCGACCGGGGCCTGTGCGGATACCCTGGAACCCGACCACCTGGTGGCCTGTCCCCTGGATGGCCCCTGTCCCGAGGGCGCCTCCCTGGACGCACCGCTGCACCAGTCCGTGTATCGAGCACAGCCCCAGGCAACGGTGGTATTGCACAGCCATGGCCCCTACTCGGTGGCCGTGAGCTTTGCCGGTCAGGACTTCGAGGGGCAATACTATTTCAAGCGGATCCCGGTGCTCTCAGTAGAGCACGAGGACTACCTGGAACAGGCACCACAGGCCGTGGCGAACGCCCTTGCCGACTATCCCATCGCCATGGTCAGCGGCCACGGCGTCTATGCCTGGGGCGAGACCCCGAACCGGGCCTACAAGTGGACCTGCTCCCTGGAGCTTTCGGCCAAGACCTATGTCATCGCCAGGCAGGCGGCGAATGTGTGAGAAACTGTTCGGTTAAAAGCAATCCTGTTTGGAGTGCGCCGGCTTAAGCGGCGCGCCAAATCAAGCCCCAGCGACGGGAGGTCCCAGGGGTGTTTGCCGGGAATCCGGACGTCGGATTCCACACGCGCCGCGGCGACGGCGCTTTCCCTGGGCCACAATGCCTTTGCTGGGGACCGATGCATCGCCAAATCCAAAGCGGCGGCAGGCAGGTGCCCCCTGGTTAACCCTCGTTGCCACACCGAGCTTCGGATGCTGTAATACAGTCATACAATTTTCCGGGAGGTTTGCGATATGTTGTCGGTGTTCAGTCCTGAACGCGCCGTAACCCAACACGCCGGCCCCTACAACCAACGCTGAATAATCCAGGACTACGCCCGGACGGGCACGGCACCGAGCCCGGCGTAACACAACAGGACGCGAGGAACCGTTTTAACCGGACAGCTTCTTTTTCGATACGGTTAATATTTCTCCGCCGTGAGATAGGCGATCCAGCCCGCATCGGGTTTCCCCTCCGCTACCGGCAGAAAGATGCCGTCCGGGTTACCCGCCTCGTCCCAACCCTGCCAATAGCAGGTTACTCGCCCGAAGCCGACCTCGTCCAAGAGCTCACGGATCTCCGGCAACGACCACAGGCGCCAATCGTAGCTGAAGGCTCGCTCCAGGCGCGAGCCGTCCGGGAAGGCGAAATGGATATGGCAGACCAGGTGGCCCGTAATCGGATCATACTGCTCCTGCTCCCAGCGATAGGTGAAGTTGCCGCTGTCGCCCTCGATGGTCCGTTCCTCGATGATGGGTCGGTAGGCATCATAGCCGCCGTAGGCGTCGAGAAAAAACACGCCGTCATCCTTCAGCGCCCGATGCACCCGCTCGAAGTAGCCTTTCATCGTGCTGCGCTCCTTGAGCAGCCAATAGCTGAAGTTCATGGCCGTGACGATGTCCGGGCGCATCCCCTCGACCGCGAGGACATCCCCCTCCAACAGGCTCACCCGTTCTGCCTCCTGTTCGCTCAAGACCGCGAGGTTATGGTCCTGCCCCCAATCCAGTACCCGGCGGTCGATATCTATCCCAACTGCCCGATTGGCCTGGCGGCGCTTGACCCACTCACAGCAAAGCGCGGCGGTGCCGCAGAAATCCTCCCGCAACAGATGCGCGCTGCGTCCCCGCAGCCGGCTGAAATTCCGATCGATGAAATCCACCTCTGATTCCACGCACTGGACGGAAAGCTCATAGCAGCGATACCGGTCCGCCCTATCGGCCAAGGTAGGCGGTCCCGCGGCGATGAAGGGATTATACTGCCACACGGCACAATCTGAGCTTTTGAATTTCTCCCTCACCCCTGCCCTCTCCCGGAGGGAGAGGGAGTGAAATGTGCAGATTGTGCCGTGTGGCAGTATAGTTTCAACCATAGTTATCATCGGGACCCGATTTCCGGGGCAACCGAATGATTTGTCACGAGCCCCGAATAGGACAGGTTTCAAGCTCGCGCAACACCGCAGCTGGCCACCTCTCGTCGCGCCCAAAGGGAGCCCCCCAAACGCGCCAAGGCGGCGTTACAGCGCTTGGCAAGAGGTGAGCCATTCCCTGCGCGCGGTGCCTTGCCGTGACGCGTTTGGGAGGCTCTGAGAGCAAAAAATAAGGTGAAATGGGGTACTAGATTGGGCACAGGACCAGGCCTGTCCCGACGGAGGAGGGAGCTTGCCCGTGCCCAGAACGACAGTAGGATCTGTTGACATTTCATCTGGCTCCCAGGCTCCGGCGTGGAGCAAGCTTGTCCCAACGGAGGAGGGATCTTAACGCTCTAGCGTCATGAGGCTGGCCGCTGGAGTGACCGTAATTGCGTTCCCACGCTGGAGCGTGGGAACGAGCTAGGATGATAATTTCGTGTCTTTTCGTGTTTTTCGTGGAAGACACCCTTCTCGTTGTTGGGGTTCGTCCCTCACCCCAACCTACCGATCTGCCAGCGACGGAAAGCGGCCGCGGTGTCGGCGAGCTCGCGGTCGCGGCGGTGGTAGCCGTGTTTCTGGATCAATCGGCGGGCGGCGGCGAGGTCGTCCTGCGCCGAGCCCCAAGGGTAGTCATTGCTCCGTCCGAACAAGCCGGACGCGGGTGAGGAGGATATCCGCTTGATAGAGGGGCATATTGATAGGGGCATAGGGCCACGCTCGGCGAGCTCCCAGGCCTCATCCAGATCCGCAATGGCGCCCCTTCTGGAATCGGGATCATCGGCCGTCAGCCACCGCTGCCAGGCCCGGCTGAGCAGGCCGCGGGGCAGATGGTTCAAAGCGCCCGATTCGCGGAGGCCGGCGACTGCTCTGGTCAGCTGGTCGATAGCGGCTGGAGGGATTCGGAGCCCGGATAATGCCGGCTCTTCTGCGCCAGTGTACCCGCCGTCTGCCGCAGTCAGGAGGGCTTGATAGATCGCGGCCCAGCGTGAGCCGGTCCAGTGCGATGCTAAGAAGGTCGCCGTCATGTTCCGCCCATTCGAAGGTTTGTCCGGCGCGCTCGGCGACTTAATCACAGGCAGTTTGCAAATCAGCGAGATCCGAGATCTGGGCCCCGGGGTCCAGCACGAGCCGCCAGGCCGTGCATTCGGCATCGGCCAGCAGCAGTTCACAGTATTGGAAGCCCTGCACCGAATAGAGCTGGGGATATTCTGGCTGCCACTCGGCCTGTATGGCTTCGGCCGCGACAAAGAGACGCCGGGCCTGATCCGTCCGGCCCGCCTGATGTAAAGCATCGGCATGGGCCGTGCGTTTGCTCATCCGCTGGAAATCGTCCTGGCTGCGGTCGGCGAAGCCGACTGACCGCTCGGCATCATCAATGGCGGCAGCCGGATCGCCCAGGACAAGCTCCAGCTCACTCAGATTAGAGGCGCTGACTGCGGCGTTCTTCCAGTCCTCCCGCTTGATGTACGTTTTCGATACCGCTCGCAGAGGTGGGGCGAGATGCGGTCCCAGAGCCGGTCGAAGAAGCAGGCCACCGCACCCAGATCCGCGCCGACCGCCCCGAGCTTCTTCGTACTGTAGAAGCCGTCATTCCCGGTGCCTCGCAGGATGCGATCTCGGTAAACATCCTCAACAGGCCCGTTGATGCAGTCCGGCCTGGCAGCTGTGGACGATGGCTTGGTACAGGGGTTGCAATCCCTCCAAGCTATCGGGCCAATACTCGGTGGTGTCGCATAGGTACTGATACAGGCGTCGGTGGCCCTCGATCCAGGCGGCCTGGTTGTCCTGCTGTAGCCGGTGGGCGAACCAGGCCCGGATCAATGGATGGGTGTCCAGCTGCTCGATCCGGCCCCCGGTGCGTTGGACCGAGATCAGCCGGTGATCCCCGGCCAAGCTTGTGAGGACTCGATTCCAATCCTCCGGCTCGCAATCGGGTTCAGCCAAGGGTTCGGTCAGGCCAGGGATAGCCGGAGCGGAGCGCAGGGCATCCAGCAGCAGCAGGCGGGCCGGGCGGTCGAAGAAGCCGCGAGCAAACGTAGAATACCAGTTGGCGGCGGCCGAGCTCGCCCTGGTGCTCGAACCAGTGCTCATAGGCACGCATCAGGGACCCGGTATGGCCCTCCTGCTCCAGATCGAAGGCTTGGGACCAGTCCAAGCGGTCGCGGCGGCGGATGTCCCCGCCGTGGGCGTGCTTGAGATGGCCCCCCAGCAGCTGGACGGCCAGGGCGTGGCCCTTCAGCTCCCGTGCCGCTTCGAACAGCTCCCGGTCGTCGGAAGCTCGGTCGGGGACAATCGCGGCGGCGCCGACATAACGGGCGCCGGCCTGATACAGCAGGCGGGCGGCGGCCCGCGCGGACAGATTAGAGAGCGCTTCTTCCCGCACGCCCCGGCCATGGAAACGTTTCAGATCCACCAAGGACAGCCGACTGGTAAGGACACACAGGCCGCCCACGCCGGACAGTTGGGCCAGGCGCTTGAGGAGCCGCTCCAGGCCCTGGTCCTTGAGCCGGCCCGCTAGTCCGCCTGCGTGCGAGGGGTGCTGCAGGGGCTCGATGCCGTCCAGCAGGAGCAGGGTCCGGGTCTCCGCCACACGCTCGGCCAGCCGCTCAGCTTTGGTCTCGGCAGGATTTGGGCTGTCGGCCAGTGCCGTCTCGCCGAAATGGCGCAGGGCGGTGTCCAGGAATTGACCGCTGTTGGCCGCGCCCTGATCCCGGGTGCCTTGGCTGTAGAAGGACCAATCAAAGAAGGCATCCACGCCCTGCCAGTGATTGTGGACGAAGCCCGTCATCCAGTCCGTAACCAGAGCGGTCTTGCCCACCCCGCCTGTGGCGACAAAGACCAGGATGCGGGTATTCCGGTCGTGCCAGGCCCGGTCCAGGATTTGCCGTTCTTCCTCACGTCCCACCAGCTCCTCGAAGCGACTGGCGACGCCCAGATCGAGCAGGCGGGAAGGAGCAATCCGTCGGCGCAGGGAAGCCCGCGCTGGCGGATCGGCCTCTGATAGGCTCGGTTCGCTCGACCCGGACTCGCCGGGCGGGAGGCGTCGGGAAACCGAATCTTTGATGGCCTGACACACTTTCTCCCACGCAGCGGCGCGGCGGGCTGGGGGGAGCTCCGCCAAGGGTTTAGCCGGTGGGGAGACAACGGCCTGATAGTCCTTTAGAGCAGTTTCTCCATATCCGCAGGCTTTGATTAGAACCCATAGAATTGTCACCCCGCCTTTTTTCGCTTCTCGAAGCGACGGTTCAAACTCCTCGCGGCGAATAAAATCAGACGCCAGGAAGCCGGGACTGACCAACATCACGACAACACTTGTCTTCGCCAACTCGGCGCGAATCTCGTCCAGCCATTTTGAACCGGGCACGATCTGCTGGTCGGACCACGCAATGATGCTTCCGGAGCGAACATAGGGTCTGAGCTGGGTGAGAAGCTCTTCCTGGTACTTTCTATCCTCGTGGCTGTAGCTGATGAAGATTTGGTCTGGCACTGAAATATCCCCACCAATCAGCCTCTCTGGCTCCCACGCCGGAGCGTGGGAGCCAGATGAGAAGCGTAGACGTAGCCAAGCTCTATGCCCACCGCCAGGACCTTCGGCAGCAATGGAATCACCGGACGGTTCGAACCACCTAGGCGCAAAGACGCAAATGTGCTACCTAGCCACCGCGGGCGTTGCGTTGGGCTTTCTTGGCCCCGGCCGTATCGCCGGTGGCCCGGCTGGCGACGGCGATGATGTTCCAGTTGTCGCGCGTGAGGGCGCTCCGCTTTCCCCCGGTGAGGACATTCGAGCGTGAGGCCAGATGGCGCGCCTGGACGTAGCGCCCTTGCTCCATGCGCACCCGCGCCAGGCGGTTCCAGACATAGGGCTCCAGGGGCTGGAGACCCAGGGCACGCTCCAGGTTCGCCGCGGCGCCCACGTGATCCCCGGCCCGGCGCTGCTGCTCGGCCTGCTTGACCAGGGTGATCACCGCCGGTGACAGGCTCGGAGTCGGTGGGGGTGGGGGAGCAGCGGCCACGAC
>Ga0209458_1000405_pt1 | contig 15858 bp, 15 predicted proteins | sample WorMetLIZAISLAND_FD_187411 | JGI IMG/M metagenome (GOLD analysis project Ga0209458, IMG submission 187411) | Marine gutless worms symbiont microbial communities from Max Planck institute for Marine Microbiology, Germany - Inanidrilus manae... ...
TTAGTGCGCGAAGCGCATCATAGTTGAAACTATGGACTTTAAGTCCCTTCACTTTCAGTCCGTGGCTTGTCCACGGATGAGGACTTTAGTCCTCCAGACTATGGACTTTCAGTCCATAGTGGTTGATTATGAGCATACCTAAGATCTATCTAATGTTATAGTCATTAAGATAAAACTATAGCGGAAAATAAAAAAAATAAAAGAAACAAAAGAAACAAAAGAAACAAAAGAAACAAAAGAAACAAAAGAAACAAAAGAAACAAAAGAAACAAAAGAAACAAAAGAAACAAAAGAAACAAAAGAAACAAAAGAAACAAAAGAAACAAAAGGACACCCATTTTGTTTGACCTGATCTTCCCCCCCAACCCCTCAGTCAGGAATCCGAACCATGACTGCTCCCCGCTCTGTTCTCGTCTCCTTTGAGGACACCCCTTGGTATCACTGTGTATACCGCTGTGTGCGCCGTGCCTTTTTATGTGGTGAGCCAGGCGGAGATCGCTGAGGTCGAGTCGCTTGCCGAGGCCTACCGGGGGCGGTTGCACGACTTGTCCTGGGTCCTGTTAACATTTAACTATAACTAACTGTTTTTTTTTGTATTAAATGTCCACAACCCAAGCGGTCTGCACGGCGGACCCTACGCTAACCGTTTGATTATTGGGTAGTGTTCTAACTCTGTTGTTGGGGTGAAAATAGGACTGCTAAATCAATATCTTGCGTCTCTTGGACAACAGAGTTGCAATACTACCTGATTATTGTAGGGTCCGCTGTGTGGACCTTCCTAAATGTCAACACGACCTAGTTCATGCGCCGCTTTTTGGGTCCGGTTATGACTGACGTTAGGCCGCTTTCTGACCGACTTCGCACAAATAGACTTTGTAACCTGTTACGGGCTAGGTTACGCTTAGGTCCGTGATACGGACGTTCAAGCACCGCGGGTTGGAACGTTTCTTCCTGACGGGGGCAAAATCTGGAATCCGGCCCGCCCACGCTAAGCGAATTCGGCTGATTTTAGGTCGGCTGAATGCATCGGTTGCGCCCTTAGATATGGGTCTCCCAGGCCTCCACCTCCACGAGCTTAAAGGACAGCAATCCGGGCGCTGGTCGGTTCGCGTAAGTGGAAATTGGAGAATCACGTTCAAGTTCGAGGGACCGGATGCGCTTGAGGTCGATTACGAAGACTATCATTGAGATTTAAGATGAAGATGCACAATCCGCCTCATCCGGGTGAAGTTCTTAGAGAGCTTTGTCTCGATCCACTTGGGCTAAGCGTCACACGGGCAGCTGAAGCCTTGGGTGTGAGCCGTAAGACGCTTTCGGCAATCTTGAACGAGCGCGCGGGAATCAGTCCGGAGATGGCAATTCGCTTGTCGAAGGCGTTTGGTACGTCAGCGGAGAGCTGGCTGAACCAACAGGTTCAATACGATTTGTGGGTTACGGAAAAGTCCCTCGGAAAGATCAAGGTTGAGCGTCTTTCCGCGGCGGCTTAACAAGGTGTTGTAGCCGACGGCCAACCCGCTTCGCGGCTTGTCCACAGCCGGGCTTAGCTGTTAGGGCGGAAGAAAATCCCCCTTCTTCTAATCTCTATGGCGACAAGGTTGTGGAAACCACAGGAACGCATGGTGCAAATATAGCATCGCAAAGAATGGATGACCTTAATCGAAAAGGATTTCGCATTCTCCGGGTCATCTATAATGAAACCGTACATCCTGTTACGGTGGTTACAGCATTCTTCGATCCAAAGGCTGAAGCACTATGAAGCTTGAATTCGATCCATCGGCGGATGCCGCCTATTTCGAGATTTCTTCTGCACCCGTAGAAAAAACAGAGGAAATAGAACCCGCATCAATGCTGACTATGACAGCGATGGGCATCTTATAGGTATAGAGATTCTTTCAGTGAGCAAAAGGAACCTATCCGAAACTTTCGAGAAAGTAGCGTAATTTCGCGGAGTTCGGGTGCACGCTAGTGAGGGTACGCCCAACAATACCAAATCATTCAGGATTACTAAGGTATTGAAGTGAGTTCGAACATCTCCAGCTGGTCCGTGCGCCACCCGGTGGGGGTGGTGATGCTGACCCTGGCGGTCATGGTGTTGGGGGCCTTTGCCCTGGGGAGTCTGAATATCGATCTGCTGCCCCGGATCATCTACCCGGATATCCGGGTGCGCATCCTGGACCCCGGCGTCCCCGCCAAGATCATGGAGGACGAGGTCACGCGCCAGCTCGAAGAGCAGCTGGCGATCACCGAGGGTGCCATCGTCGTCCAATCCCAGACCCAGGAGGGGCGCAGCGCCGTGGATCTGTCGTTCGCCTACGGCATCGATGTGGACCAGGCCCTGCAGGACGCTAGCTCCCGGCTCGATCGGGCCAAGCGCTTCCTGCCGGAGAGCATCGACCCGCCGGTCATCTACAAACGGGATCCCTTCCAGCTCCCGGTAGCGGAGTATGTGGTGAGCTCCCCCCTGCTGGACCCGGTGGAGCTGCAGGCCTGGGTGGACTACGACCTGAGCCGGAATCTGCTCAACCTGGACGGGGTGGCCGCGGCCGAGGTGGGGGGCGGGCTCGAACGCGAGATCCAGGTGAGCGTCGACCACTATCGGCTGGCCGGCCTGGAGCTGGATGTGCTGGATATCGAGCAGGTCCTACGCCAGGCCAATCAGGACATCCCGGCCGGCCGCCTGCGCATGTCCAAAGGGGAGATCAGCGGCCGTACCCAAGGCCGCTTCACCAGCGTCGAAGAGCTGCCGGATCTGCCCCTGCCCGGCGAGGACCGCAACGACCCCCTGTCACTGGTGCGTCTGGGAGAGGTCGCCCGGATCATCGACGGGGCGGCCGAGGAGCGTCTGCGCATCCGCCTGGACGGCCAGCCCGGCGTCAAGCTCTCTATCCAGAAACAGCCCCTTGCCAATACCGTCGCGGTGGTCGACCGAGTAGAGCAGGCGCTCGACCGACTGCGGGATCAGGGACAGATCCCACCGGACATCGCCATCGCGCAGGTCGACGACCAGGCCCGCTACATCCGCCGTGCCCTAAACAACGCGGTCACCGCGGCCGCCGGCGGCGCCCTGCTCGCCATGACCGTAGTCTATCTGTTTCTGGGCAGCCTGCGTCGGACCCTGATTATCGGCAGCGCCATCCCCATCGCCGTGTTGGTCACCTTCATCCTGATGGCTGCCTTCGGGCTCACCTTCAACATCATGACCTTGGGTGGCCTGGCGCTGGGCATCGGCATGCTGGTGGACAATACCATCGTCATGCTCGAGAATCTCTACCACCACCAACATCGGAGGGAGTCCCCGGAGCAGGCCGCGGACGGGGCGAGCCGGGATGTGACGGGTGCCATCGTCGCTGCCACCTCCACCAACCTGGCGGCGGTGCTTCCTTTTCTATTCGTCGGCGGACTGATCGGGCTGTTGTTCCGTGAGCTTATCTTCACCATCTCTGCCGCCATCCTCGCCTCCATGCTGGTGGCTCTGACCCTGGTGCCCGCCCTGGCCGGCCGGGTGCCGGTGCGTCGGGAAGGCTCTGCGCGGCGGCTGGTGAACCGGCTTCTCCAGACCGCTGAGGACGGCTATGGCCGCCTGTTGGAGCGGCTGTTGCCGATTCACTGGCTGATCATCATCGCCTTCGTCGCCGGCCTGGCCCTGACCGTCCCCTGGCTGCACGCGGCCAAACAGATCTTCCTGCCTAAGCTGGACGAGGGCGCTGTGCGCATCAGCCTCACCGCCGACAGCGGCATCAATCTCGACCAGATGGATGCCCTCGCCCGGCGGGTCGAGGCCCTGGTCGCCCGGCAGCCGGAGGTACGGACCATCTTTACCACCGTCGGCGGCTTCGTCTTCGGACGCTCCCAATTCGAGTCGACGAATCGGGCAAGTCTCCAGGTCCAGCTGCGACCCGCGGCGGAACGGGAGGTCGGCAGTGATCAGTGGATCGCCCGCATGCAGGCATTGCTCGACGCCGAGCGCATCCCCGGGCTCAGGGTATACCTGTACACCCAGGGGATCCGCGGCATTCGTCTCAACCGCGGGGACGACGACCTGAGCCTGCGCATCAAGGGCCCCCAGCTCGCGACCCTGGAGGCACTCGGCGATCAGGTCGTGGGGCGTCTGCGGGAGCTCGCGGGCCTGCGTAATGTGCGCCACTCCAACCAGAATCTGACCCAGGAGCTGTCCATCCACCTGGACCGGGAGCGGGCCGCCGGCTATGGCCTGGCTGTGGAAGACGTAGGCAAGGTGCTGGGCTTTGCCCTTGGGGGCCAGGTGGTCACCGACTTTATCGCCGAGGACCGCCGCATCGATGTCCTGCTGCGTCTCGACCGGGGTGATGTCGGGAGCCTGGGAGCGCTCGAATCCATCCTGCTGTTCAGCAAGACGACACCCCGGCTCCCCATCCGCCTCGGGGATATCGCCCGGATCGCGATCCTGCCCCAACCCTCCGTCATTATGCGCGACCGCCAACAACGGATGGTGGAGGTCACCGCCTCCCTGGGCGCGGAGCTGAGCCTGGCGGAAGCCCTGGAACGCGCCCTGGCGGCCACCGCGGATCTGGAGCTGCCCCCCGGCTACAGCCTCTATGAGGCAGGTAGCCTGGAGACCCTGCAGGCAGGCCGGAACTTGAGCCGGCTGCTACTCGGGCTGGCCCTGTTTCTGGTACTGGTCGTCATGGCCGTCCAATACGAATCCCTGCGCAACCCCTTCATCATCCTGCTCAGCGTGCCCTTTGCCCTCATCGGCGTCGTCCTGGGGTTACAGTGGACCGGGTTGCCCCTGTCCATGCCCGTGTGGCTGGGGCTCATCATGCTGGCGGGGATCGTGGTCAACAACGCCATCGTGCTGGTAGAGTTCATCGAGATCCAACGCCGCCGGGGCGCCGACAAGATCCGGGCCATCGTCGCATCCGCCCGCCTGCGCCTGCGTCCCATCCTCATGACCACCTTGACGACCGTGGTGGGTCTGCTGCCCCTGGCCCTGGCCTGGGGTGAGGGCTCGGAGCTGCTCCAACCCCTGGCGGTGACCATCGTCTCCGGGCTCCTGTTCTCCACCCTGGTGTCGCTGGTATTGGTCCCGCTGGTCTATCGGTGGTTGGGGGCCAGCTGAAAGCGGCCGGTCGCCGGCTTCCAGCAACCAGTCGTCAGCCGTTGGGTAAGCCCGGAAGCGCGGCCATTCCGGTTGCATGTTGCGGGCGAGACATCTATCTAGGGCGTGCTGACATTTAGCCCACAGGATGAGCAAAGCAGAGCTAGTCCCCCGGTACGGGGAGGGAAAAGGAGTGAACGCTGACCTTCGAGCCCGTCTCCTAATGGTACAGGATTTTCAGGATTAACAGGATGTTATAATTGTTATTTAATAAAAATAATCCTGTTAATCCTGAGCATCCTGTTAATCTTGTCCTATTAGCGGTTAGCACGACGATTATGTCAACAGCCCCTAGAAGCACTTCGCGAACACCGCGCTGAAAACTCCAATGGCAGGGATTTTCCAAGATCCCTATCATGACCCGACGGGCAGTCACCAACAGAAGATCTCGATATGAATGCAGAACGGGATGACAAGCGTACGCTCACGGGTGCTGCGGCCATCGACGGCATGATGGAAGGTCTCACCGGCATTATGGATCGGTTGCAGCAGGTATGGGGACAGGGCAGCGAGATTAGGGGAACCGGCGAGACCGGTCAGGGTCCCCAAGGGGTCTTCGGCTTTTCGGTCAAGGTAGGTCTCGGCAAGGACGCGCACCCGGAGGTAAAGCCCTTCGGTGACATCCGCCCGGACGCCAAGCCGGGGGAGACCCGCGTCCACGAGGTCTACGAGCCGGTCGTGGACGTCTTCGAGGAATCGGATCACACCCTGGTCGTGATCGAAATGCCTGGCATCGGCGCCGGGGATTTCCACCTGGACATCCGTGACGACCTGCTCGAAATCCGCGCCGAGTCCGGCACCAAGCGTTATCGAAAAGAGATACTGCTGCCGCGTAGCTACCGCCCGGAGCAACTGGAAAGCAAATGTAACAACGGTATCCTGGAGATACGTTGTCATAGCCGCGAGCACCCCGCAGTCGAATCCGATGGGACTTGACAGCTATCCTGAACTGTTCGGCGCTGTCCGGGGGGTTTGACTGCGGTTGGGAGGTTCTAAATGGGACAGGATTAACAGGATTATCCAGGATTCACAGGATTTTTCTATTTAATCCAGGCGTCCTGTAAATCCTGTAAATCCTGTACTATTTGAGGTTTCGCGGCAAATTAAGAGGCCGTACCAGACTTTCGGAGATAGGGCGGGATGTCGCGTAGCTGGGACAAAAACCTTTGGTCACTCGAAGCGGCGGATGTCCTCGCCGAACTGGCGGTCCTGCGCACGGCGGTGGACGAGTCCGCGCGTCATGTGCGTGGGCTCTACTTCACCTTTCTCCTGTTCGCATTCTATGTGGCGGTCATCGTCTTTTCGACCACCGACGAACAGCTTCTAAAGGAGACCAGCGCCCGCCTGCCGCTGCTCAATGTCGATCTGCCCCTGCTCGGGTTCTATATCTTCATTGCTTCAATAACTTTAGTGCGCGAAGCGCATCATAGTTGAAACTATGGACTTTAAGTCCCTTCACTTTCAGTCCGTGGCTTGTCCACGGATGAGGACTTTAGTCCTCCAGACTATGGACTTTCAGTCCATAGTGGTTGATTCCCTGGCTGGTGCTGTTCTTCCATACCCATCTGCTCAATCAGTTCTTCCTGCTGTCACGCAAACTATTCAAGCTTCATGCTGCCCCCGGATCGCTGCCGTCGGAGTTGCAAGATATCCACCGGGAGTTGCACTTTCCCCTGGTCTTCAGCTACGTAATTGTCGGCACCCACTATCTACCGGTGATCCGCTGGGTGTTCAGGACGTCGGTCATCATTATCGTCTTGCTGGTCCCCATCGTCTTGCTGGCGGCTATCCAATGGATGTTCCTGCCCTATCACAGCGACTGGATCACCTTCAATCACCAACTGGTACTCACCCTCGATCTGATACTGCTGTGGATTTTTTGGCCGCGACTGTCCTCCCACTCCGATCGCTGGCGGGTCTGGTGGCCCTGGTCCTGGCCCCGGCGGCGTGTAGATTTCGTTCGACCCCGGAGCTGGCGCCAACGCCAGCGCATGTGGGGCGTTCTGGCGTCTACGCTCCTCTTGCTCATCGGTATCTGGATTCTGTTGGTTCCGCCAGGCCACGGCATCGAACGGCTGATCGGATACCAGCCATGGCCGGATTGGATGCACCGGACTCTGGTACTGCGCGAACAAATCCTGATGCGCAAGGAACCTCCACCCGAGCTTTTGGTGAACGCGGAGAACGAACAGGATCGGGCAAGGATCTGGCAGGAGGCCGGCGAGGCACTGGATCTGAGCGGACGGGATCTGCGCCACGCCGATTTCTCCGGAAGCACGCTCTGGAATGTAAACCTCCGGGATGCACAGCTACAAGGCGCAATATTCCAGGGGGCACAGCTGCAAGGCGCAGATCTTTCCGAAGCGCAGCTGCAGGACGCAGATCTCCGGGGGGCACGGCTGAAGAACGCGAATCTTTCTTTGGCACGGCTGCAGGGCATGGATCTCGGAGGACTGGAATTGCAGAATAGGGACGTCCAGTGGGCACAGTTACAAGGTGCGAACCTTCAGGAGGCGCAAGTGCAGGGCGCCGATCTCCAGGAGACGAAACTACAGGGATCGAATCTCCGGTATGCGCTGGTCTACGGAATCAAGTTACGGAGGACGGAGCTCTCGTTTGCCGATCTGCGGAACCTGCGCTCATTGCCTGTCGGATGGGAAGGACTATCGGAATTAGAGACTCCGTTGTACGAGATAGAATGTGAAATGGACTGGGAACTGTTCTCAGAGATTGAGGAGTTGGAAGCCAAGTTGGAAACGGAAGGGGAACACTGGCCCCAGAATGGGCGTAAACGGGTCGAACAGGCCATTGATCGTTTCTGGTCTGCCGCCTTCCTGCCCTTTGAACCGACGGTGATCTCGCCGCCTCAGGAGTCCAACGTCATGCACGACGGGCGGGGACCGTTCACGAATTGGCCGGCACCGCCGGAGGCAGCCGAGTTCGAGCAAGCGCGCGCGGGTGTATCTCGCCGAGTTCGCCTGCAACGACCAATACATTGGTAAAAGTATGTGGTGGCAGGCTAAATATGATCTGGCATTGGAACAGGCATTCCGGGCCAAGGCCAAATCCGGGGATTGTCCCGATCTAGCCCAGGCGCTTGCGGAAGAGACCGGTCGGCAGTCGGTCAGACGACTCACCCGGCTGCAATCAGGCCGCGGTTGCCGGCCCCGGAATTCATAAAGCGTAGGATAGCGATTTGACCCCCACTGTTTTTGCCATCTCTGGCACTGGATTCCGGCACTCCCTGCCGGAATGACGAGGGAGGGGCTGGCAACTTCATCACTTAGGACTTATCCACTACCCAGCGGCGAACCGCATCTTCGGACAGTCCGTGCCCTACATCTCCATTTGCGGTTAGCTGACCGCGGGACGGTTTGAGCCATGATTGAGTATGGGAAACCAGCAGCCCGCTATGCGCGCCGGCGGAGGAAACGCCTGTAGGGTGGGCTGCGCCCACCGACGCACCCGATTCCGATGAGGCCGCAGGACAGTTTAAGCCCCAAAGACGCACATTGAGCATAGGAAAACACGGATAGCTGGGCAAAGCCCGTAGGATGCGGTGAGCGCGGTATGTCGTAGCAGAACTACGCCAACCCCGACCGCGAACCGCATCAATGGACGCCCGGCCAGCGGCGAGCCGCATTTTTGGATAGCCCGTGTACAGGATTGCTTCTCACATCTCCCACACCCCGGCAGGGATCATGTAATGTCCGTCCGATCTGACGGGACCGGCGGTATTGGAGATCTTCATGAATCCTCAGTAGTGGATAAATTTTAAGAGACTGTATAAGAACTAACTAACCTGTAGGGTGGGCTGTGCCCGCCAAATACGACGCCTGACCGGTGGGCACAGCCCACCCTACGGGTACGGTTCTATGAAAATCAACAGTTTAGTTTTTAGACAGCCTCTAAGTGATTTGGTGAAAATATCTTTTTTTCAAGGTGCCCTTTATCCGACCAAACGCCGCCAATAGGTCGAGCGCCAATAGTAGAGGACGGTGGTGTCCGGCCAGGGATAGGAGTCTCCGTAGCTGGCGCCGCGAGCGGGTCGTTCCGGGTTGTCCCGCCCTAAATCCAGAGGTCGCCAGCCCGGTTCGACCGTTTCGCCTTCCACGGGGCCACGGGTATGGCCCAGCTTGCGGTGTTCCGATGCGCCATAGCTTTGGAAGTTTTGTTGGGCCTCGAACAGGCTCACCACATTGGCGCTGCCGGGCATGAGCGGAAAGCGCAGCTGCGAGAGATCGTCCTCCCAGCCACAGATAGGACAGAGCTGGTGAAATCCGGGCTCTCGTTCGAACACCAGATGGCCGCAGCAGGGACAGGGAAACTTGGTCTGGTCGTAGATCATTCACTAAAGGAAAAGGGGCGCTTAACGCCCCTTTCCGGTATCGCGGAAACGGTCAAACCGAGATCAGTTGACCTTCGGGTCCAGCTCGCCCTTGGCGTAACGGGTGGTCATGGCCTCCAGGGAGAGGGCAGTGATCTTCGAGGCGTTGCCGGCGGTGCCGAAGGCCTCGTAGCGCGCCTTGCAGATCTCGGCCATGGCCTTGGTCGCGGTGGTAAGATATTTGCGGGGGTCGAACTCGGCTGGTTTGTCGTGCATGGACTTGCGGATGGCGCCGGTGGAGGCCATGCGCAGATCGGTGTCGATATTGACCTTGCGCACCCCGTGCTTGATGCCTTCGACGACCTCCTCGACCGGCACTCCATAGGTCTCGCCCATTTTCCCGCCATGGTCGTTGATGATCTTCAGCCAGTCCTGGGGCACCGCGGAAGAGCCGTGCATCACCAGATGGGTATTGGGAATGCGTTTGTTGATCTCCTTGATACGCTCGATGGCCAAAATATCGCCGGTCGGGGGACGGGTAAACTTGTAGGCCCCGTGGGAGGTGCCGATGGCGATGGCCAGGGCGTCGACACCGGTCTTCTTGACGAAATCTGCAGCCTCTTCCGGATCGGTCAGCAGCTGGTCGTGGGAGAGGGTGCCCTCGGCACCGACGCCGTCTTCCTCACCTGCCTGCCCTGTCTCCAGGGAGCCCAGGCAACCCAGTTCACCTTCGACTGAGACCCCGCAGGAGTGGGCCATATTGACCACCCGCTTGGTAACCTCCACGTTGTAGTCATAGCTGGCGGGCGTCTTGCCGTCTTCCTTGAGGGACCCGTCCATCATGACGGAAGAGAAGCCGAGCTGGATGGAACGTTGGCACACCCCCGGGGAGGTACCGTGGTCCTGGTGCATACATACCGGGATGTGGGGCCACTCTTCGATGGCGGCCAGGATCAGGTGGCGCAGAAAAGGGGCACCGGCATACTTACGGGCGCCGGCGGAGGCCTGGACGATGACGGGGGAGTCGGTCGCGTCGGCCGCCTCCATGATGGCACGCATCTGCTCCAGGTTGTTGACGTTGAAAGCAGGCACGCCGTAACCCTTCTCGGCGGCGTGGTCCAGCAGTTGACGCATTGAGATCAAGGCCATGATGATTCTCCGTCTTGTCGGTTGGTGGATATATTCGTCACATGTGAATTTTTCACTGTGATACGGGCCTCTTGTACCCGTGGAATCTTAGGTTTCATCTTGCAATAGGACTCACCACTATTCACCGTCGCGCCCTGCTCCGGTTTAAGTATTTCTGGTTGTGTTTTTCGGCCCTGCATAAGCTCCGCGAAAACCTCTTCGGGAATAAGTATCTGCGTATACAGGCGCTTGAGGATATTGACCTCTCCTATTTTGGCTAAATGTAGGATAGCGGTAGTATCACTGACGACTAGTCTAGTCATACCTTTTTATAAACCATTGTTTTTTATATTCTCCATCAGATCATCCACATTATAATTAATAGTCTCACCTTTTTCGGCGACAAGCAAATGAAATTTAAATTCCGTTTTTCCAATCAGTTTTCCCGCGAGGGAACCATGTATCCCTTTATATTTATAAAGGGCAATCGCTAACAGTTCCATTGCTTCCTTCTCATCTATATCGATTTTAGGCGCCAACGAATCATCGATTTCTATCTTCATAAGACGCTCTCGAACCTGACTTCTGACTCTGGTAGTTCACCCGTGAACTTCGTAACTCAAGCGTTGAGTACACCCATTATTTATTCTAAAGATGCGGTTCACTGTCTGCCTTGCCCCGTCCCTGGAGTGGGACGGAAACTACGAATCACGCCAATCTACGCGAAAATCGATTCGCGCGGATTCGCAGGATTCGTAGCTTCTCTTTCGATGCGGTTCGCCGCCGGGCGCGTCCCGCACCCGGCGGCTCACCACATCCTACACGCTCAGCCCTTTGCCCGCTGCTCCAGCATGGCTACTGCCGGTAGGGTCTTGCCTTCCAGGTATTCGAGGAAGGCACCTCCGGCGGTGGAGATGTAGGACACCTTGTCATAGATGTCGTACTTCTGGATGGCCGCGATGGTATCGCCGCCACCGGCCAGGCTGAAGCCAGAGGTCTCGGCGATGGCCATGGAGACCTTCTTGGTGCCCTCGCCGAACTGATCGAACTCGAACACCCCTACCGGGCCATTCCAGACGATGGTGCCCGCCTTGGCAATGATGTCGGCCAGTTCCTGGGCGGATTTGGGGCCGATGTCGAAGATCATGTCGTCGTCGGCCACCTCGCCGGCATCCTTGAGGACCGCGGGCTCCATTTCATTGAACTGCTTGCCGCAGACCACATCCACGGCGATCGGAATGCTGGCACCGCGTTTGGCCATCTTGTCCATCAGGGTCTTGGCGGTATCCACTAGGTCGTCCTCGCACAGGGATTTGCCGACGTTTTTCCCCGTGGCCTTGAGGAAGGTGTTGGCGATGCCGCCGCCGACCACCAGCTGATCGACCTTCTCCGACAGGGCTTCGAGCACGGTCAGCTTGGTGGACACCTTGGAGCCGCCGACGATGGCGACCATGGGCCGGGCCGGCTTAGCCAGGGCCTTGGCCAGGGCGTCCAGCTCTTCGGAGAGCAACAGGCCGGCGCAGGCCTTCGGTGCAAACTTGCCGACCCCGTGAGTAGAGGCCTGGGCGCGGTGGGCGGTGCCGAAGGCGTCCATCACAAAGACATCGCACAGATCGGCGTACTTTTTAGCCAGCTCCTCGTTGTCCTTTTTCTCGCCCTTGTTGAAGCGCACGTTTTCGAGCAGGATGACCTCGCCCGCGGCGACGTTCGGCGCCTTGTCCAGATAATCCTTGACCAAGGGCACCTGCTTGCCGAGCTTGGCGGACAGGTCGTCGGCGATGGGCTGCATGGAGTTTTCCTTGTCTACCACCCCTTCCTCCGGGCGGCCCCGGTGGGAGAACACCATGACCTTGGCGCCGGATTTCATACAGTGCTCGATCGTGGGCATGGAGGCAGTGATGCGGGCATCGGATGTCACCTTGCCGTCCTTGACGGGGACATTGAGATCGGCACGGATCAGCACCCGCTTGCCACCAAGATCGAGATCGGTCAGCTTGATGAATGACATAAAGTTCTCCGCGATGTTATGTTTTGGTGACCTGTATACATAGTTTCAGCCTGATCCTGCATTTTCCAAGGATCGGTTAATATGACGGAACCTATGAATACCTGTCGGGATTGTACCGGAAAACAGGCTGAAACTATGTACTATCAAGGCTTCGCTTCAGAGCGACGAGACATGAGTTTTTTATCAAAAATGAGAGTCTGTCAAGGGATTCTAAAACCACGAATGGACACGAATAAACACGAAATGATTATACAGACTCATTTTCTTCTATGAGAGAACGAATGCGTATCCGTCTGTCTCCGATCACCCAAATAGTATGCGGGTGGATTTCGATATTTTTCCGAAATAGGCCTTCACAGACCCGGATTACATTGACGGATTTCAGATTTTTTAATCGCAAGTATAGAATCCCATAACAGGGTTTTCCCTGATTGATTGCCAGTGTCCCGAAGTCTGAATCATGTGTAAGGATAAATCTATGCTCCCGATATGCCCTGGTTATCAATTCCTCATCATCAGCTCCGTACCACAATTGCTCTTTTTCATCCAGCACATCAAGTCCCATATCTCAGAAACATGCAACCAGCTTTGGCGAGATATTCTCATCTGTCAGAAGTGCTACTTGGTTGAGCTTCATGCTGAAACAGATTCAAGCTCCACATATACCTCATTTTTGCAGGAACATGCGGCATATTTCAAACAGGCATGGATATCTTTTCTCGTGAGATGCGGATAATCTTCGAGAATATCCTTTTCAGGAATGTCAGAAGCTAACAGTTCCAAGATAAACTCCACAGACAACCGTGTCCCTCGTACAATCGGTTTCCCACTAAGAATTTTTGGATCGGCGGTAATACGATCAATCATATGTGTGCCTCCTCCACAATGGGATTCTTTTCCACGATTCTGATTCTTGAGTCGGATTTTCATCTGGCTCCCACGCTCCAGAGATTGTGAAAATATTCTCTTTTCCTGATAGCAGTGGGATGAAATTACCGCATTTCACGCTAACTTCTGTACCAAGTGGGGCTAGGAGCAAGCTATGCTGCCTAATTTAGGAAGATTGCGTTCCCCTGCCCCTTCCGGTCCGAAAATCCGGCAACACTTTCACAGGCTCTCAAGCGTGGGAGCGAGCTTGTCCCGACGGAGGAGAGATCTTGACGCTCCAGCGTCATGAAACATTGGCCGCTGGAGCGACCCAACTGCATTCCCACGCTGGAGCGTGGGAACGAGTTAAGATTGACGGCACAGTATGCGGTCGGCTTGATACATTCGTTAGACGGCTCTTTTTTCCAGTTTAGGCTTACGAGCTGGAAATGATACGAGTTTGCGCCCGCCTTCTGCTTGCTTATTGTTGAGCGTTGTTCGGCACTTGGTTATGCAAAATCTCGATCAACAGGCGAAGCGTCCTGTTAACCGACGCAGAATCCTTAAAGATCCGAGCTATGTCGGGCTCCAACAGCACGACATTTGTTCCCTCGCTGTAGGCTCGATGGTGCTTCCCTTGAACGGCATCTGAGAAATCATACCCGGCTCGCATTTCATCGAATGCATTTTGATTCATAATGTTGCCTTTCATGTTTGGAAGCGACCCGTGCGCTGATAACACGAATTACGTTGGGCTGGTCCTCTGTGTAAGAGACAACAATTATGCGATTACGTTCAGAACGCCCAATACTCAGAAAGCGATGCTCTCCAAGCGAATAATCAGGGTCTGAAATCGTGAGTTCGAACGGGTCTGAGAAAACTGTGCGTGCCTCTTCGAAAGACACACGATGCTTCCGAGTATTGATATCTGCTTTGTTTGTGTCCCACTCAAAGTCAATCACAGCTGAATGAATTCGAAGTTTCTAATGCCACCACAATGCGTTTCGATGATATAGGGGTGATTTAACAATTCTGTCACTCTTCAATATTTACTTCTATTGCATCCTTTTTTCTCCGGTTCTCTCTATTACTATCCGGGCCAACTCGGAATCCTCCAGCTTATCCATTAACCACTCATAGGTTTCAGCGGGAATTAAATATGCCTCCGGAACATTATAATTAAGAATGGCTATAGGAGCCCCTTCGGCCTCATCTAACAGAGCAGTAGGATTCTCCTTCAATTCCGAAACAGTTGCAGAATAAATTTAGAACACCTCAAGCAGAGCCCTATTCGTCGTCTGGCTCCCACGCTCCGGCGTGAGAGCAAATTCCGACGCTCCATCGTCGATAAGCGACCAGAGTAGCCACGCCAACGCCTATCGTCAAGGTATAGCATGCACTCCGCGGAGCGGATCAAACGACATTCCCACGCTGGAGCGTGGGAACGAGCATCAAATTTACTTTTGCTTAGCTGTGTCTATAGCCATGTAGGTTGGAGTTCCTCCGTCACCCCAACCTACGCGGGCTTTAAGCCGTTGACGTTTTTCCGTTGACGTTATGACTTTAATGTTCTGGGCGGTATTTAATGATCAAATCCTAGAGCGAAATCAAGTGCTGCCTGAGGCTGTTTCATTTTCTAAGTCATCAAATTCTCCCGGTACTACAGGATGCTTCAAGTATCCATTTCTGTGCTTTTTTCCAAGTCCTCCACTTTAGCCTCGACCAATTCAATATTCACCAACACATATTCCTTCTGAACGTTTTTTAACTGATCAAGCATGGGAATAAAAAATCCATCTTTAACTTTTTTTGCTTCGACAAGCATATGTGCCTCATCTGGCTCCCACGCTCCGGCGTGGGAACAAATCCTGACGCCTCAGTGTCGATCAGCGACCAGGTAGACCAATGACCAACATCCTGCCGGCAGGACACGGTCCGCTGGAGCGGACAAGACGACGTTCCCACGCTGGAGCGTGGGAACGAGCGTACGGAGGAACCCTAACATCCAATGTTGGGGTTCGTGCCTCATCCCAACCTACGCGGGCTGGAGCGTGGGAACGAGTATCAAACAAAGCGTCGGGTTACGGTGCGTTGGGATTCACTTGCACAATGCAATGTATGAATGCGCACCTAACCCGACCTACCTGGCTAACAACCACCTCAACCGGTCTGAAAGGTGGTGGATGTGAAGAAACGTGGTCTGTCCCTGACATATCCCCACAAAATCCGCCCTCGGCGTCAGTCGGTAAGGCAGGCGTCATGCACATCAGCGACCCATTGATCAGGTGGCCCGATGATACCGATCAGTTCCGTGAGTACCTCGCGGCAACTGTCCAGTACCACCAGTAGGCGTGCGAGGAATAAGCGGGAGTAGACGCGGCGTTTGCCGTT
>Ga0209458_1000406_pt1 | contig 15849 bp, 13 predicted proteins | sample WorMetLIZAISLAND_FD_187411 | JGI IMG/M metagenome (GOLD analysis project Ga0209458, IMG submission 187411) | Marine gutless worms symbiont microbial communities from Max Planck institute for Marine Microbiology, Germany - Inanidrilus manae... ...
GCTCTCCACCGCGGCAACAACACGCTCACGCAAATCCAGCGAATAAGGTCGAGGCATGCATGCTGGCCTCCTCCTCCAGCCAGCATCTTGAATCACATCAAACGCCTCAGGGGAATCCCCCTGTTGATTCAAACAAGCACGGACATGCTCTAGTCGGCGAACACCACCAGTTCGGCGCCCTCGTCGACCTGCTCGCCTTCGCCGTAGTTGATCCGCTCGATGGTGCCGGCGGCCGGGGCGGCAATGGTGTGTTCCATCTTCATCGCCTCCATGACCAGCAGGGCATCACCCTTCTGCACGGCAGCACCGGCACTGGCGATGATCTGGACGATCTTGCCCGGCAGCGGTGCGGTCACCCGGCCCTCGTCCTCCAGGTCGACGTCGGCCAGGGCCATGGGATCGACGCGCTCCAACCGATAGCTGCGACCGCCGGCGAGGATGGTCAGGTTGGCGCCGTCATGTACCACTGCTGCAGCCATGCGCAGGCCGCCGAGGTCGGCCGACAGGCTGCCGCCGGGATCGATGGTGCCGGTGACGGTGAGCGCCCCGCCGGGCAGTTCGAGCCGGTAGGCGCCGGGGGCGGGATAGCGGACCATGATCTCGACCGCGCGGTCACCGTCGTTGAAGTGCAGGATGTCGTGGCCGGTGTCGTTCAGGCGCCAGCCATCGACCCGGGCCCAGGGCGAATAGGGATCGCCGGCCGCGGCATGGCCGCCGCGGCGCAACAGGGCATCGAGGCAGGCGAGCGCCAGGATCGGATCCGGCGTGTCACCGGCGGCCGGGATCAGCTCGTCCTTGTGTTTGTCGATGAAGCCGGTGTCCAGGTCAGCGGCGGCAAAGGCCGGATGGGCGGCGACGGCGGCGAGAAAGTCGACGTTGGTGATCACCCCGGCGACCTCGAAGCGTTCCAGCGCCGCCAGCAGCCGGCGCAGCGCCGATGGCCGGTCGCGATCCCAGACCACCAGCTTGGCGATCATCGGGTCGTAGTGGATGGTGACCTCGTCGCCCTCGCGCACACCGGTGTCGACGCGCACGTGCGGCCCTTCTTCGGGCAGACGCAGGCGGCGCAGCCGGCCGGTCGAGGGGAAAAAGCGGTTCTGCGGGTTCTCGGCATAGACCCGTGCCTCGACGGCGTGCCCGTCGATCACCAGTTCGTCCTGGCGCACCGGCAACGGCTCGCCGGCGGCGACGCGCAACTGCCATTCGACCAGGTCCTGGCCGGTGATCAGCTCGGTCACTGGGTGCTCGACCTGCAGCCGGGTGTTCATCTCCATGAAGTAGAAGGCATCCTCGGCCAGTCCGTGGCTGACGTCGGCGATGAACTCGACGGTGCCGGCGCCAACATAGCCGATCGCCTTCGCGGCAGCGACGGCGGCTTCGCCCATGGTGCGGCGCATTTCGTGGCTCATGGCCGGCGCCGGCGCCTCCTCGAGCACCTTCTGGTGGCGGCGCTGGATCGAGCAGTCGCGCTCGAACAGGTGCACGACGTTGCCCAGGCCGTCGGCGAACACCTGGAGCTCGATGTGACGCGGACGCTCAAGGAACTTCTCGATCAGCACCTTGTCGTCGCCGAAGGCGGCACCGGCCTCGCGCCGCGCCGCCTTGAGCGCGGCGGCGAAGTCGCTTTCCGCGTCGACCCGGCGCATGCCCTTGCCGCCGCCGCCGGCGACTGCCTTGATCAGCACCGGATAGCCGACGTCGCGCGCCTGCGCTTCCAGCAGGCCATCGTCCTGATCGTCGCCGTGATAGCCTGGCACCACAGGTACCGCGGCCGCTTCCATCAACGCCTTGGCCGCCGCCTTCTCGCCCATGGCCCGGATCGCCGCCGGCGGTGGGCCGATGAAGGTCAGGGCCGCCTCGGCGCAGGCCAGGGCGAAGTCAGCATTCTCGGACAGGAAACCGTAGCCCGGGTGCACCGCTTCAGCGCCGGTGCGCTTCGCGGCCTCGATCAGCTTGTCGCCGACGAGGTAGCTCTCGCGCGCGGCAGCCGGACCGATCAACACCGCTTCGTCGGCCATGGCGACGTGGCGGGCATCGGCATCGGCTTCGGAATAGACGGCGACGGTGGCGACGCCCAGGCGGCGAGCGGTGCGGATCACCCGGCAGGCGATCTCGCCGCGATTGGCGATGAGGATCTTGCGGAACATCGGCGTTACATCCGGAACACGCCGAAGCGGGTCGGCTCGATGGGGGCGTTGAGCGAGGCCGAGATCGACAGGCCGAGCACATCGCGGGTGGCGGCGGGATCGATGATGCCGTCGTCCCAACAGCGCGCGGCAGCGTAATAGGGCGAGCTCTGGGTCCGGAACTGGTCCAGGATCGGCTGCTTGAACTCGGCCTCTTCCTCGTCGCTCCAGCTGTCGCCGCCGGCCTCGATATTGGTGCGACGCACGGTGGCGAGCACGCCGGCAGCCTGCTCCGGCCCCATCACAGCGACCGACGCGGTCGGCCAGGTCCATAAGAAACGGGGGCTGTAAGCGCGGCCGCACATGCCGTAATTGCCGGCGCCGTAGGAGCCGCCGATGATCACCGTGAACTTGGGCACGGAGGTAGTCGACACAGCGGTGACCAGCTTGGCACCGTCTTTGGCAATTCCGCCCGCCTCGTACTTGCGGCCGACCATGAAGCCGGAAATGTTCTGCAGGAACAGCAGCGGGATACCGCGTTGGCTGCACAGCTCGATGAAATGGGCGCCCTTCAGCGCCGACTCCGAGAACAGGATGCCGTTGTTGGCGACGATGCCGACCGGGTAGCCCCAGATGTGGGCGAAGCCGCAGACCAGCGAGGTACCGTAGAGTTTCTTGAACTCGTCGAACTCGCTGCCGTCGACGATGCGGGCGATGACCTCGTGCACGTCGTAGGGAATGCGCACGTCCTGGGGGATCACGCCGTAGAGCTCGGCCGGGTCATAGGCCGGCGGCCGCGGCGGCTGCACCGCCAGTTGCGCCGGCTTCACCCCGTTAAGGTTGGCGACGATGCGCCGCGTGATGGCGAGCGCGTGGCGGTCGTCCATGGCGTAGTGGTCGGTGACGCCGGAGGTGCGCGAGTGCACATCGGCGCCGCCGAGCTCTTCGGCGGTGACCTCTTCGCCGGTCGCCGCCTTCACCAGAGGCGGCCCGCCGAGGAAGATCGTGCCCTGCTGGCGGACGATGACGCTCTCGTCGGACATCGCCGGGACATACGCACCGCCGGCGGTGCACGAGCCCATGACCACGGCGATCTGCGGAACGCCCCTGGCCGACATGTTGGCCTGGTTGAAGAAGATGCGGCCGAAATGATCGCGGTCGGGAAACACGTCTGGCCACTGCGGCAGGTTGGCACCGCCGGAATCGACCAGGTAGATGCAGGGCAGATGGTTCTGCAGCGCGACTTCCTGAGCGCGCAAGTGTTTCTTCACCGTCAGCGGGTAGTAGGTGCCCCCTTTGACGGTGGCGTCGTTGGCGACGATGACGCATTCGCGCCCCGAGACGCGGCCAATGCCGGTGATCACCCCGGCCGACGGCACGTCGTCGTCGTAGACCTCGAAGGCGGCGAGCTGCTGCAACTCGAGGAACGGCGCGCCGGGATCTACCAGCGCCCGGATGCGTTCGCGCGGCAGCAGCTTGCCGCGGGCGACGTGGCGCTCGCGCGAGCGCTCGCCGCCGCCGAGCTTGACCGCGGCGACGCGGTCCATGAGCTCGTCGAGCCGGGCCTGCATGCCGGACGTGTTCTCGTCGAACTGCGAGTCACGGGTATTGATCTTGGACTGGATAACGGCCATGGAACGATAACGTTTGGCCCAGAACGGGCGGGGTTCGGCTAACTTAGCGACTTGCGCCGCCGAGGCAAGCCGGCGCCGCCGGACACGATGAGGCAGGAACGGATGAGCCCGCGCGAGACCACTTCGGCCCCGACCGCGATCGACGGCACGCCGCGCAGCGCGGTCAAGCGCGACCCGCCGCTGGACACCGACGCCCAGATCGCGGCCGTCGGCGAGGCGGTGCTGGCCGGCACGCATCCGTACGAGAACTGGACCCACATGGCCCATTGCGCGACGACCATCTACCTGCTGCGTCGGCGTCCGGGCACCGACCTGGAACAGGAGATGCCGGGGATCATCCGGCGCTACAACGACGCCGTCGGAGTCGAGAACACCGAGCACAGCGGCTATCACGAGACCCTGACGCAGTTCTACCTGCGGGCGATCCACGACCTGCTGAAAGACCTGCCCGAGAACGCCGGTCTGGCCGACTGCGTGGCGGCACTGAAGGCCTCGCCCCTGGCGGCGCGGGAGTTCGTGTTCAGGTTCTATTCGCCCCGGCACCTTTTCAAGCCCGAGGCGCGGGCCGGTTGGGCGGAGCCGGACCGGGCGGCGCTGCCGTTCTGACCGGTGAACGCCATGCCTGTCCTGAACGCCATCGACCGATTTATCATCGGACTGGCATTGGCCAATGCCTGGTTGATGTTGATGGTGATGATCGGCGTTCGCGTGTTCGACATCGTGGCACGCAAGTTCATGGCCACGCCGGCCGGGCTGCTGACCCTCTATGAACATCGCGCCTTCACCTTTCTGGTCCTGTTCGGGCTCGCCTACGCCTACCTGGCCGGCGCGCATGTGCGCATCGACGTCCTGCGCGAACGTTTCGCGCCGCGCACCCGAGCCTGGATCGAGATCGCCGGCGGGGTCGTGGCGTTGCTGCCGCTTTGCGTCGTGATCGTCGCTTTCCATCTGCCCTTCGTCCATCAGGCCTATCTGGCGGGCGAGCCGGCGTGGATCCTGCTCGGCCTGCCGCTGGGTTGGTTGGTCAAGGCGATGCTGCCGCTGGCCTTCTTCCTGCTCGGCCTCGCCGGCATCACGGTGATGACGCGCAACGCGCTGTTCCTGGCCGGCCGCGGTCCGGACCCCGACATGGCCCGCGCGCCGGCACCACCATGATCGAGACGCTCGAGGTACTGCTGCCGCTGGCGATGCTGCCGACGCTGGCGCTGCTGCTGTTCTCCGGCTATCCCGTCGCGCTCGTGCTGGCGGCAACCGGCCTACTGTTCTCCGGCCTGGCCCTGGCCACCGGGCTGATGCCCATGGCGGCGCTCTACAACATCCCCTTGCGGGTGTGGGGCAGCACCAGCGGCAGCCTGATCTACCCGGCCGTGCCGATGCTCCTGTTCATGGGCTTGGCCCTGGAGAAGTCCGGGGTGGCCCAGGACATGCTGCTGTGCATGCGGCTGCTGCTGCGCCGCGTGCCCGGCAACCTGGCTGTCGGCGTGACCATCCTCGGCATCCTGTTGGCCCCTGCAGCCGGCCTGGTCGGCGCCTCGGTGGCGACGCTCGGCGTGGTCGCCCTGCCCACCATGCTGCGCCAGGGCTACCGGCCCTCGTTCGCCACCGGTTCGGTGGCCGCGGCCGGGACGCTCGGCATCATTCTGCCACCGGCCATCATGCTGTTCTTCCTGGCGCAGCAGTTGGGCGTCTCCATGGGGGCGCTGTTCCTGTCGACCATGCTGCCCGGCCTGCTGCTCGCGGTGCTGTTCATGTTCTACTACGTGCTGCGGGCAACGTGGCAACCGCAGGTGGCACCGCCGGTCGGCGCGCACGACCTCGACGTCCCGCAAGGCCTGCTGCGCTATGCGCTGCGCGCCATCGGCCTGCCACTGGCCCTGATCGCCGCGGTGCTGGGCTCGATCATCGCCGGTTGGGCAACGCCGACCCAGTCGGCCACGGTCGGCGCGGCGGGCGGCCTGGTGCTCATGGCGGTGCAGGGCCGGCTCAGCTGGTCCCGGGTGCACGCGGTCATCGCCGCGACAACGCGGACCACGGCCATGGTGTTCTTCATCATCATCGCCGCGGTGATCTTCTCCTACCCGTTCCGTTACCTGAGCGGCGACGAGATGATCGCCGGGTTGATCCTTGCCACGGGTCTGGGCGACTGGGGCATCCTGTTGCTGATCCTGGGGATCATGTTCGTGCTCGGCTTCTTCATCGACTGGATCGAGATCGTCGTTATCACCCTGCCGATCTTCTTCCCCGTGCTGAGCGGGCTCGACTTCGCCGGCTATGTCGGCTCGCAGGAGCTGGCGCTGGTCTGGATCGCCGTGCTGATCGCACTGGTGCTGCAGACCTCGTTCCTGACCCCGCCGTTCGGCTTCGCGCTGTTCTTCGTCAAGGGCGCGGCGCCACCCTCGGTGCGTCTGGCCGACGTCTATCGGGGTGCCATCGCACCACTGGCCCTGCAGGGCCTGATGGTGGCGATGGTGCTGGCCATGCCGTGGCTCGCCGTGCTGTTGCCGCGGATGGTGCTGGAATAGCCGTGGCGTCAGCCCGGCAGCAGGTTCCAGACCACGGCGTTGCGCACGTCGGTGTCTTCCAGTTCCTTGCTGGTGGCGACCTGATACTTGGCCAGCTCCTCCAGGCCCTGACGCGGCAGGTAGGTGCGACGCGGGTCGCCGACCAGGACGCGGGTGCCGCCGGCGACGAGGCCACGCAACCAGCGTTCCAGCTTGTCCGAGGTGAAGCGTTCGTAGAACAGGTCCCCGACCAGGATCAGCTGCCAGCCCGCAGCGTCGGCGCCGATGACGTCGTCGACGATGGCATCGATGGCGACGTCGTTGACCTCGGCATTGAGGGCGATCGAGACCCGGGCATAGGGATCGATGTCGGAGGCCGTGACCGTGGCGGCGCCGGCCAGGCGGGCGGCGATCGCCACCAGGCCGGAGCCGGCGCCCAGGTCGAGCACGCCCCGGCCCCTGACTTGCTCGGGATGGTCGAGCAGGTAACGGGCCAGGGCCTGGCCGCCGGCCCAGGCGAAGGCCCAATAGGGCGGCGGCAGGCCGATCGCCTCGCGCTCGTCCTCCGTCATCTGCCACAGGGCGCAGACCTCGCTGGCGAGGTGCAGCTGCAGCTCCGGCAGCAGTGACGGCCGCTCCAGTCGCGTCTGGGTACGGATGAAGTCGGGCGCCCGCGCCAGCGCCGCCGCCAGGTCCGTGTCTTCCCCCATCAGATCGACAACGCCCCCTTGCGGAACTCGGACGCGCCGAGATGGGCGTTGACCAGCACGGGCTGGCCATCGGCGACGCTGCGCTTGGCCAGGTCGAGGATCTGCGCGGTCTGACCCGGATCGTCGAGCAGCAGGCCGCGGGCGCCGAGACCCGCGACGGCATCGTGGTAGTCGCTGCGTCGCAACCCTGTACCGACCGGATCGCCAAGCACCTCGACCTGGCCGCGGGCGATCTGCTGCCAGGAAGCGTCGTTGCCGACGAGGGCCAGAACCGGCAAGCCATGGCGGACGAAGCTGTCGAACTCGGCCAGGCTGAAGCCGAGCGAACCATCGCCATAGAGCAACCAGACCTCGCTGGCGGGCCGGCACAGCTTGGCAGCGATGGCGAAGCCGGCGCCGACGCCTAAGGTGCCGAACGGCCCCGGATCGAGCCAGGACAGCGGCCCACGCGGGCGCAGGGTGTAGGCGGCCGTGGCGATGAAGTCGCCGCCGTCGGCGACGATGGTGCTGTCGTCGGCCAGCATGCCGTCGATCGCCCGGCACAGCTCGAGCGGGTCGAGAAGGCCGCCAGGGGCCGCGGCCTGGCCGGCGATCTCCGTCGCCTGGTCGCGGTCGCGGGCGGCCAGACGGTCACGCCAAGCACCATCGGCGCCGCCATGTGCGGCCATCCGTCCGGCAAGATCGATCAGGAAGGCGCCCGGATCGGCCCGCACAGCCAGCTGCGGGCGGCGGTTCAGGCGCAGCGCCGCGGCATCGAGATTGACGGCGACGAGCCGCGCGCGGCGGGGGATCTGCCGGCCGTAGTCCAGGCGGAAGTCGCACGGTACGCCGGCGAGCAGCACCATGTCGGCCTCTTTCAACGCCTCGCGCCGCTTGTGCCGGCGTTGCAGCGGGTGCACCGGGCCGAGCAGGCCGCGCGCCATGCCGGTGAGATAGACCGGCACGCCGAGCTGGCCGATCGCCGCCACAAGATCGTCGAGCCGGGCCGGATCGCGCACCGCCTGGCTGCCGATCAGCAGCAGCGGCTGTCCCGCTGCCTGCAGCATCGCCGCGGCGCGGCGCAGCGTCCTGGCGGCCGGCGACGCGACCGCGGGCCTGGAAACGGTCGTGGCCGGCACCTCGCCGCCGCCGGCGAACATGCGGTCAAGGTGATGGCGCAGGTACATCCGGGTCAGCTTCGCCGTCAGGCTGCCGCCCGTAGACGAACCGATGTACCAGTCGCGCACCACCGCTTCGGGATAGAGCAGGTCGACCGGCGCTTCGACGAACACCGGTCCCGGCACGCCGGCAACGGCCTCGCGGAAGGCGCGCTCGAGCACCGGGCCCAGGTCCTTCAGCCGGGTCACGCTGGCAGCCCATTTCACGTTCGGCCGCATCAGCCGCATCTGGTCGATATCCTGCAGCGCGCCGCGGCCCTTCAGCACGGTGGCGGTGGCGCCGCCGATCAGCACCAGCGGCGACTGCGCCATCTGCGCGTTCTTGACCGCAGTGACCGTGTTGGTCACGCCAGGACCGGCGGTGACCACGGCAACGCCGGGGATGCCGCTCAAGCGCGACGCCGCGTCGGCGGCGAACACCGTATTGACCTCGTGGCGCAGATCGACGACGCGGATATCGCGCGCCTTGCAGGCAACCAGGATCGGCGAGATGTGGCCGCCACTGAGCGTGAAGACGAAGGGCACGCCGTGGGCGTGCAGCACTTCGGCGACGATCTCGCCGCCGTGCATCACCAGCCGCCGGTCTCGAGCCAGCGATCGATCATCCACACCCGATCGGCGCCCCAGAACAGCTCGCCATCGACGATGAAGCTGGGGGTGCCGAAGACGCCCGTCTCCAGCGACAGATCCACCCAGTCGCGCAGGCGCTGCTTGACCGCTGTGGTGCCGATCGCTGATTTCAGCTCGGCACCGTCAAGACCGACCGCGTCGGCGACGGCCGCCAGCTCATCGGGATCGTCCATGGCCCGCCCCTCGCCCCAGTAGGCGTGCATCACGCCCTTGGCGAAGCGCACCGCGGTGGCCTCGTCGAGGTCCTTGGCCCAGGCGAAGGCGCGGGCCGAGGGCAGCGGCGCCATCTGCTCGGCCGGCGGGTTCATCGGCAGGTCCAGCATGCGGGCGAAGCGCCGCGAGTCGTGGCGCACGTAGGGTCCCTTCAGCGGCGTGTCGGGCAGCGGCTTCAGGCCCATCACGTTCATCACCGCGACGCCCAACAGCATCGGCCGCCAGTCCAGCGTGCGGTCGTGCTTCTCAGCCACCGGCTCGATCAAGTGGGCGCCGATGTAGCCAAACGGCGAGATGAAATCGAAATAGAACTCGACCGGCGCCGCCATGCCGGCTCAGGCTTCCTGCCGGATGGCGCGGCCGATGACGATCTTCTGCACGTCGGAGGTGCCCTCGTAGATCTGTGTCACGCGGACGTCGCGGTAGATGCGCTCGACCGGGAAGTCGGCGAGATAGCCATAGCCGCCATGCACCTGGATGGCGCCGGAGCAGACCCGTTCGGCCATCTCGGAGGCGAACAGCTTGGCCATCGACGCCTCCTTCAGGCACGGCAGGCCGGCGTCATGCATCTGCGCGGCATGCAGGGCCATCTGCCGGCCAGCCTCGATCTCGGTCGCCATCTCGGCCAGCCGGAAGGCGACCGCCTGGTGCTCAAAGATCGGCTTGCCGAAGGCCTCGCGTTCCTGGGCATAGGCCAGGGCGTGGTCGTAGGCCGCGCGCGCCATGCCGACCGCCTGGGCCGCTATGCCGATGCGCCCGGTCGACAGGTTGGCCAGGGCGATGCGGTAGCCCTCGCCCGACTCGCCCAGCATCATGTCGGGGGCGACCTCCAGGTCCTCCAGGGTGATGACGCAGGTGTCGGAGGCGCGCTGGCCCAGCTTCTGCTCGACCCGGCTCACGGTATAGCCGGGCGCATCGGTCGGCGTGAGGAAGCAGCTGATGCCCTTGGGCCCGGCATCGGGATCGGTGACGGCGAAGATCATCGCCACGCTGGCGATGCTGCCCGAGGTGATGAACTGCTTGGCACCGTTGAGCACATACTTGTTGCCCTCGAGCCGGGCCCGCACCTTCAGGTTGCTGGCGTCGGAACCGGCCTGCGGCTCGGACAGCAAGAAGCAGCCGATGATCGCGCCGGTCGCCAGGTCGTTCAGAAAGCGGGCCTTCTGCGCCTCCGAGCCGTACTGCTGGATGGCGGCGCAGACGGGGGCGTTGTTGACGCTCATCACCGTCGACGTGGCGCCGTCGCCCGCCGCGATCTCCTCCAGCGCCAGGGCATAGGAAACGTAGTCGGTACCGGCGCCACCCCACTCCTCGGGCACGCACATCCCCATCAGGCCGAGCGCCCCCATGCGACCCAGCATCTCGCGCGGCAGCGCCCCGGCGCGCTCCCAGTCGGCCGCGTTGGGCGCCAGCTCTGCCTGCGCGAAGTCGCGCGCCATGTCGCGGATCATCCGCTGCTGTTCGCTCAACAGCATGGGCGGCTCCTCAGGTTCGTCGTCCTGGATACATGATACGTGTCGCTGGGTGAAAGGCGCTAGCGCCCCCTCACCCTCCCATGGCTGCGCCATGGGTCCCTCCCTCTCCCCCAAGGGGCGAGGGCTTTTCGCGACAACCGGACAAAAACAACCCTCTCCCGCGGGCGGGAGAGGGTGGCGACGCAGCCGCCGGGTGAGGGCCGCTGCGCCGCTTAGGACGATGCGCTAGTTGACCAGTTCGAGCGCGACCGCAGTGGCCTCGCCGCCGCCGATGCAGATCGCGGCGACGCCGCGCTTCTGGTCGTGCACCTTCAGCGCGTTCAGCAGGGTGACCAGGATGCGCGCGCCCGAGGCCCCGATGGGATGACCCAGGGCGCAGGCGCCGCCGTGCACGTTGACCGCGTCGTGGTCGAGGCCGAGGTCGCGCATGGCCGCCATGGTGACCACGGCGAAGGCCTCGTTGACCTCGAACAGGTCGACGTCGCCGGTCTGCCAGCCGGTCTTCTCATAGAGCTTTTTCACGGCACCGATCGGCGCCGTGGTGAACCAGGCCGGCTCCTGTGCGTGCGAAGCATGGCCGACGATCCGGGCGAGCGGCGTCAGTCCGCGCTTCTCCGCCTCGGACTGGCGCATCAGCACCAGCGCCGCGGCGCCGTCGGAAATCGACGAGGCGTTGGCCGCCGTGACCGTGCCATCGGGACGGAAGGCCGGCCGTAGTTGCGGAATCTTGCTCAGGTCGGCCTTTGCGGGCTGCTCGTCGATCTCGACCACCCGCTCGCCCTTGCGGGTCTTCACCGTCACCGGGGCGATCTCGTTGCCGAAGGCGCCGTTCTCGGTCGCTGCCTGCGCCCGCTTCAGGGACTCGATGGCGTAAGAGTCCTGCTGCTCACGGGTGAACTGGTAGCTTTGCGCCGTGTCCTCGGCGAACGTGCCCATCAGCCGGCCCTTGTCGTAGGCGTCCTCGAGCCCATCGAGGAACATGTGGTCCTTGACCGCGCCGTGACCGAGGCGGTAGCCGGCGCGGGCCTTCTCCAGCAGGTAGGGCGCATTGGTCATGCTCTCCATGCCGCCGACCACCATCACGTCGGCCGAGCCGGCGCGGATCAGGTCGTGGCCGAGCATGGTCGCCTTCATGCCCGAGCCGCACATCTTGTTGATGGTGCTGGCATGGGTCGCATCAGGCACGCCGGCGCCCTTGGAGGCCTGACGCGCCGGCGCCTGGCCCTGGCCGGCCTGCAGCACGCAGCCCATGATCACTTCGTCGACGTCGTCACCGGTGACGCCGGCCCGTTCGAGCGCCGCACCGATCGCGGCCGCGCCCAGATCGGCGGCCTGAACGTCGCCCAGGTCGCCCAACATCCCGCCCATCGGGGTGCGTGCCGCCCCCACGATGACGATCGGATCCTGCTCTGCCATCTGCTGCCTCCATTGCTGCGCCGGTGAGCCTTCCCACGCGGCCGCCCCGCCGCGGACAATCTACCCCAGAGGGCGCCTTTTCGCACCTGCTCTTCGCACCTGCACCATAAATTCCGGACGGCAATGTGCCGCACCGGCAGGCCGGCAAAGGGCTGGTCATGGCCGTCGCCGCAGGGTATCCCCAAGAGCAAAGAAAACCAGGAGGAACGCCGTCATGAGCACCGAGGAGGACAGCGCCGCCAATGTGGCCGCGGCCGGCCGGCCGCTGCGCTTTGCCGTGATCGGCGCCGGGATGTCCGGCATCCTGACGGCGATCAAGCTGCAGGAGGCCGGCCTCGACGACTTCACCATCTACGAAAAGGCCGGGCGCCTGGGCGGCACCTGGCGCGACAACCGCTATCCGGGCCTGTCCTGCGACGTGCCCTCGCACCTGTACAGCTATTCCTTCGCGCTCAATCCCGGGTGGAGCCGCTGGTTCTCACCCGGAGCCGAGATCCAGGCCTATTTCGAAGGCATCGCAAAGACCTACGACGTCGAGCGCCGCATCCGCTTCAACGCAGAAGTCACAAGCGCGACCTACTCGAACGGCCGTTGGCAACTGGAGATCGGCGATGGGACCAGCGACAGCGTCGACGTGGTGATCGCCGCCACCGGGGTGCTGCACCACCCGGTCTATCCCGACATCGAGGGGTTGGACAGCTTCGCTGGCCCCTGTTTCCACAGCGCGCGCTGGCAGGATGGCCTCGACCTCGCCGGCAAGCGGATCGGCATCATCGGCACCGGCTCGACGGCGATCCAGATCCTGCCCGCGATCGTCGACGAGGTCGCCAAGGTGTCGCTGTTCCAGCGCACGGCGCAGTGGATCCTGCCGCTGCCGAACCCGGCCTACAGCGAGCAGGAAAAGACCGCGTTCCGCGAGTCGTCGACGCTGATGCGCAACACCTACCTGCACCTGGCCGAACGGTTCCAAAACACCTTCGCCCGCGCCGTCGTCGGCGATGCCCAGGAGATGGCCAAGCTGGAAGCGGCCTGCGAAGCGAACCTGCGCGACAACATCGCCGACGAAGAGCTGCGTCGCCGGCTGACGCCGGATTACAAGGTCGCCTGCAAGCGCTTGATCATGTCGGACGCGTTCTATCCGGCGATCCAGCAGCCGAACGCCGAGCTGGTCACCGGCGGCATCGAGCGGATCGAGCCGGGCGGCGTGCGCACCACCGATGGCGTGCTGCACGAGCTCGACGTGCTGGTGCTGGCGACCGGCTTCGACGGCCATGCCTTCATGCGGCCGATGCAGGTCACCGGCCGCGACGGCCTGACCCTGGACGACGCCTGGGCCGACGCCGCGGAAGCCTATCGCTCGGTCGCCCTGCCCGGGTTCCCGAACTTCTTCATGCTGGCAGGACCGAACAGCCCGATCGGCAATTTCTCGCTGATCATGATCTCGGAGATGCAGCTCGCCTACATCATGCAACTGGTCGAGCTGCTGCGTCGCGGCGATGCACGCGAGATCGCGCCCAAAGCCGACGCCACGGCGCGCTTCAACGCCGCCATCCGCGAAGCGATGAAGGGCACGGTCTGGGTCACCGGCTGTCGCAGCTGGTACCTGGACAAGAACGGCAACCCTGCGATGTGGCCGTGGACCTTCGAACGCTTCGAAGCCGACATGCGCGCGCCCGACCTGACAGAATTCGAGCTGGTGGCGTGAGCTGCGGCCCGTCGGCACTGTTTACGGAACCGCACGCGAAGAGGCTCAGTCCATGGACGACGGTAGGACCTGCAGACGGGGCCGGACGACCGGCAGGCGATGGGCCGGACTGCTCTGCCTGGTGCTACTGGCGAGCGGCTGCGGCGAGTTCGTGCCGAAGGACCAGGTGCGGATGACCGGCGCCTGCCGCTTCCAGGAATGCCTCTGCTACCCCAATGACGCGCGCTACATCAGTCCCGGCCGGCCGGAGCCGGTGACCTGGACCGCGAAGGGCGATCCCACCTGCCGGCCGGGCTACGGCCTCACCTTTGCGACGCAGACAACCCAGATCTTCCGCGACCAGGACCGCATCACCCAGCCGGACCCGCTGCGCGGCTTCCGCGACAGCGGGCCCTAGCCCAGAACTTCGCCGGTCGCCGACACGTAAGGCGTGCCGTCAGTACCTCATCACTCGCCGGCGGCTGCGACGGCCGCGGTCCGCCGGTCAAACTTGCGGCGAAGCACCTCCAGTTGCCGGCCAAGGTCCACCAGTGTCGCCTGCTGCAGGCTGAGCGTCATGAGTTGCTGGCGCAGTGCTTCGTTCTCGGCCTTCAGCTCCTTGATGGCTTCAACGAGGTAGGCATTGAAGTCATGTGGGAATGCCAGAACTTTGACTGCTTCCCCTTCGCCAACGAATGCTTGGTCGTCGCCGAGTGGCGCAGCTTGCGAGACCCACTCGGGGAAAACGTCTTCGACATCCTGGGCGATGAAGCCAGCCCGGGTGCCTGGCTGATGCTGCGCTGGATTGCGCCATTCGTAGTTGACCCCCTGGAGCTTGGCCAGCCGGTCCAACGCACCTGTCAGCACAGTGACGTTCTTCTTGAGCCTGCGGTCCGAGGAAGCACTCCACGAGCCGCCACCTGGCTTGCCGGCGGATCCGTTTACGTGCAGGAGGAACTGCGGACTCGTGGTGCCGATGCCAACGTCGCCATTTGACTTGATCCAGACCGCGTCATTTGCCCCGGAGGTGCCGAGTGCCAGGGGGACACTGTTGGCGCTCAGGACCCGCATGTTCGTCACCGCCGATCCATCGCCGACATAGCCGATAAAGAGCTGCGAGCCTTCGCCGGCAAACTCGCCGATCCAGTGCGCCCCACTCGACGTCCCGTCATCATCCTTGACGGTGAGCGGGCGCGCCGGACTTGTCGTACCGATCCCGACCTCGCCGTCGGCGGTGATCCAGACGGCGTCGTTCGCGGCCGATGTGCCGAGCGACAACGGAAAACTGTTGGCGCTTAGGATCCGCATGTTGGTGACGACGGACCCGTCCGCTGCGTACCCGAGCAGAAGCTGCGTGCCCTGACCGGCTAGTTCGCCAATCCAGTGGACGCCATTGGCCACGCCATCGTCATCGACGACCGTCATCCTGCGTGACGGGTTCGTCGATCCGACGCCAACATTGCCGTCTGCCGCGATCCATAGCGCGTCATCGGCACCGGATACGCCGATGGCCAGGGGAAGATCGCCGGAACTCTGAATGCGGGCGTTCTTGACCACGGTGCCGTCGGCCGAATAGCCAAGCAGAAGCTCCGACGTCTCGCCCGAAAACTCTCCGATCCAATGCGCACCACTTTGGACACCGTCATCATCGACGACGGTCAGCTTGCGCGTCGGGGTCGTCGTGCCGATCCCGGCATTGCCACCGTCCGGGGTAAGCAGTAGATCCGCCACCGCCGCGTCGCTGACAAGGCTCATCGCCAGAACGCCAACGGTGGCGATCAACAATGCCCCACGAAAAGCCTGGCAGTAGCGTGAGCCCCCGACTGCAGCCCTGATATCGCGTTCGCACATTCTGATGCCCTCTCTGTTGGTTATGCGACAGCTCAGTGTCTTTTCGAGTTGGTACACTAAATTTGCGAATTAATTTTTACAATATTCAATCAGGACAATTACATAACATCAGCCGTGCCTGATGTATGCGGCGCGTTGGGATAAGCGTGCCGAGACCGAGTTTCATGATGTTGTCAGCACATAGCCGTGCAATAGACAGCGGCCCAGCACGCGGGCAATGGATCCGCCCTTCAGGATCGTAGGCCGCAGGCGTGGACGGATCGACGCAGCCCGTGGATCCCGGCATTCGCCGGGGTCGGCTCGTCGCTGGCTAGAGCGTGTCTGTCTTAGTTTGAAGCGTATCCTGCATTTCGGAAGTAGTTGGCGCATTCGTGCGGCGTGAAGGCGTCGAGGAGCTGACCGATGCGGTCGGCAACTTCATCTGTGGTGCGCGCATCGGCCTTTCTGAGCAA
>Ga0209458_1000407_pt1 | contig 15833 bp, 16 predicted proteins | sample WorMetLIZAISLAND_FD_187411 | JGI IMG/M metagenome (GOLD analysis project Ga0209458, IMG submission 187411) | Marine gutless worms symbiont microbial communities from Max Planck institute for Marine Microbiology, Germany - Inanidrilus manae... ...
TAGTGCGCGAAGCGCATCATAGTTGAAACTATGGACTTTAAGTCCCTTCACTTTCAGTCCGTGGCTTGTCCACGGATGAGGACTTTAGTCCTCCAGACTATGGACTTTCAGTCCATAGGGGTTGATTGAGCCGCATTTTCTATAGGAAAATGCGGCTTTCCCACCTGGTAGAGGCCGACTGAGTTGTCGGACCCCAACTGCGAAGGCGCCCTGAGAGCGGTCAGTCGAGATCCTGAACCAGTGAAGTACGCACAGCATCATTGATGGTCACGGCCTGGCGGTAGTGCGGATGATCGATGCCGGCGGCCAGGCCCGCTCCGGCCTTCAAGGCGGCAATCATCTCCGGCGTCAGCTCGAAGCGCAGAAAGTGCACCGACGAGGTCTTGGTCTCGTCCGCGCGTTCCAGGTCTTCATCGGCGATGGCGAGGACCTTCTCCCGGCCTGTGACCTGCACCCAGACCCGGTCCTCGATCCCGATGAGCTTGCCGAGTGCCGCTCGGCGTTCCCCGACGTCCGGGTACTCCATCATGAAGGTTGCCTTCCAGTTGCTGCCGTCGGGGATCAGCGGGTTGTAGGCGGCCAGCTCGTCGGCGATACCTTCCGGCTCGAAGATGCGTTCGATACGCAACATTTCCTGGATCTGGTAGTGGATGGTCAACCGATCCTCGAAATAAAGCGTCGCGTTCGTACCGATGTGAAGCTTTCGGTCCTGCTTATGCGCTAAAACCCTAGCCCGGAAATCGCCGCGTATCTTGGCGTAGGCCCCCAAACTGTAAAGATCTTCGGATGTCAGATCGTTCATCATTTGTTTCCATCTAGTACCCGGTTTCGACTGATATTGCAAATTTCTCGGGGGAGGCACATATCAAGCTTAAGGGATTATGCCCGCAATATCAGTCGAAATGATGTACTAGTAGTCTGACAGTAAACTACTGATGTAAATTGAGGTGGGCTGGCGATTCACCACCGAGAATGCTCGCATCAAGCTCAAACGGCTGTATCCATCAATAGACGGTTGACGGACTACTAGTGTATTGAATCATAAATTAGCGGAAATAATCTCCTTTGCACCCTTTGTACCTTCGCAGTTCGAGTGCAATGGGCGACTACTACCTAGTTTCAGCCTATTTTACATTCCAAGGGTCGGTAAGACGCGGAAATTTAATGTACCCATCAGCCCTATACAGGAAAAATAGAATGAAACAATGTACTAGGTCCTGTTGACATTTACGACTACTGCGTTGATTTCACAGACAATTCGACGCCTGACTGAAAAGGCTAGATTGATGATTCAGAAGCGTTTTCGGTCTAAATGTCAACACGACCTACAAGGGGCAACTGCAGGGCTTGCTCCTGTTGCCTGCCAGCGCTGCGGATTCACGGGCAAGCCAAAGCCGTATAGAATCTCTCCTGCTACAAGCGCAGGTGGCGGAATTGGTAGACGCGCTGGATTTAGGTTCCAGTGGGGAAACCTGTGGGGGTTCGAGTCCCCCCCTGCGCACCAGTGCGATCCTAAATGATTTGAAACCTGTCCGGTTAAAAGTGATACTGGCTGTAACTGTTCCAAACGGATTGCGGTTTCCGGTCCTTCTCGTTAAACAGGTCTAAGAAGCTATCCGGTTAAAGCGGCCCGAGCGTCGTGTTGCGTTACGTTGCGTTTGGCGCCGTGCCTGTCCGGGCACAGTCCCGGGTTGTTTGGCGTTGGTTGTGGGATCGGCTTAACACGAGGTCCGGGCGTGCAGGCCGCGCGGGGGATCATGTGGGTGTAGGTTGCGTTGAGACGCCGACACGGGTCTGGCCGTAGATCAACGAGCCCTTGTGCGTCGAAACGCAACGCTCAAATCCCCCGAACAACGCCATATAATTCAGGATTGCTTTTAACCAGACAGCTTCTTGAATTCCACGCACGATAGGTATTCGCTCGTGGCGACGATCCAAGACCAGGTAACCGCGACGGAATTGGCTCGCAATCTGACATCGCTGATCGACTATGTGCGCATTTCGGGCAGGCGCTTAGCCATCACCCGCGGGAACATCGAGGTGGCGCGATTGATGCCACTTTCTGAGGATGGCGCGTCGGCTTCTTCTGAATTACAGGCGCTGCTGGAACATAATCCCTGGTCACCGGCCGAGCGTGCGGTTTTTGCCGATGACCGGTAAGATTTTTTGTTACCCAGCAAGGGCATACAAGTAGTTTCAAAATGCGATTAGGAGGCATTTATGCTGAAGGTAATTATGTTCGTGCCGTTTTTTCTGCTCTCGACTCAATTAATGGCCCAATCTCCAAAAGAGCAAGATGAATTTTTACCATATGACCAATTGCTCGGTGTCAGGAGTCCTTTGTTAATTATAGATAGTAAGGTTCGAGTCATAGTCAAAAGAATTAATCAACCACTATGGACTGAAAGTCCATAGTCTGGAGGACTAAAGTCCTCATCCGTGGACAAGCCACGGACTGAAAGTGAAGGGACTTAAAGTCCATAGTTTCAACTATGATGCGCTTTGCGCACTAAAGTTATTGAAGCAATGAATTTTACTTATCGTGGTAGGACCTATGTTCTCACCTTGTTGGAAATAATTAGAGGATCAACGGGCAAAATTTACCGTTATTGAAGAATAGGAAACCTTGGGTCCCTTCGATCGCTACCGACTGGAAGCCCGGCTCGAAGCCCTATGCGGGAAGGGTTGCCGGCAGGTATGGCAGTCGATCGAGGTCTTGGAGCAAGGCGGTGATTTGCCTGAAACCCAGGGACTCGGTGTGGAAGAGTGCCGTTGGCTTCTGCGCGAGCTCAAGCAGATCATGGCGGTCTACACGGATCGCTGTTCTACGGTTTGAATCTTGAACCTTCCGCTCCGTATCGGTGGGCACAGCCCACCCTACGGATTTATGCACGCTCGCTGCTGCTCACATCATTTGCCGGTCCTATCCACCAACCCCGATTATACTGCCACACGGCACAGTCTGCGCATTTCACTCCTTCTCCCTCCGGGAGAGGGCGGGGGTGAGGGAGAAATTCAAAAGCTCGGATTGTGCCGTGTGGCGGTATAGCTGCTCCTGCTCCAACAACCCTCGCAAGGCCGCGGTCTTGTCGAAGGTTTCCCGGTATTCTTCCTCGACCTGGGAGTCGTGTACGATCCCGCCGCCGGCCCAGAAACGGATGGTGCCCGCGCTGTGGATCAGGGTACGGATGGCGATGTTGGTGTCCATGGCGCCGTCGCAGCCCAGATAGCCGATGGCCCCGGAATAGATACCGCGGCGATGGGGCTCCAGCTCCTCGATGATCTCCATGGCCCGGATCTTGGGTGCGCCGGTGATGGAGCCGCCGGGGAAGCAGGCCCGCAGCAGCGAGACGGCGTCTTGTCCAGGGGCCAGCCGGCCGGTGACGGTGCTGACCAGGTGATGCACGGTGGCGTAGCTTTCCACCTCGAACAGCTTGGGGACCTGCACACTGCCGGGGCTACAGACCCTTCCTAAGTCGTTGCGCAGCAGATCCACGATCATCAGATTCTCGGCCCGCTCCTTGGTGCTGGCGGCCAGCTCCCGTTTCAAAGTAGAGTCTGCCGCAGGGGTGCGTCCCCGCGGCCGGGTGCCCTTGATAGGCCGGGTTTCGACCTGCCCTTCCCGAACCGCGAGAAAGCGCTCCGGCGAGGAGCTCAGGACCTGGGCAAAGGGGATTTTCAGATAGGCGGAGAAAGGAGCCGGATTGAGCCGTCGCAGTACCCTATAGCCGACGAATGGATCGCCGGCGACCGGGGCCGAGAAGCGCTGGGCCAGATTGACCTGATAGCAGTCGCCTGCGAGCAAGTAGGACTTGACCCGATCGAAGGCCCGGCCATATTCGTCCCGGCTCATGCTCGAGCGCGGCGGACCTAGGACCCGGAGTCGATTCCGGACCGGAGCGGGGCGGGGGTCCCGAAACATGGAGACCAATGTGTCCCACCGCTCTCGCGTCCGGGGCGCGCGCCCGAGACTGACGAGCCGGGCCTTACGGGCAAGGTGATCCACGATCAGGGCCCAGTCATAGATACCCACCGCCATGTCCGGGAGCTGCTCAGCGTCTTCGGCCAGCGTCGGCAACCGCTCGATACGGCGGCCCAGGTCGTAGGCGAACCAGCCGATCGCCCCCCCGCGGAAGGGCAGGTCAGGCAGGGGAGGCACCGGCTCGCCCAACTGATCGCGCAACAACGCGAAGGGGTCCTGGGGCGATAGCTGTACCTGATCGGCGGAGCGGATCTCGGTGACACCGCCACGGGTGGTCAGGGTGATGTAGGGATCCGCAGCAAGGATGTCATAACGGCCGGCCTCGGTCAGGGGACGGCCGCTATCCAGGAAAGCGGCCCAGGCCTTCTCCGCCAAGGGATCGAAATAGAGCGTGCTGTCGGCCCGATAAGGGATCTCGCTCAACAATGACATGCATCCCCGCCGGCTAATTGGTACAACGATGCCGAAGTACCGATCGCGGATAACTCTTCCGTGAAGATTCCGCCAGCTCGATGTTATCGGCAGTTGAGAGCATCCATACCAGGTAAGGCAGCACTGATGGACCGGATCCCCGCTATCGGTTCCGCCTTTCCAGGGCGGCGATGCGTTCCTCCAACGGGGGATGGCTCATGAACAGGCGCTTGAGGCCATCGCCGATGCCGCCGCTGATGCCGAAGGCGGCGAACTCGCCGGACGGCAGATCCCTGGGCTCGGTTGCGGTCTGCAGGCGGCGCAGGGCGTCGGCCATCTTCCGGTTGCTGGTGAGATGCGCGCCACCGGCATCGGCCTTGAACTCCCGGTAGCGGGAGAACCACATCACGATCATGGTGGCTAGGATCGAGAGCAGGACCTGGGCGACCATCGACACGATGTAATAGGCAGGGCCATGGCCCTGCTCGGTCTTGAAGACCACGCGGTCGATCAGATGTCCGATGACCGTCGACAGGAAGACCACGAAGGTGTTCACGACACCTTGAATTAGGGTCAGGGTTACCATGTCGCCATTGGCGACATGGCTTATCTCATGACCGACCACGGCCTCCACCTCGTCCTTCGTCATGTGCTGGAGGAGTCCAGTACTGACCGCCACCAGGGCGGCGTTGCGGTTCCAACCGGTCGCGAAGGCGTTGGGGTCGGGTGAGTCGAAAATCCCCACTTCCGGCATCTCGATGCCGGAGGACTGGGCCTGTCGGGATACCGTTTGCATCAGCCAGTGCTCAAAGGGGGTGCCGGGGCGTTCGATGATCTGTACCCCCATGGAGCGTTTCGCCATGCCCTTAGACATGAACAGTGAGATCAGAGAACCGGCGAATCCGGCGATCGCGGCATAGACGAGCACGGCGCTCAGATTGAGATCCACATTGTTTGCCGCGAGCAGGCCATCGAAACCGAGCAGCTTGAAGACCAGGCTGATGACCATCAGCACGGCAAAGTTGGTCGCCAGGAACAGCAGAATGCGTTTCATTGTCAAGGCTCCGAATTGACTGGAAGGGATCTTGAAACATCCCGGCCTGGGGATTTTTCAAGTCGGCACTCACAACGTACGGTTTGCAAGCGCCGTTATTTCCATGCGCTATGGTGGGGGATCCTTGCCCCACACAGGCAGCTTGAGTTTTTCGGGATGTGTAGGATACATGGGACCATAAAATGCCTCCTCAAGGGCGCAGGTGCAAGCCCGAAGGATGTATCGATTCCCCTTCGCTCCCATGCCGAGATCTCGTTTCAAACGGTGAGTATTATTCGGTGGCCCTAGGGGCTGTTGACATTCATCGTTCACGGTCCGATTGCGGCCCTTTTCCGCGCTGACGGCGTTGCGGCTCGTCAAAATAGGCCGGCTATTCTTCCTCGCCGCGCCTTGTCAGCCACGAAAAATTTCTCACAATCGCCCTCGTTCAGATGAATGTCAACAGCCCCCAGTACCCCATTTCACCTTATTTTTGGTTCTCAGCGCGGCGAGAGGCGGCCAGCTGCGAGGCGCGCGAGCGCCGGAATAGCCCGTCCTCTTTCAAGCTCGTGCAACACCGCAGCTGGCCGCCTCTCGTCGCGCCCGAAGGGGAGCCCCCCCAAACGCGCCAAGGCGGCGTTACAGCGCTTGGCAAGAGGGTGCTATTCCCTGCGCGCGGTGCCTTGCCGTGACGCGTTTGGGAGGCTCTGAGAGCGAAAAATAAGGTGAAATGGGGTGCTAGTGATGAGGAAAAATCACTGGACGACCTACGAGCTTAAAAGTTATGATTTTTGATCCTGATTCAAGGGGCCATAGCTCAGCTGGGAGAGCGCAACACTGGCAGTGTTGAGGTCGGCGGTTCGATCCCGCCTGGCTCCACCAATCCCGGAAGATTCGGTCCCCAGAAGATCCGGTCCGGTTCGACGACCGGATTTTTTCCGGTAACAAACCTCGTCCCCATCGTCTAGAGGCCTAGGACATCGCCCTTTCACGGCGACAACAGGGGTTCGACTCCCCTTGGGGACGCCAAAAACGCCAAAGGGTTGTGCTGATTCCCAGCCAACCCTTTTTCTTTGGCCGGTGATCCACTGACGAAGGGGATCTTTACCGTGAATGTTTACGTGCTGCGTCACGGATAAACCAACTACAACGAGCTTGGTTTGTGTAGTGTCACTGAATTATACGAATTGCGAAACAGTCAAGTACTCGCTTTCCGATCTTTCCCCCTTCCCCGCTGAATAAACCAAACAGCTTCCGAATGTCGACACGACCGAGTGACGTTATATTTGCCACATCTGGATTTTGCGGAAACCAAGTGCGTCCAGCATGCCCGAGCTACCGGAAGTAGAGACCACCTTGCGCGGGATCGCCCCCTACCTGCGCGGGACCTGCATCGACCGCCTGTTGGTGCGGGAACGCCGCCTCCGCTGGCCGGTGCCCGCGGATATCGAGCGCCAGGTCCGCGGCCAGCGCATCCTGGAACTAGGGCGTCGGGGCAAGTATCTGCTGCTGGCGCTGGAGCGCGGAACCATCCTGATCCATCTGGGGATGTCCGGCAGCCTGCGGGTGTTGGCGTCCGATATCCCACCCGCGAAGCACGATCACTTGGATCTATGTCTCCGAGGAGGTAAGTGTTTGCGCATGCGTGATCCGCGTCGCTTCGGGGTCTTTCTGTGGACGCCCGAGCCGCCCGCGGACCATCCCCTGCTCGCACACCTGGGACCCGAGCCGCTGGAGCCCGGCTTCGACGGCGACTATCTCTACGGGTGTGCCCGCGGCAGGCGGTGCGCGGTCAAGACCTTTATCATGGACGCCGATCTGATGGTGGGCGTGGGCAACATCTACGCCAACGAGTCCCTGTTTCGCGCGGGCATCCACCCGGCGCGCCCCTGCAATCGAATCGGCCGCGAACGCTACCGGCGGTTGGCGACCGAGATCCGGAAAGTGCTCACGAGCGCCATCGATCAGGGTGGCACGACCCTGCGGGATTTCGTGCGGGATGACGGCGGCCCCGGTTACTTCGTGCGATCCCTGAAGGTCTATGGCCACACAGGAGAACCCTGCCCCAGGTGCGGCAGGCCCATCCGCCGGCGCCGGATCGGGCAGCGTTCGAGCTTCTATTGTCCAGGCTGTCAGAAGTAGATGTCAGGTATCGGAAGATTTATCCGCAAATAAACGCAAATGGACGCAAATGCCAGGGTGAGCGCGTATAACTCTTCCAGAAAACATGACGTTGCCGGATTGGTTCTCCCGGCGCTGGAACGCTCCCGGTAGGCGCGGGTTTGCCCGCGCTTTTCTGAGCTTTCCTGAGGTTCGACCTGCCGGCTTGGTTGCCTTCCAGCCCAGCGCCGGCAAGCCGGCGCCTACCGGTCATGGCGAACCACCGCAGTTGCGGCTGACGACCGCAAGCCGGCAGCAACCGGTTAATCACCAACAAATTTATATGCGCTCGCCCTGACGCAAATGTTTTTTGAAAATTCATTGCTTCAATAACTTTAGTGCGCGAAGCGCATCATAGTTGAAACTATGGACTTTAAGTCCCTTCACTTTCAGTCCGTGGCTTGTCCACGGATGAGGACTTTAGTCCTCCAGACTATGGACTTTCAGTCCATAGTGGTTGATTAGCATTTAGAGTATAGGAAGTGGTGAGCCGCATCGATGAGCTGGAAGCTGGCGACAGGTAGTCGGTGGGCGCAGCCCACCCTAGGGTCGCACCGGGGGGAGAATAGTCCGGAATCCACTCCATAAATAGCCGAGAAGTCTATGACAATCCTGACTATCCCCTTCGGGGGCCAACCCCATGAGCTGGAGGTTCCGGACCGGAATCTGGCCGAGGTACTCAGTCCGCGACCGAGCCGGGCGGTGCTGGATCTGGATGCGGCCATCGAGGCCGCGCTGGACACGCCGGTTGCGCAATCCCCGCTGGAGGCCTGGGTCAAGCCCGGAGACTGGGTCGTTATCGTCAGCGACGATGCGACCCGACTCACCCCCGTGCACCGCATGCTGCCGGGCCTGCTGCGGCGCCTGAATGCGGCCGGGGTCCCGAACGCCAATATCGCCTGTATCATGGCCCTGGGTACCCACCGCTACATGACAGAGGCCGAGCTGCGGGCCAAGGTAGGCGATGCGGTCTTCGGACAGATCCGGGTCTTCAATCACGAGTGGCGCAACCCCCAGGCCCTGGTGGATCTCGGTACTTCGTCCCGGGGCACGCCGCTGCTGGTGAACCGGGCGGTGGTAGAGGCGGATGTAGTCATCGGCCTGGGTGCCATCGTGCCGCACCACATTCCGGGGTTTTCGGGCTCGTCCAAGATCATCCAGCCCGGCGTGTGCGGGGACCGCACCACCGCGGAGACCCATCTGCTGTCCTGTGAGAGCGGCGGCGACTCCTATCTGGGCATCGAGGACAACCCGGTACGTCGCGATATGGACGACATGGCGGACCGGGTGGGCTTGCGCACCATCTTCAACGCGGTGCTGAACGACGCGGGCGAGGTGGTGGACCTGTTCTACGGAGCCATGCGTCCCACATTCAAAGCGGGTGTAAAGCTGGCGCGGGAAATCTATGGGGTCGAGTACCGGAAGACCCCGGATATCGTGTTGGCCAATTCCCACCCCTGCGACCTGGATTTCTGGCAGTCCCACAAATCCCTGTATCCGGCGCAACGTATGGTCAAGCCGGGCGGCACCATCATCGTCTGTACACCGGCACCGGAAGGGGTCAGCCCGGTGCATACCGAGTCCTTGGACTTCACGGCCTGGCCATCAAAAGACATCAAGGCTGCCTACCGGGACGGGCGTCTCTCCAACGGGGTCGCCTGCGCGCTCGCCATCGCCTGGGCCATGGTTCGGGAGCAGGCCTCGGTAATCAACTACTCGCCCAGCATCACGCCGGAGGAGAAAGCGAAACTCGGCCATACCCACGCCCCGACCCTGGCCTGGGCGGTGGCAGAGGCGTTGCGACGGCAGGGGCCCGACGCGCGCCTGACCGTGCTCACCCACGCCCCGGAGCTGCTGCCGATCGGGCCTGTCGGGGGTTGAAGCCCCATGACGTCCAATCCAGGTCCTGTTGACATTCCAAGGAAACGCCTGGCCGGCTTTTTTAACCGAAAATGGACGCAAATTGAAATGGCGGTTCGATGGATAAGGCAAAGTCTTAGAGCCTGTCTAGGAACTAACCCATTGCTTGTCATTTCGAGCGCAGCGAGAAATTCTTGTCCCAACGGAGGAAGGATCTTGTGACGCGAGGGTCGATTTCCCCAGCCTGTTTTACGGACGAAAATCTCTCCCTGCGATCGAGATGACAGGTTCCGGTTGATCTGAGGGTAGTGCTGCAATCTATAGCATGATAGGGCAGGCAAAGCCTAGCGTGGCCTCGTGCCCTATCCTACAGATTTCAGGACTACCTTCGATTCAAAGCTCCAAGGTTCGTGTGCACATGTTCTCGGACCGCCTCGAAATCTTTTCGCCCGGTGCGATTGTAAACACCATGACGATCGAGAGCTTGCCGCTGAGACAGGTGGCCCGGAATGAGCTCTTGACCAGCCTGCTTGCCCGCTGCGCCATGTCTTTTGGGAACTCTCTCCCGGTGACCGTAGGTTCCTCATGGACAAGCGCGGTGAAGGCGTGCCTATTATCCTGTCTGAAAGCGAGAAACTGTCGGGATGGCTTCCGAAGTATCGCCTGCTTGATGATTCCGAGTTGATGTTGACCATCTATGCGGCAAGGCCGCCCCAGGGAGAGGGCTGATGGAGACATGGATCGTGGCTCTTGATCCAAGACCTGTGATTCGAAACCCGGTTGCCGGACCGAAAAGATCTCCCAACGACATCGAAGAAGATCCGCAACTGTTTATGTACTATGACCAAGCAAATATGAGAATGAGAGATGAATAATGGCAAGAGCGGATTTACTCATTCGCCTTGTCCAGTCCGGCATACGGGGCGACAAGGCTACCTTTAGAAAAGTCGTCGAGGCAATCATCGCTGAAGAACGGTCAAAGCAACACAAGGTGCTGACCGAGAAAGTCGAGGAAATACTCAATGCTGCACCAGCAGAACGCCCTGCTACCAACGGCAATGGCCCTATGCTCGATCAACGCATGGGCAACCTGTTTCACGAGGTCATGCCTCAGCGAAAACTGTCGGATCTTATCCTGCCGGATACGACGCAGCAGATCTGCCGGAGTTTGATTCAGGAGCAACATCGGACTGACCTTCTCAGGTCTCACAACCTGGAGCCACGCAACCGCGTACTGCTCATTGGTCCTCCCGACAACGGAAAGACATCGCTTGCGAAGCTATTGCTGAAGCCCTGGTAGTACCTCTGCTTGTGGTTCGCTACGAAAGTGTTGTCGGTACCTATCTGGGTGAAACCGCCGTTCGTCTCAAGAAGCTCTTTGAATATGCATCTACGCGGAAATGTGTCCTCTTCTTCGATGAGTTCGAAACCCTCGGGAAGGAACGTGGCGATCTTCACGAGACCGGTGAGATCAAGCGCGTGGTGAGCTCGCTGCTGATGCAGATCGATAATCTGTCGAGCCATGTCATGGTCATCGGGGCAACCAATCATGCAGAGCTTCTGGATCGTGCGGTATGGCGGCGCTTCCAGGTCCGCATGACCCTGCCCGGGCCAACTCGAGCCCGCCTGGTAGAGTGGTTCGAGAAATTCGAGCGGCGGATCAATACCCCTTTAGGTTACGCACCCGGCACACTGGCTAAGCGTCTTCAGGGATCGAATTTCGCAGAAGTCGAAGAGTTTGGCACGACAATATTCCGGCAGTATGTGCTCGAACAATCGAACGCCGACATGAAGGATATCGTATCCAAAACCCTCCGGCACTGGTCCGCCAGATCAGTAACAGTAGCTCAACAGGACGGGCCGGAGGTGAGGAGTGCCTGAACGCCCGCTACTGCTTTTCCCAACGCCTCAACCAGCTGATAGGACGAAACGAAAGTCCCTTCCCGGACGGGTTCACAAGCCAGATGTAACGAGACAAGGTCAACGCCTCTCGCCGATGTTCGACCAGCTTCAGGCGACGTTCAATGCTCGCAGGGTCGAAATCCAGCAAACCACGGCAGGCATCGATCCCGAGCAGGTGTTGGTCATCGAGATTATCGGCAGTGTCGACAAGTTTGCCAATGCGGTCAAACGGATCGAGGGACTTGAATGGATGGGTGAGATCGAGACCGATGAGATCACTCCCGACGAAGACTTCTACGACGAGGCCAACCCACAGAAAAATCTAAACGGGCGCTTATATCTGGTGATGACCAATCAACGGGCACTCGATGAGATGCTCTCATTGTGGCAACGTTATCAAACCGATCCTGATATGCAATTCAAGCATGGACTTACAAAATTTTGAGACGTTTTCCTTCATCTGAGGAGCATCCGGCGGTGAGATGTCCAGGACAGACTTCTTGAAACCGGGTTGATCGATGTTTGGCAAGAAGACCTTAAATACAGCGGTGATCGGGGCATCCCGTTTGAGGTCGAACTCTGGTTTCGCGGAAGCGAGGAACGTCGAACGGAAGGTGTCAGTCACGTTACGGAACTCGTTCAGCGGGCAAATGGCCGTATTTTGAGCCAGTCTGTCATCAAGGACATTGTCTATCACGGTCTTTTGGCCGAATTACCAGCCAATGCCATACAAGCTATTGTAGAGAGCCCAACGACCGAGCTGGTTAAATGCGAGGATGTCATGTTTTTCCGGCCAGTCGGTCAGATGGTGGTAGGAGATAAGTCACCGGAAGGCGGAGAGGAAATCGCGGCGATCGGGGAAATGTCCCTACCTACCGGCAAGCCTGTCATAGCCCTTTTTGACGGGGTCCCTCTTGCCAATCATCGCCTGTTGGCCGGACGGCTCGTTGTTGACGATACGGATAACTGGGAGAACGATTATATTGCTTCCGAACGTATCCACGGCACCTCCATGGCATCCCTGATTGTCCATGGCGATCTCAATCAACCGACGGCACCCTTAACCAGGCCCGTCTATATCCGGCCCATCATGAAGCCGCTTGACCGGCCTGTCACACCACGCCCGGAAGGCATCCCGGAAAACTGCCTTGCGGTCGATCTCATCCATAGAGCGGTCAAACGAATATTCGACGGTAACCAAGGAGAAGATCCGGTAGCCCCTCAAGTCAAAGTAATCAATCTATCAATTGGTGATCGATATCGTCAGTTTACGCAGTCCATGAGTCCTCTTGCCAGATTGCTGGACTGGTTGAGCGTCAGGTATGGTGTGTTGTTTGTTGTCAGTGCTGGGAATCATTCAAGATCTATTTCCCTGGATGTGTCCCGGAAGGAATTCGAGTCATTTCAGGCCGATGAATTGGAAGCGGCAACGATCAAAGCCTTGTATCGAGACGCCCGGAACAGGAGACTACTTTCACCTGCCGAAACGATCAACGGACTCACCATCGGTGCGTTACAGTACGATGCTTCAACTCCGTATCCGGTTGGTCGTGGTATCGATCCCTTTAGTGCTCGAATTCTGCCCAGCCCGATTTCGGCCTTTGGCTCCGGTTGTCGACGAGCGATAAAACCGGACCTCATCTTTTGGGGTGGACGGCAATACTACAAACATTCTGTTATCGGAGATCCTATCGAATTAGAACCAGCCGAATACAAGTCTCCTCCAGGAAACAAATCCGCCTCGCCCAGAGGCCTTGCCGGCGAATTAGACGCTACCTCATACAGTTGCGGAACGAGCAACGCAACGGCCTTGATCAGCAAGGCGGCAGGTATATGTTATGACTCTCTGCGACAGATCTTCGATGAGCAAGCGCCCGAAATCGATCCCGTCAACTATGAAGTGCCCTTGCTGAAGGCAATGCTGGTCCATGGTTGTTCTTGGGGTGATATAGGACCACGAATATCCGATGTGCTTCGCACGCCTGAAAATAGTCGCCGACTCAGTGGGCTTATAGGCCGTTGGATGGGCTACGGCGTACCGCAGATAGACCGTGTTCTGGATTGTACCGATCAGCGGGCAACGGTGTTGGGCTTTGGGCAACTTCCCGATGGTAAGGCTCACGTCTTCCGTTTACCGTTACCTCCGTCATTGGGATCACGCCCTGAGTGGCGGCGCCTGACGGTTACCCTGGCTTGGTTATCGCCTATCTCTGCAAGCACTCAAAAATACCGTATTGCAAACTTGTAGTTTGAGGTTGAAGGTGCTCCCGCCAAGGACAGAAATGAAAGCTGTAGCGGTAACGATGGGTGGCGTACTGTCAGGCGCAGAACTGTTCAACATCAACCACTATGGACTGAAAGTCCATAGTCTGGACGACTAAAGTCCTCATCCGTGGACAAGCCACGGACTGAAAGTGAAGGGACTTAAAGTCCATAGTTTCAACTATGATGCGCTTCGCGCACTAGGGCAAAAAACCGGAGCCTTTCATCGACGGGGAGGTCATCGAAATCAAAGTGAACTGCCGTGAAGATGCGGGGAAAATCCAGGGTCCGGTTGCGTATGGATTGGCTGTTTCTTTGGAGGTAAGCGAGGGTGTTGATATTGCCGTTTACAACGAAATCCGAACTCGTATTGCACCTGCGATCCAGATTCAGCATCAATAGATCGAGATAGAGGATAATTGGCGAATGGAGTCTTCCTGGCAGTACAGCACTATATATAATAGCGTCTGCAGGTCATCGAGGAACAGACCTCATCTGCGTGGCGCTTAAGAATAAATGTCAACACATCCTAATCTGCGACGGATATAGTCTATGCCCTCCAACCTGGAAGCGGTCGTACTCGCCGATGATCTCACCGGTGCCGCCGACACCGGCGTACAGTTCGCCGCCATCGCAGCGCCGGTCTATCTAACGCCCGTCGAGAGCCTATCGCTCGGGCGCCCCTGGATGACCACGGCGACCGGCATCAGCGTCTACACGGCGACCCGCGACCTATCCGCACCAGAGGCCGGGGAGCGCGTGCGGTCGGCGGCGCAGGCCGTGCCCGACCCGCGTCCGCGATGGATCTACAAGAAGATCGATTCCTGCCTGCGCGGCAATCTGGGCGCGGAGATCGACGTGCTGCTCGACACCCTCGGACTTGATATGGCCCTGGTGGCGCCGGCGCTCCCGGCCCAGGGTCGCACCACCAGCGGCGGCATCCACAGGGTGTACGGTACACCGCTGGCCCAGACCCAATTCGCAAGGGATCCGCTGACGCCCGTCACCTGCTCGTCGGTTGCCGAGATCCTGGCGCACCAGAGCCGATATGAGATCGGTCGGGTCGCTGTGGACACCTATGGTGATCCTGAGCGACTGCAAGGCGCGGTCCGGCGGGAATGCGAGCGTGGCTGCCGGCTGATCGTCTGTGATGCCGCTACCCAAGCGCACCTCGATGAGCTCGCGGCGCTGGTGGTCCGGAACCGGGAGCGCCTGCTGCTGGTAGGCTCAGCCGGCCTGGCGGCCAGTCTGGTGGGACAGCTTGCCCCCGACCGGAGGATCGAGTCTATCCCCGTACCCGGTCTGCAACGGCTATTGATGGTCTGCGGAACCGGTGCCCAGGCGACCCGTGAACAGCTAGATACCCTGTTGGAGAAATATCCCGGTGTGCGTCACGCGCTGGAGTTCGAGTGGTTGATCACGGCCTCGGTCCGGGACCGCCGCCGTTGCGCGGACCAGTTACTCGCGGCCTGGACCGACGGGGTCCTGGTGCTTACGGTCCGGTCACTGCCGTCCGCAAGCCCCATGGCGGATCTCAAACGGGCCGCCGTGGAATTGGGGGGACTGGCGTTGGAGATCATACAGACCGGCCCGGTGGATGGGCTATTCCTGTCCGGCGGCGAGACCGCCGATGCCGTCCGCCATGCAGCCGGCGGTGAGGCCATCGAGTTGCAGCAGGAAATCCTGCCCGGCCTGGTACTCGGACGCTGGATAGGCGGTATAGCCGACGGTCTGCCCGTGGTCACCAAGGCCGGTGCATTCGGCGACAAACAGACCCTGGTTGCGCTCTATGAGCGCTTGTCCGAAGGGATCGGATGATGAGTGAGATATCTAATTGAGATATCTAATAGGGATGCTCTCAACTACCGATAAGATTGAACGAGCAGGATCCTCACGGAAGATTTATCCGCAAATAAACGCCAATGGACGCAAATGTTTTTTTAGTAGCGGCTGAATTTTAAGTGATGAAATCTGCTAGCCCCCACCTCGTCATTCCGGCAGGGAGTGCCGGAATCCAGTGCCAGGGATGGTAGGGACAGTGAGGGTCTGAACGGTTCCTTACTGAGCTCTATTCGGGTTGATATTTGCGTTTATTGGCGTTCATTGCTTCAATAACTTTAGTGCGCGAAGCGCATCATAGTTGAAACTATGGACTTTAAGTCCCTTCACTTTCAGTCCGTGGCTTGTCCACGGATGAGGACTTTAGTCCTCCAGACTATGGAC
>Ga0209458_1000408_pt1 | contig 15794 bp, 17 predicted proteins | sample WorMetLIZAISLAND_FD_187411 | JGI IMG/M metagenome (GOLD analysis project Ga0209458, IMG submission 187411) | Marine gutless worms symbiont microbial communities from Max Planck institute for Marine Microbiology, Germany - Inanidrilus manae... ...
CGTAACCATCGACCACCCGAACCGGATTGTCCTCGTCGACATAGTCATCAAGACTGGACGGAAACAACGTCTGCTGTCCGCGATCCTGGCCTTCAACAAATCGGCTCATCCCGACCTCCAAAGCAAGCGCCAGGATTCTAAACCGATTGGGGCGTTTTCACACAGCCACTCCCAATGGGAGACGTTTAGCGGCATTCGCCGAAATGCCCGCTTTTGGCCAATGCCGGAAAATCCACGGCTGTCTCCGTGCGCTTCACTCCGACATGCCGTCAGACACGAACCGCGAGTAACGCGGTAGGGTGTCAGTCGTCTCGTGCCAAGGCAACCGCTCCGAGCGCCAGAAATGAACCTCGGGCACCGGTGCCTCGGCGTCTTCAAAGGCCGCAAGCGAGACATACATGTCGCCGGGGAAACGCTCGTCCGCCAGGGTTAGGGATGAGCCGCGACGACCGCAGAAAGTTCGGATTACGCCGGGTGATGCCTCATGCCTGGTCGGCTCACCATGAAAGAGAGAGACATTGTCCCGGTCAAATCCGGCCCAAGCTATCAACGGCGCCCCGGCCGAGTGCCGGCAGCTTCGTCAATGACAATACTCAACGAGAATGGGCCGTCCTGTTATCTCATAGCGAATATCTCCACACCGGCACTTGCCGACGCTTACGTCATGATCGCCTGACATCGTTCCGCCCCTTGCTCCAAAGAATAAGGATCGGTTTGAGATAACACGCGAGGTGCGCGACGTCCGCGCGGGGTCAGAAGCAGCCTATGTCGGCGAGTTTTGGCAGTCGCGGAGTTTTGGTGCTAGCTTTGAGGGGCTGGTTTCGGATTAGGGCTGTTTTGACCTAGGCGCGGCTCTGTCCCTGCCAGCAGCCGCTGAATGTTGGCCCGATGGCGCGCAATCACGTAGATGCCGCCAGCAGTCACCAGGAACTGATAAGCCCACGCATGCTCCAAGCCGTAGACGAGGGCGACCGCCGTCAACGCCGCCAACATCGAACCAAGGGAAACAGTCCGAGAAACAGCCAGCACGACGCCAAAAGCCGTCGCAGCACCGAGACCCACCGGCCAAGACATCGCCAGCAACACGCCAAGCCCTGTCGCTGCGGACTTGCCACCTGTGAAATTTAACCAGATCGAACGGCCATGCCCCAGCAAGGCGGCAAGCCCGGCCAAAGAAACAGCCCAAGGCACCCAAGTTTGCGGATCGAGCGTTGTCGGTGGGGCGACGGACGGAAACGTATGGAGCCAAGGAAAAAACCAGAGGGCAAAGAAGATTGCTCCCGCACCTTTCAACACATCAACCAGGAGCACGACAAGCGCGGGCTATTTCCCCAGGGTTCGCAACACGTTTGTTGCCCCGTTGATTTGGAGCCATGCTCTCGAATATCAATTCCCCTGAGCAATCTCCCCGCCAGATAGCCTATGGGTGTTGAACCCAGAAGATAGGCGATTGCCCATCCAAACAGCGCTGCTAGCCAAAAAACCATGGGGCCGCCTTTTCACTCTCATTTCAGCCAACCATACCATCATTTAGGCGTCTATCTCTTAGGCTGCTTCGAGTCAGAAGCGACGGTTTCTGATCGAGCGCTATAATGGACGAAAAGGGGGATACTGTTGATAAACTCGTCCGAATGGGGGTTTTGGGCGTCCGCTTCTATCAATAGCGGACGTTAATTGGCCGCCGCCGGCAGATGCCGGGGCGGTTTCTTCGTTTGGGGTGGCGTTTCAGGTTCTGGGCGGTGGCGGCCAGTAGGAACTCGTCGTTGGCACCGGAGAAGCCCCGGAGCCTGAGGCGCCGGAAGCCCATGTGGCGTTTTAAGTGCGCGAACAGCATCTCGACCGTCTTGCGTTCATTGCGGGAGGTTTTATAGGCCTCGCTGCCGACCAGTGAACGGTCGCGATCGCGGGCGGTCTCGTGGCGGTCGCGGGTGACCCTGCGGAGCGTCGTGTTGGGGCAGCATTGTTGTTTCAGGGGACAGACGCGGCAATCCCTTGTGCTGGCCATATAGCGCCGCGCGTCGTCGGCGTGAATGTGGCCCGTTGTCCTCAGGACCTTGCCGGCGGGGCAGGTATAGCGGTCACGCTCCTTGTCGTAGGCGAAGTCCGCGCGGCTGAAGGTGCCGTCCGTGCGCCGGCTCTTGTCCCAGACCGGGATGTGCGGCTCGATCCCTCGCGCCTGCAGCCAGCCGAGCATGCGCCCGGTGCCGTAGGCGGTATCGGCGGCGAGGCGGTCGGGCTTCAGTCCGAGGCGGGCCTCGGTCCGCTCGATCAGGGTCCGGGCAGGGTCCGGGTCGCTGCCACCTCGTCGTAGGTGCGGCCCGGCGTCGCCTCCACATCGACGATGATGGCATGGTCGTTGTCGACGAGATAATTCAGCCCCTTTTGCCCGCGCAAAACGATTTGCGACAGCCGAACTGGGCCCGCTTGTCGGCCTTCGCCGTCCACGCCGCGCAGGGATCCGAGGGCGAGATCTGCTTCGGACGTTTGCGATGCCTGTCCGGTTCGGGATCCAGCGCCGCCAGGTATTCCCGCGCCGCCCGGGTGTCCAGATTCGGGCCCGTCCAGTCGATCGTCTCGTCGCCGGGCAGGCCCTGATAGCGGCTGGCCTCGGCCTCCAGGACCGAGGCGTCGATGGCGAAGCCCTCGCCGCCGACCAGCCCGGCCCGCATGCAGCGCCTAACCACGTCCTCGAACACCGAGCGCAACAAACCGCTGTCCCGGAAACGACCGTGCCGGTTCAACGAGAACGTCGAGTGGTCCGGTACCCGATCCTCCAGGCCCAGGCGGCAGAACCAGCGACTTTGGCCCATGCCAAATGGTTGGCAATACGCCAGGTTCAAATGAACTTCGTCGCAGAGCCGCCGCTCGGAACGGATGGCGAAGCAGTAGCCGACCAGCAGCATGCGGACCATCAGTTCCGGATCGACCGAGGGACGGCCCGTGTGGCTGTAGTGGGGCCTCAGTTCAGTGCGCAGCCAGCCCAGATCGAGGACCGCGTCGATGCGCCGCAAAACATGATCCGAAGGCACCTGCTCATCGAGATCGAAGCCGTAGAAGAACGTGCCCTGGTCGCCCGACAACCGCCCCATCATCGTTCCGCCCTCCGCCTATGCACTCGAAAAACGGAATCATGATCTCAGAAACCGATCAACAGGGGGTTTATCAACAGTATCGGGGGAAAGCGGCCGTCCCGCTTGGGAAACGCGATCGTCTTCTTTTCCGACATCGCGGGTTCAAGCCGGTTCACCGGGTGTCGCCGTCAGCAAGACTGTCGGGCTCAGCCCCATTTTGATTGACATTTAGGCGTATTAAAGGTAAATTATCCTATTATTGCCGTTCGGTCGAACGGCTTTGCTGATTGCCATTGAGATATTGCTTACCGCCACTGTCGATGGAGAATTCTGTGGGCGAGCGGTGATGGGAGGGGCGGTGCCGCATCGACGCCGGCCGAGCTCTTGCCCCAGGGGTCCAACCACCGCTGGTGATGGACGTCTCGTTGGCGGTGGTTTTCTCCTTTGGCCACATCCCGGACGTGATCCGGGAGCCCATGGCCGGAGGCGCGGATAACCCGCTGGGCGCTTGCGGCGGGGTCAAGGCCGGTTCCGAGGACGGAGAATTGGCGGGACTTATTCCCGACCGTCACTGAAAAAGACGACTGGGTTTTTGGTTTCGTCGGCAAAAAACATCAAAAGTCGACATTGCGGACCGCCCGGCGCGGAGGATTGCTGAATGCCAGGAACAGGCGGAGCCCGAAATTGGCTTCGTTCCGTCACATTTTTTTCGGCCCGCAATCGGCCAAACCGTCCATCGCTTCCAACCAGGTCTCGATCAGGAAACGCGCGATGGAATCCTTGCGCGGCAGGTTGGGGCCCGGGCCGCCGCTGCCCCACTGGCCGAAGGTGCGGACCTCGTCGGGCGCGAACCAGGCGGCGTCTTCGATTTCGTCTGGATCGATGGCGATCTCGGTGGTGTCGGCGCGGGCCCAGAAGCCGAGCATGATCGAGGCCGGGAAGGGCCAGGGCTGCGAGGCGATGTAACGCACATCGTGAACGCGGACCCCGGCTTCCTCGGAGATCTCGCGGATCACCGCCTCTTCCAGGCTCTCGCCCGGCTCGACGAAACCGGCCAGCGTCGAATAGGAGCCGGCCGGCCAGTTGGCCTGGCGGCCGAGCAGGCACCGGGGCGGTCCGCCGTCCTCGGGCACGTGCTCGACGACCATGATGACGGCCGGGTCGGTGCGCGGGTAGCTTTCGTGGCCGCAGTCGGTGCCGATGCAACAGCGCAGGTGCCCGCCCTGGCGGCTCTCCATGGGACCGCCGCAGCGCCCGCAAAACTGGTGGTTGCGGTGCCAGGTGACCATGCCGCGCCCGTAGGCGAGGATTGCCGACTCGGCCCGGCCCAACAGCGGGCCGAAGCGGCGCAGGTCCTCGAAGGCACCGCCGCCGACCAAGGCCTGCGCTTCGGTTTCCTCCAGGTGGGAGAGGTCGGCGGCGAAGACGCCGGCGTCGTCGTCGAGACCGAGGAACACGGTCTCCGTGGCCGCGTCGACGGCATCCCGGGCCAACCCGTCGGTCAGGACCAGGGACCGCGGGCCCTCGGGGTCGCCGACACCGGTGATCAGGTTGCGGTTGCGCCACACCGGTACGATCCGGGTCGTGGGATTGCGGAGCAAGCCCTTGATCCAGTCGGAATCCTGGCGCCGGGCGGCGGCGCGGTCGAGCGCGACGCCGGTGTAACTGAGGCCGGTTGCCGGGTGAGAATGCCGGTTCATGTCGGCACGGTGGCACAGTGGGCTGGCCGACACAACCTCGAGGACCGACGCAACCGCGACCCCGGGAATTCACTGAATATTGAGAGAAAAAGGGCTTACCCCCCTATATTTCGTAGTATACCATGCAATCCTTGCGAGGCGGAAAGCGGCGTTGGGCGGACGGTTGGCATGACGATTGGGACATTCGGCAAGAACCTGCTGGCCTCGGCCGCCCTGGTCGTTGGGCTCGCCGGTTGCGAATGGCCAAGCAGCAATCTTTCCTTCATTCCCTCGATCCCGTCGTTCGCCAACCTGCCGTCCATTACCCTCTTGGACGAGATCATCCCGGACTTCAACGGCGAATGCGCGACGGTGTCGCCGAAGGCCCTGAAACGGGTCAACTGGACGCGGGTGCCGCAGATCAACATGCGGGTGCGCAACGACGAGTTCGAACCGATGATCATTCAGATGACCCAGGGCTGGCCCTATGTCTTCCGCATCCGCAACCGGGACGACCGCTCGCATTCCATCAACGCCAAAAAGTTCTTTCAGAACATGGCCGTGGTCCGCATCACCGTTGCCGGCGAGCGCGAGGACGAAACCTGCATCGCGTCTCTCGACATCCCGCCCCGGGCGACAGCCGAACTCCATCTCGTCGCCGCTGTCGACGGCCACTACGAGTTCCACGACAACTGGCTGCCGGCGCCATCCCTGTTGTCCGGCGGCGCCGACGGGGTGGTCATTGTCGAAGAGCGCCACAAGGCGCGGACCCAATAGCGCCGCGCGTCAGGCGCCGACGCCCTGTCGTTGATGTTGGACTTAGGGGAAGGCGCTGATATAGTCCGGGCGGGAGGCTGGCGGCGGACAGGTTCCTCGCCAACCCGGTCAGGTCCGGAAGGAAGCAGCCGTAACGAGTTTCGACCTGGGTCGTTTGCCGGTCTCCCACCCGTTTCCGTTTCATCCAAAATACCCGACGCCCGCATGAGCGACACCGAAACCGAAGTCCCCACCGACACCGCCGGGGACCCGGAGTCAGCCGGCTACCGCGTTCTCGCTCGAAAATACCGCCCGACCGCGTTTTCCGGCCTCATCGGCCAGGACGTCCTGGTCCGCACCTTGACCAACGCTTTCAACGTCAGGCGCATCGCGCACGCTTTCATCCTGACCGGCGTGCGCGGCGTCGGCAAAACGACGACGGCTCGGATCATCGCCCGGGCGCTCAACTGCATCGGGCCGGACGGCAGCGGCGAACCGACGACGGAACCCTGCGGGCAATGCGAGCACTGCCAAGCCATATCCCAGGACCGTCATGTCGACGTCCTTGAGATGGACGCCGCCAGCCGCACCGGCGTCGATGACATCCGCGAGTTGATCGAGGGCGTGCGTTACCGCCCGACCTCGGCCCGCTACAAGGTCTACATCATCGACGAAGTTCACATGCTCTCGAAGAACGCCTTCAACGCGCTCCTCAAGACCCTGGAGGAACCGCCGGAGCACGTGAAGTTCATCTTCGCGACGACCGAGATCCGCAAGGTGCCGGTGACGGTCTTGAGCCGTTGCCAACGCTTCGACCTCAACCGGGTCGATGCCGAAACGCTGAACGGTCACTTCACGCGGATCGCCGCCAACGAGGGTGCCGCCGTCTCCGAAGCGGCGGTCCAGCTGATCGCCCGGGCCGCCGACGGTTCGGTGCGCGACGGGTTGAGTTTGCTCGATCAGGCCATCTCCCAGGCAACCGGAGAGGTCACGGAAGAAGCGGTGCGCGATATGCTTGGCCTCGCTGACCGTTCGCAGACATTCATGTTGCTGGAAGCGGCGTTCGCCGGCGACATCGCCCAGGCCTTGAAGCTGCTCGAACAGCAATACCGCGACGGCGCCGATCCGGTCGCACTGTTCGAGGATATGCTCGAGATCACCCACTTCCTGACCCGCATCAAAGTGGTGCCGGAAACCGCTGACGGCGCCCATGTCCCGGAGATCGAGCGGACCCGGGGCAAGGACATGGCGGGCCGGTTGCCGATGGGGGCTTTGGCCCGGGGCTGGCAGATGCTGCTCAAGGGTTTGCAGGAGATCCGCTACGCGCCGTCGCCCAAACAGGCGGCCGAGATGGCGGTCATCCGGCTCGGCTACACGTCCGGTCTGCCGACCCCCGACGAAGCCCTGCGGTCTCTCAGGAAAGAGGAGACTCGCGGGGCCGGCGGCGGCCAATCGGCGCTGACCCCGCCTCCGCCGTCACCATCCGCGGCTCCCACACAAGGCGCGGTATCGGAGACCGCCCAAGGGGGCACAGCGACGGCCGTAGAAGCGGTATCCGCCGAACCTTTGGTTGCCGAGCCGGCGGTTGAGGAGAGCCCGATGGCGACCGTTGAGCCCGAACCGGAGGTGCCGACCAAGCCCGAGATCACGGCCTTCGAGGACGTCCTGACGCTGGCCGACGAACAACGCGAGGGTATGCTGCGCACCCACCTGGTCGCCGACGTTCGGCTGGTGCGTTTTGAGCCGGGTCATATCGAGTTCAACCCGGGGCCGGGGGCACCACGCGACCTCGCCGGGCGCCTGACTGCTTTCCTCAACGACCAAACTGACATGCGCTGGGTGGTGACCGTATCCAACGAAGAGGGCGCTGAGACCCTGCAGGCGAAACGTCGGGCCGAGGAGGCGGAGCTTAAGGCAGAAGCGGCGGAACTGCCGCTCGTCAAGGCGGTGATGGAGGCCTTCCCCGACGCCTCGATCGAAGCGGTCGAGAAAGCGCCAGGCGAAGATGAGGACGGCGTTTGAGCGGCATGTACGAACTTTACTACTTCCCGGGCAATGCCAGCTTCGCGCCGCACGTTCTGCTGCGCGAGATCGGCGCGCCCTTCGAATTGCGCCTCGTCGACCGTGCGGCCAACGCCCACAAGGCACCCGAATACCTGAAGCTAAACCCGGCCGGGCGCATCCCGACGCTGGTCGCCGGCGACCTAGTTTTGTTCGAGTCGGCGGCGATCTGCCTCCACCTCTGTGACAGCCACCCCGGTACGTTCCTGGCGCCGCCGCTCGGCACCGGCGACCGGGCGCATTTCTATAAGTGGCTCATGTTCCTGACCAACACGATACAGAGCGAACTTCTGATGTACCACTATTCGGAGCGCTACGCGAAAGACGCGGACGGTATCGGCGCCATCAAGATCGCCATGGACCAGCGCCTGACCGGATGGTTCCGTTTGGTCGAAAACAACATGGGCGATGGGCCGTATCTGCTGGGCGGCCAATTCAGCGCCGTCGACGTATACGTCACCATGGTCGCCCGCTGGGGCCGTTTCCTCTCGGAGAAACCCGATACCCTGCCGAAGCTGGGCCGCCTATTCGGAATGGTTCTTGACCGGCCGTCGGTGCAAGCGGCCATCGAACGCGAGGGGATCGAGGGGCCGTTTCTCGGTTAGCTGTCGAGCAGGAACCGGTTCCCCGATGCCTCGCCCCAAGCCTCAAGGAAGCCCGCCAGGTGCGGGCGTGTCTCGCCTTCGGCCTCGATCAGCGAGATGATATCGGCGACGGCCCGGTTGTGGCCGTCGAGATCGAGCGTCCCCCGGTGCAGCATCAGGCGGAGATAAACGAGATAGGTGTTGAGCACGTCGGTCTCGCAATAGTCGCGCACCGCCTCGACCTCGCCGCGGTCGATCATCGGCGCGACCATGGATCCGTCGACACCGAACTTGCCGGGAAGGCCGAGGATCGAGGCCACTTCGTTGAGCCGGATCCGCGCCGAAGCACCATAATCCGAGAGCATCTCCAAGACATCGGCGTGCCAGTCGGATGAGTAGCGGCTCGAGTAGCTGTTCCATTTGTCGCCGGCCTGGTAGAGCCACGGACAGGCGATGCCGTGTTTCATGGCCCGGTATTTGAGGACCGGCAGGTCGAAACCGCGGCCGTTGAAACTGACCAGGCGCGGGCGCAGGTGCTCGAAATACCGGAAGTAGCCTTGCAGGAGTTTGGCTTCGTCGAACCCAGCCTCGCCGCCGGAGCGCAATTCCTTCAGGTAGTAGTGTTCCCGTTCGCCATCGCGCTCGATCTCCGCTTCCAGGAAACTGATCGCAACCACGCGATGGAAAGGCTGGCGCGGAAAGGGATTGCGCCCGTCGGTGATTTCCAGATGATAGCGTTCCAGTTCGTCGCGACGCGCCGAGACATCGGATTCCGTGAAGCCGGTCAGGTTGGGAACCGCCTCCGTATCCGGCACGGTCTCGATATCGAAAACGAACAGGTTTTGGTGCTGCATGGACATGGAGCGGATGTTATACACTCGGCGGACAGCCGCCGAAACGTTAGGGAGTGACGCGAAGTGAAAAATTTCGCTCAAATGATGAAACAAGCCCAGCAACTCCAGGAAAAAATGGTGGAGATGCAGGAAAAGCTGCACGACATGGAGATAACGGGCGTGTCGGCCGGCGGCATGTGCGAAGTCACGCTCAACGGCAAGGGCGAGGCCAAGAAGATCCGCATCGATCCCAGTCTCGTCGACCCCAATGACGCCGAAGTCCTGGAGGACTTGATCCTTGCCGCCTTCAACGACGCCAAAGGCAAGATCGAAGTCAAGATGCAGGAAAAGATGTCGGAATTGACGGGCGGCCTTCCTTTGCCGCCGGGCATGAAGCTGCCGTTCTGAGCGCCGATGGTCTCCGAGGACATCGAGCGGCTGATCACACTCTTAGCCAAGCTCCCCGGACTGGGGCCGAGGTCGGCGCGCCGCGCTGCGCTCAGCCTGATCAAACGCCGCGAAACTCTGCTCGAGCCGCTTTCCCGGGCCATGGCCGACGCTGCGCAATCGATCAAGGTCTGTTCCATCTGCGCCAATCTCGACACCCGCGATCCCTGCAAGCTGTGCGCGGACGCCCGGCGAGACGGCACCAGTATCTGCGTTGTCGAGGACGTGGCCGATCTCTGGGCCCTGGAACGCACGGCTGCCTTCAAGGGACTCTATCATGTGCTCGGCGGCACCCTTTCGGCCCTCGATGGAATTGGGCCTGAAGACCTGCGCGTCCCGCAACTGGTCGAGCGGGTGCGTGCGGGCGGTGTTCGCGAGGTGATCCTGGCGACCAATGCGACAGTGGAAGGTCAAACGACCGCCCATTACATCGCCGATCGCCTTTCGGAAGCCGGCGACGTCGTTGTTTCCGGCCTGGCCCATGGTGTGCCGGTCGGCGGAGAGCTGGATTACCTGGACGACGGGACGTTGAGCGCAGCCCTTAGTGCCCGGCGCGAAATCGGTTGACCATCTAGCGATGGTGGATACGCTTTTCGACGATTTGACTGAGCGGCTCAAGGCCTACGGCACAAAGGCGCGCGCCGAAAAGGAAAAGAGCTACCAGAAATCCTCGTGGGAACACTGGGGCGTGGCGTTTCCGAAGGTGGACCAGGCTATTCGCGAAACGCTCAGCGGCATCGAGACCGACCATTTTATTCCGCTGGCTGAAAAGCTGTGGACGACACCGATCTGGGACCTGAAGATCGCGTCAGGGCGGATCCTCGCCCTCGACCGTGTTCCGCCCTCGGATAGGCTCTGGAAGTTTGTTGTCGAGCGCGTTCCCGAGATGGACGGTTGGGCGGTCGAGGACAATATGGACCGAGTGGCGTGGAAGTGTCTTTTGGATGACACGGATCGCTTGGTGACGGTCGAAACCTGGGTGTCCGATGAGCGAATGTGGGTGCGACGCGCCAGTTTGGTCTACACCCTTCCCTGGACCAAGGCCGGTCGCGATCCCGAACCGATGCTGGCTTGGGCCGGCCGGCTCGCCGCAGACCGGGAATGGTTCATTCAAAAAGCGATTGGTTGGTGGTTGCGTGAATTGGGTAAGGTAAGGCCGGATCGCGTGACAACCTTTCTTAACCAATATGACGATAGGTTGATGGCCGTGGCTCGCAGGGAAGCAGTAAAGTACCTGGACGGCAGGAAATGATAAGTGTGCGCAAAAAGCTCAAGAAAGCCCTGTCCCTGCATCAGCAGGGCCACCTCGTCGACGCGGCCGAGCTATATCAGGATATTATATTGCGTAGTGATCCCAGCAATGTCGACGCCCTCAACCTGTTGGGTGTGATCCTGCAGGCGGCCGGCGACCTGGAAGCAGCGGTGACGTTGATCCGCCGAGCGACGGAGCTGGCTCCTGATTACGCCGCGCCTCATGTTAATCTCGGAAACGCATTACGGGTCTCCGGACAGCTCGAGGAAGCGGCCGAGAGTTTCGAGAAAGCCTGCAAGCTGGAACCGAACAAAGGGGAACCGTTCAACAACCTGGCCAGCGTTATGAACGAGATGGACCGCTACTTCGAAGCCAAGGAAAGCGCGGAGAAAGCCGTGGCACTGGCGCCGGCTCTCGGCGCCGCCCACAACAATCTGGGCAACGCCTTGCTCGGGCTGGGTGAGAAGGAAGCTTCGATCGAATGCTATCGTCGTGCCATCAACCTCGATCGTGCGGACGCCACGTCCCACTAAAATCTCGGCAACGCACTGACCGAACTTGGCAAGCCGGAGGAGGCCCTGGCCTCTTACCGTGTGGCGGTCAGTTTCGATGACCGAAACGCAGAGAAATTTTACAATCTGGCCAATACGGCCCTGCAGTTGGATCTTTTCGAAGAAGCGCTCAGGGCATTCGATCGGGCGCTGGCCATCGATCCCGATTACACGGACGCCTACTGCAACAAGGGTGCCGCCCTGCAGAAAATGGGACAACCCGGAATGGCCGTCGACAGTCTTCAGGCGGCCTTGGCGCGGGATCCGGAGAGCCCCGACCTCCACTGGAACCTGTCGCTCGCCCTTATTCAGTCCGGCGACCTAAAAACCGGTTTTGAGGAATACGAATGGCGCTGGAAGACTCCGACCTTCGCCGATTTCAAACGGGACTTTCCGATGCCCAAATGGGACGGCTCGGATCCCTCGGGCACGACGATATTTGTCGATCAGGAACAGGGGTTCGGCGATGCCCTGCAGTTCTGCCGGTTCGTACCGCTGTTGGCGGCCAAAGGCGCGAACGTGATCGTCGAATGCCGGCCAGGATTGAAGGCGTTGCTGGAAAGCCTGGACGGCGTCGACGACGTGATCGACTTCGGTCAACCGATACCGAACGCGGACTTCCACGTGCCGATGATGAGTCTGCCCTATTTTCTCGGAGTGATGCACGACGATCTTCCTGCGACCGTCCCCTATCTCAAATCTCCGATAGGCACGCCAGTCGACGACCGCCTGACCGGTGAGGATATACCAAAGGTCGGCATCGCCTGGGCCGGCAGCCCGACCCGGCCAGACAATCACAGACGCTCATGCCCGATAACTCAGTTCGAGAGTCTTCTCGATGAGCCCGGCGTTCGGTTTTTCAGCCTACAAGTTGGACCGTTCCGTGGGGACCTGGAAAAACTCGGCGATTCGTCTCACATCATTGATCTTGCGGACGGGCTTGACGATTTTGCGCACACCGCGGCCGCCATCGATGCGATGGACTTGGTCATCTCGGTCGACACTTCGGTCCTGCACGTTGCCGGTGCACTTGGCAAACCGGCGTAGGGTCTGATGTCAAACCCGACGGGGTTCTTCTGGATGGACGAGCGAACCGACAGCCCCTGGTATCCGACCGTGCGCTTGTTCCGCCAACCGGAACCCGGGGATTGGGAGAGTGTGTTCCGCTCGGTGGAAGATGCCTTTCCGGATTTCCTGGCCGGCTCAGGTCAACCATGACCGAAAGCGGGCGGGCACCAAGAAATCTTATCACGCCGGACGGACTGGCGCGTCTCCAGGACGAACTGCGCAAGCTGCGATACGACGAGCGGCCGAAGGTCGTCGAGACCGTCTCCTGGGCCGCCGGTAACGGTGATCGCTCTGAAAACGGTGATTACATTTATGGAAAGAAACGCCTTCGCGAAATCGATCGGCGCATCCGTCATCTCCTCAAGCGCATGGATATCGCCGAAGTGGTTGACCCGGCACGGCAAGCCAATCTGGACCGGGTATTTTTCGGCGCCACGGTGACTTACGCCGACAGTCAGGACCGGGAACGGACCGTGCGCATCGTCGGCGTTGACGAAGTGCGTCACGAAGTCGGTGAAATCAGCTGGATCTCACCGGTCGCGCGCGCACTGCTCAAGAAACAAGAGGGCGACGTCGTCAAACTGAGGACGCCGGGGGGTGTCGAGGAAATCGAGGTTGTCGAGATCACCTATGGCAGGATCGCGGATCGGTAACCCTGTGTCGGCTGAGCCCAGGGATTTGTGGAGACCCCTGGTCCGAACGGTCCTTGTGTTGGTTCTTCTCACGCCTCTTCTTTGGCCTGCAAATGAAAGCCGCAGGAGGGAACCCCGTTACCCGCAGGTCTTTCGGACCCAGGGAAACCTGATTGTCGATGAAGACGGCCACGAGGTCATCCTTCGCGGTCTGGCGCTCGGTGATCCGGTTTGGCTGGCCATGGGCGAGGACCCGGATATCGGCCGGTGGGACGAAACCCTGTTTCACGCGGCGAGATCGTGGGGCGCGCGTGTGGTTCGGCTCTCCATCCATCCATCGGTCTGGCGCCGCTACGGGTCTAAGAGGGCTCTCGTTCCCATCGATCAGGCCATCGCATGGGCCCGTCGCCACCAGCTCTATCTGATCATCGATTTCCATTCGGTCGGATATCCGCCGGACGAGGACTACATGCGGATGCGCGATCTCGTCTTCGGCGACCTATATAAGACCAGCCGGCGCGAGATCCGGACTTTCTGGCGGACGATGGCGTGGCACTATGGTAAGGAGCCGGTCATCGCCTTCTTCGAGTTGTTCAACGAACCGGCCCGCGACGCCGAAGGCAATTTCCCGGCCGACAACACGGCCGAAGACTGGAAGGACTGGCGCGATTTTAACGAGGGCCTGATCGACGTTATCCGGCCGTTCGCCCCCGACAAGCCCGTTCTCGTCGGCGGCTTCCAATTCGCCTATGACCTGTCCTATGTGCCGCGCTGGCCGGTGCGCCGAGATAACGTGATCTACGCGACCCACGTCTACCCGGAATCGGCGTGGAAAATCGGTTGGGATGAGGCCTTCGGCGAACTCAAGAAAACCCACCCCGTCTTTCTCACGGAGTTCGGTTTCGGCGACGAAAAACCGGAGAGCCTCTACGAAGGAGACACGCCTTTCCGCGAGGCCATCACCGCCTATGTCGAAGCGCGCAAGATCGGCTGGACGGCCTGGGCCTTTTCAGCGGCGTTCACACCCCGCCTGCTCACCGACGAGCATTTTTCACCCTCGGAACAAGGCGCCTTCATCAAGGACCTGCTCCGCAGATCCGAGAGGCCCTAGCGGGGCCTCTTATCCCTTCTCCACGGTCAGGGTGGCGCCGTCGACACCGGTCACCTTCACGTGGGTACCAGCGTCCATATCCTCGCCTGACACCTTCCATGTGGAATCGTCGAAGATGACCTTGCCGTACCCATCGACGATCGGTTCCTTCAAGGTGAATGTGCGGCCGACATACTGCTGGCCACGCTGATTGAGGGCCGGCAGGTCGGTCTCGATGGGGCGCTTGGCGACCCATATGCGCCCAGCAACGCCACTGATCACGGAGAGCACGGAGAAGATGACCAACTGCAATTGCCAGTCGAGGCCGGGCTGGACGAGGGCGATGAAGCCGGTCGCGGCGGCACCGAGGCCGATCCACAGGAAGATCACACCCGGCGCCAGCATCTCGAGGACGACCAGCACGATCGCGAGGATCCACCAGTGCCAGAAAACCAGTTGTTCGAGATGTTCAACCATCCTTGCGCTCCCAGGGGCCACTTGAGTCGGATCCTCCGTCCTTCTTGCCGAAGGCCTCCTTGGCCAATTCGCCGATGCCGGCCAATGACCCGAGGATGCTCGTCGCCTCCATGGGCAGCAGGATCACTTTTTCGTTGCGGGCGGTCGCGATCGATTGCAGGGCGTCGACGTATTTCTGGGCGACGAAGTAGTTGACCGCCTGGACATTGCCCTCGGCGATGGCGTCGGAGACCATCTGGGTGACCTTGGCTTCCGCCTCGCCTTCGCGTTCGCGGGCTTCGGCATCGCGGAATGCGGCCTCGCGCCGGCCTTCGGCCTCGAGAATGGCCGACTGCTTTTCACCCTCGGCCTTGAGGATCTCGGACTGCCGTTGGCCTTCCGCCTCCAGGATGTTGGCGCGCTTGTCCCGTTCGGCTTTCATCTGCCGGGCCATGGCGTCGACCAGGTCGCGCGGCGGCGAGATGTCCTTGATCTCGATGCGCGTCACCTTGACCCCCCAGGGATCGGTCGCCGCATCGACCACGGTCAGGAGCTGGCTGTTGATGGTGTCGCGCTGAGACAACAATTCGTCGAGGTCCATGGAGCCCATCACAGTCCGGATATTGGTCATCGTCAGGTTGAGGATGGCGAGCTCCATGTTGTTGACCTCGTAGGCCGACTTGGCCGCCTCGATGACTTGGAAGAAGACGACGCCGTCGACCTGGACCATGGCGTTGTCCTTGGTGATGACCTCCTGGGACGGCACGTCGAGGACCCGTTCGCGCATGTTGATCTCAGAGCCGATGCGGTCGACGAAGGGAACGATCAGGTGCAGTCCGGGTTGCAGGGTCTTGGTATATTTGCCGAACCGTTCTACAGTGAACTCTTCCCCTTGAGGAACGGTCTTCACGCCCATGAAAACGAGGGCGACGCCGAGAATCACAAAAACAATGACGAAAATGATTGCCTCATTCATTGCCGCGAAAAACTCCATAATTCCGTCCTCCTAAATGCCTGCGTCAGATTATTGCCTGTTTCGGACGATCGTAAAAAGAGAATCGCCCGGTAAATTCAAGACCTTGGATACTGATTTGTCCGGCGTCGAGGGCGCCTCAACTGTACGATCGGGAAGAACATTACATGAACTCGAAAAGTTGTTTGAATTTCAGCGTCTTAATTCGTCGTCCGTGAACAACCCCTAACGTCCTGATTGGGTGGCGGATTTCGGCTTTCCCAAGTATTCCGAATTGCAGAAAACCGGGAGTTGTGCCCTTGGTTTCTTGCGATATCGGAGGCGTTTTGGGATTCCCTCGC
>Ga0209458_1000409_pt1 | contig 15775 bp, 16 predicted proteins | sample WorMetLIZAISLAND_FD_187411 | JGI IMG/M metagenome (GOLD analysis project Ga0209458, IMG submission 187411) | Marine gutless worms symbiont microbial communities from Max Planck institute for Marine Microbiology, Germany - Inanidrilus manae... ...
AAATTCCATCAGGGCCAGCAGGCACAAATCCTGCACAAACAGGCCGGATACAAAGCTGCAATCTGCCTGTGTCGTCAGACCCAAATCGTTCCTTGCCTCCCGGGAGGCGTCCATACAATCCGTCATGAGTAAAGACGCGAACGACATTCACATTGGTTTCGTCATTTTTTCCAACATTACTCAGCTCGATTTCACCGGGCCTCTGCAGGTATTGAGCCGGATTCCCGGTTCGACAGCCCATATCGCCGCTAAGACCTCGGACCCGGTACCAACGGATTGCGGGTTAAGCTTGCTCCCGACCACCACCTTTGCAAACTGTCCCGACCTTGATCTGATCTGCGTGCCGGGCGGCTTTGGTGTTGTCGACGCGATGACCGACCCCAGGGTCATGGATTTCGTGCGTGGCCAGGCGGAAAGTGCCCGCTACGTGACCTCGGTCTGTACTGGCGCCTTTGTCCTCGGTGCCGCCGGGTTGCTTGACGGGCGTCGCGCCACCACGCATTGGGCCTACACGGACCTGCTGCCGTTGGTCGGTGCTGTCCACGAGAAGGGCCGCATGGTTCGAGATGGCAACGTGGTTACGGCCGGCGGTGTCACGTCGGGCATCGACTTCGGCTTCCGGCTGGTCACTGAGATCGCCGGTGCTGACGTCGCCGAGGCTATCCAGCTGGCAATCGAATACGATCCGGACCCACCGTTCTCGTCGGGTCATCTTGATCAGGCAAGCCGTCCGGTGATGGCCCGTGTCTTGCCGCGCTACGAGGATTCGGTGCGGCAATACAGGCAGACGCTGGTCGAAATGTGAACTGAAACCAGCTGAATGTGGATTTATTCTAGATGGGGATTTTGGTGGAGCCGAGGGGAATCGAACCCCTGACCTCGACGTTGCGAACGTCGCGCTCTCCCAACTGAGCTACGGCCCCATCCCGGTGCCCCGACGCTGAAACTCGTGGCACCGGACGGCCGGGAACATACTGCGGCGTCCGCCATATAGGCAAGCAAAATCCACCCCGGCCGCAGGTGACGATGACGGCGGTTATTCCTTGCCGTCGATATCGGTTTCGATGTGTTCCTTGACTTCCGACATGTCGTCGTCGTCCTCGCCAAGATCGGAAGCGTCTTCGATCAGATCATCATCGTCGTCTTTGATATCTTCCAGGGTTTCGATCTCGTCACCCTCCACGGCTTCTTCGACTTCGGCCTCGGCAGCTTCGTCATTGGCCGGCTTCGGCGTCTCCACCACCGCCGTCGCGGCCGGGGCCGGGGCCGGGTTCGGCCGGCGCGTTTTGTTCGCTGGCGCGGAGACTTCCGTCCCGCACTTCGGGCAGGAAGGCGGAACGCGTTTCAGGTCATAAAATGGCGCACCGCAGCTCTGGCAGGTGTGCTTCTTTCCCCATTCAAGTTTTGCCACGCCTCGTCCTCCGAAAGGTCCATTCCTTGGGCGGACAGCCAATTGCCATTTTCCGAGCGCCCTGTCAAAACGAAAAATGCCCGGAAGGCGCATTTTCGCCAACTGCGGCTGTTATCAGCCCGGAATCCGTGCTAGAGACCGGCCCCGATCGCGACCCTGGAAACTCAGGAAGCAAGCGGCAGCGAAGCGGGATCAAGGCCGGATCAATGGGAGTACGGCGATCGTGACGGCAATCCAATCCGGGGCCTCGGGCGCCCTCAAAGGCACGGTACCGGTTCCCGGTGACAAGTCCCTGTCGCACCGTGCCCTGTTGTTGGGCGGCATCGCCATCGGCGAAACCGAAATTAAAGGTCTGCTCGAAGGCGAGGACGTCCTAGCTACAGCAGCAGCCCTGCGCGCGCTGGGCGCTCGTGTCGACCGGCGGGCGGACGGACGGGGCGCCGCCACCTGGCGGGTCGTTGGCTGCGGCGTCGGCGGTCTCGTTGAGCCGTCCGGCGTCATTGACATGGGCAATTCCGGAACTGGGGTACGCCTGCTCATGGGGCTGGTGGCAACCCACCCCATCCAAACCGTCTTCACCGGTGATGCCTCTCTCAACCGCCGTCCCATGGAACGGGTTATGGCCCCTCTCAGGGCTTTCGGCGCCTCATTTTCGGCCCGTAGGGGCGGCCTGTTGCCGATCACGGTCAACGGCGCGCCGATGCCGGTGCCGGTCGATTACGAAGTGCCGGTGGCTTCGGCGCAGGTGAAATCGGCCGTCCTCCTGGCCGGTTTGAACACACCCGGAAATACAGTGGTCATCGAGCCAAAGCCGACACGTGACCACACGGAGCGCATGCTCCGTGGCTTCGGCGCCGCTATTGCCGTAGAAGAGATCGATGGCGGACGGCGCATCGAACTGGCCGGCCAGCCGGAACTGGAAGGCCGGGATCTTAACATCCCCGGCGACGTTTCCTCGGCGGCCTTTCCCCTGGTTGCAGCAAGCCTGGTCGAGGGTTCCGACGTCACATTGAAGAACATCGGCGTCAACCCGCTTCGGACCGGCTTGCTCGACACGCTCAGGGAAATGGGGGCCGATATCGAATTCGACGGAGATACAGAGACCGATGAAGAGCCCGCCGTTGACCTTCACGTCCGCGCCGCATCCCTGAAGGGCATCGATGTCCCTGCCGCCCGCGCGCCATCGATGATCGATGAATACCCGATCCTCGCGGTGGCGGCCGCCACCGCCGAAGGGACGACGCGAATGACCGGCCTTGCCGAACTCAGGGTTAAGGAGAGCGACCGGCTCGCCGCCATGGCCACCGGCCTTGCCGCGTGCGGCGTCGAGATCGAGGAGACCGCGGATTCCCTCACCGTTCACGGCTGCAATGGGCCCGTGCCGGGAGGCGGCGCTATTGCCACCGACCTGGATCACCGTATCGCCATGGCCTTCGCCGTCCTCGGCATGGTTTCGAAGGAACCGGTGCGGATCGACGACGCCCGGCCAATCGATACGAGCTTTCCGGGATTCATCGCCTTGATGAATGAGCTCGGGGCGGCGATCGGCGGGGGTAGCGACGGAACAGGCGATTAGAGGAAAGGACAGGGACATGATCATCGCCATCGACGGGCCGGCGGCGGCCGGAAAGGGGACGCTCGCCAGACGCCTGGCCGAACGGTTCGACTTGGCGCTTCTCGATACGGGCCTATTATACCGGGCCGTCGGCCGCAAAGTGCTCGATGCCGGCGCTGACCCGGAAGACCCAACGGTGGCAGAAGGCATTGCAAAAACCCTGGACGCACAGGATCTGGCGGCCGACGGACTGCGTGCCGACGAAACGGCACAGGCCGCATCCAAGGTCTCGGCGATACCCGGGGTGCGCGCAGCGCTCCTGAAATTTCAGCGGTACTTCGCCCATGACCCGCCCGACGGCAAGGCCGGTGCCGTACTCGACGGCCGCGACATCGGTACCGTCGTCTGCCCCGATGCCGACATCAAACTATTCATCGTCGCCTCCGCCGAAGTGCGCGCCGAGCGCCGCCTAAAGGAGTTGCTTGGCCGGGGCGAGGAAGCTATATATGCGCGCGTTCTAGAGGAAATGAAGGAACGCGACGCTCGCGACATGGCGCGATCGGCGTCTCCTTTGGAGCCGGCCAAAGACGCAATCCAGATGGATACCAGCGAACTCGATGCTGAACAGGTCTTTGTCCGGGCCATGGAGATCATCACCTCCAAGAACCAATATGCCTGAATAACAATCGAGGCGAACTTACGACCCGCTCCCGGCATTTCGTCCGGGTTCGGGAATATTGTGTCAACAGACCAGACCGCCGGAACCAACCGGTCGGCCAGGAAAGTTAGAGAAGGAAAAGGACTTATGGCTCCTGCTGAACAGACGGCTCAAGACGAGCTACCTCCAGCTACAGAGAATTTTGCGGAATTGCTTGATGAGACCCTTGGCGGCGACGGCTTCGAAGGCCGGGTGCTGAAAGGCACGGTTCTCGCCATCGAAAACGACGCGGTCACTGTCGACGTCGGACTGAAATCCGAAGGTCGCGTACCCCTCAAAGAGTTTTCCGCCTCCGGCCAGGCGGCGGATATCAAGGTCGGCGACGATGTCGACGTTTATGTGGAACGTTATGAGGACCGCGAAGGCCTGATCCGCTTGAGCCGCGACAAGGCGCGCCGCGAGGAAGCCTGGGTCGATCTCGAGAAGGCATTCAAGGCCAACGAGCGGGTCAACGGCGTCATCTTCGGGCGCGTCAAGGGCGGCTTCATCGTCGACCTTGCTGGTGCCGTTGCCTTCCTGCCGGGCAGCCAGGTCGATATCCGTCCGGTTCGCGACATCGGCCCGTTGATGGGCACCCCGCAGCCGTTCCAAATCCTGAAGATGGACGCCCAGCGCAACAACATCGTTGTTTCGCGCCGTGCTGTCCTCGAGGAGACCCGTTCGGAAGCGCGCTCGGAACTGATCTCGAACCTCAGCGAAGGCCAGGTCCTCGAGGGTGTGGTCAAGAACATCACCGATTACGGCGCTTTCGTCGACCTGGGCGGCGTCGACGGCCTGCTGCACGTCACCGACATCGCCTGGAAGCGGATCAACCATCCGTCCGAGGCCCTGCAGGTCGGCGAGACGGTCAAAGTGCAGGTCATTCGCTTCAATGCTGAAACCCAGCGCATCTCGCTCGGCATGAAACAGCTCGAGGCCGACCCATGGGACGGCGTCGGCGCCAAGTTCCCGACCGGCGTCAAGTTCAAGGGCCGGGTCACCAACATCACCGATTACGGTGCTTTCGTCGAATTGGAGCCCGGCGTCGAGGGCCTGGTCCATGTCTCCGAAATGAGCTGGACCAAGAAGAATGTGCACCCGGGCAAGATCGTCTCGACAAGCCAGGAAGTGGACGTCGTCGTGCTCGGCACCGATTCCGACAAGCGCCGAATCTCGTTGGGCCTTAAGCAATGCCAGGACAACCCCTGGGAGGTCTTCGCCGCCAAGTATCCGGTTAGTACGGAAGTCGAGGGCGAGGTCAAGAACATCACAGAGTTCGGCCTGTTCATCGGCCTCGAAGGCGAGATCGACGGCATGGCCCACCTCTCCGATCTCAGTTGGGAGAAGTCGGGCGAGGAAGCCTTGGCCGATTACAAGAAGGGCGACATGGTTCAGGCCAAAGTCCTCGACGTCGACGTCTCCAAGGAGCGCATCAGCCTCGGCGTCAAGCAATTGTCTGATGATCCGTTCAGTTCCGGTATCGAGGGTCTCAAAAAAGGGGCCGTCGTCACCTGTACGATCAGCGCCATCGTCGACAACGGCATCGAGGTCCTGGCCAATGGCGAACTGCCGGGCTTCATCCGTAAGGCCGAATTGAGCCGCGAACGTTCCGAACAGCGCCCGGACCGCTTCGCCGCCGGCGAAAAGGTCGATGCCAAGGTCACCCAGATCGACAAAGCGAGCCGCAAGTTGACGCTTTCCATCAAAGCTCTTGAGGTCGAGGAAGAGAAACAGGCGATGGCCACATATGGCTCGTCGGATTCAGGGGCTTCGCTGGGCGACATCCTGGGCGCGGCCATGGCGCAGAAGCAGAAGGAAACCGAGGAATCGGAGGCCGAGACCGCGGAAGCGAAACCGAAGAAGGCGGCTGCCAAGAAGAAGGAAGCGGAACCCGATGAGGCCGCCGAAGCGGAAGCTCCGGCCGAAGAGACCGTCGAAGAGCCGATTGAAAAGCCGGCTGCTGAAGCGGCGGCCAGCGCGGAAGACGAACCCGAGGCCGAGAAGAAGCCGGCCAAGAAAAAGGCGACCAAAAAAGCGAAGGCCGACGAGGATGGCGGCGATAGCGAAGACGCCTGATCTCAACCGATCGGCCGGCGGTAGTCCCGCCGGCCGTAATTCCCGGGCCTGTAACCGATGAGCCTTAGCGCCGACATCATCGTCGACCGGCGGCGTTTGAAGCGAAGCTTGACGATCTGGCGGATTGTCGCCGTCGTCGCGGTTGTCGCTGTTGCCGTTGTCGCCGCGGGCCGCTTCGATCTGCCAATCCGCAAGGATCATGTGGCGCGTATCGACGTCGAGGGGTTGATTCTCGAGGACGCGGCGCGCGACGAAGCGCTTAGGGACGTTGCCGATGACGACAAGGCTAAGGCCCTTATCGTCGCCGTCAACAGTCCCGGCGGCACATATGTGGGTGGTGAGAACCTCTACCTCGAACTCAGGGCCGTGGCTGAGAGGAAACCGGTCGTCGCGGTCATGGGCGGTACCGCTAAGTCGGCCGCCTACATGGTCGCCATCGCCGCCGATCGGGTGTTCGCCCGTTCCGGTTCCCTGACCGGCTCGATCGGCGTCATTATGCAGACCGCTGATCTGACTGGATTGATGGAGAAGATCGGAATCAAACCCGAAACCATCAAGAGCGGCCCGATGAAGGCGCAACCAAACCCCATGGAGCCGTTTACACCCGAGGCCCGTGCTGTGACCGAGGAAATGATCCGTGAATTCTATGGCATGTTCGTCGACATGATCGTCGAACGGCGCGGCATGGATCAGGCCGAGATCCGGGAGCTCGCCGACGGACGTCTGTTTTCAGGGCGCCGGGCGAAGACGCTCGGACTGATCGACGCCATCGGCGGCGAAGATACGGCGCGCCAGTGGCTGGCCGACGAGCATGGGATATCCGAGGACCTGCCGATCAGCGATGTCGAAATCGAATACGACGACGAACCCTGGCGCGAGTACCTTGGGGAGACGTTAGGAAAAGCACTGTTTTTTGAACGACTTAGACTTGACGGCGTCATCTCACTTTGGCAACCTGAACGCTGGTTCTGAGCTTCGAAGCACAACGTCGCCTCCCCCGGGGCAAACGGGGCCGGGCTCGGGAACCGAGACCTGACAGGGGATGCCCATGACGAAATCCGAACTGATCGCACGCCTCGAGGCAGACTATCCGGAACTCCTGCAACGCGACGTTGAGAGGATCGTTTCGACGATTTTCGAAGAGATTACGTCGGCGTTGGCTCGTGGTGACCGGGTCGAGTTACGCGGCTTTGGCGCATTTTCCGTGAAGGCGCGCGGCGCGCGGGTCGGCCGCAATCCGCGGACCGGTGAAGCCGTCAACGTGGCCGAGAAGTACATTCCGTATTTCAAGACCGGAAAACAGCTGCGCGAAAGGTTAAACAGCGACGACTGACCGGAGTGCTGGGGGTTCGCCCATTTCACCGGAGTTTTAAGGGACCGCCCGTGTTCAAAATCCTTTCCTTCTTTGTGCTAGCGCCGCTCGCGCTGGTTATTATTGTGTTTTCCCTCAACAACCGGGGCAGCGTCATCGTCGATTTATGGCCGGCGCAGCTGACCTACGAAGTGCCGGTGTTCAGCCTAATGCTGGTCAGTCTGGTCGTCGGCGTCGTATGGGGCGGCCTGGCCAGTTGGATTTCGGGCGGCACCCACCGCAAACGGGCCCGTGAAGCGACGCGTCGCGCCGAACAGGCCGAACGCGACCGCCAAGTCTTCAAGGACCGGGCGGGGCGCATGGAAAGCGAACTGGAAGCGATCCGTGCCACTTCCGATCAACCGGCTCTTCCGGCACCGCGCGACGCCGCCTGACTACCGGCGATGCGGATCGTCGATACGGAAACGCTGGCCGGGGTTCTCGACTATCCCTCGATTGTATCGGCACTGGACGACGCTTTTCGCTCCGACGTCACCGTACCGTTACGCCATCATCACACGGTGCCGGTTGATGGCGGGCGCGATTCGACGCTGCTGTTGATGCCGGCTTGGCAGGACGGGCGTTTCATCGGCGTCAAGACGGTCTGCGTGATGCCAGAAAACGCGGTCAAGTCCTTGCCGGCGGTACAGGCCACATACCAACTGTTCGACCACATAACCGGGCAACCCCTGGCCCTGATTGACGGTCGCGAATTGACGGCTAGGCGCACTGCCGCCGCTTCGGCCCTGGCCTCGCGTTACCTGTCGAGGGCCAATGCGGCAACCCACTTGATGGTTGGCACCGGCGTTCTGGCGCCGCATCTGATCCGAGCGCACGCATCCCAGCGGCCGATCACCCAGGTTCTCGTCTGGGGACGCAGCCGGAAAAAGGCGGCGGCGGCCGTTGACGGGCTCGCCGGCGAGGCATTCGCCGTGGAAGTGGCGGAGGATCTCGATGAGGCTATCGGCCGAGCCGATATCGTCAGCTGCGCGACCCTGTCTCTCGACCCTTTAGTCAAGGGCAGCCTACTGACACCCGGACAGCATCTCGACTTGGTTGGCAGCTTCTCGCCGGAAATGCGCGAGACCGACGATGAGGCCATCCGGCGCTCACGCGTCTTTATCGACACGGCGGGTGCCGTCGAGGAAGCTGGCGACATCTTTCAGCCGGTCGCCGGTGGCGCCCTCGATCCGGACGATATCCAGGGCGACCTGTTCCAACTCTGCCGGGGCGAACGGCCGGGCCGGCAGGGAAGTGACGAGATCACGCTCTTCAAGTCGGCGGGAACCGCCATCGAGGACCTCGCCGCCGCGGCCCTGGCATTTTCCCGGATTTGATTGTCAAGGACATCTGTCGTCTGAAGGGTTTGTTTCATGTGCCGAGCGCCGCTATAAGCGGCGCGGTCTTCATAATATCGGGGGAAGGGAATGGAACCGACGGAACGCATCTTCGTTGCCATCGACACCACGGATACCGACCACGCCCGGGCTTTGGCCGACCAGGTTCGTGGGCGGGTCGGCGGCATCAAGCTCGGCAAGGAATTCTTCATGGCCAACGGCCCGGCCGACGTCGGCCGCGTGGTCGGCGGCGACCGCCTGTTCCTCGACCTCAAGTTCCATGACATCCCCAACACGGTGGCTGGCGCCGTCCACGCCGTGCTGCCCCTGAAACCGTTCCTCCTCAACGTCCATGCTTCTGGCGGTGCGGCGATGATGCGGGCCGCGGCGCAGGCGGCGGCGGATGCCGGCGAGGCGCGGCCACTAATGCTCGGGGTCACCTTGCTTACATCCTTGGGCGACGAGGACCTAGCCGCTATCGGTGTCGATGGCACGGCGGCCGATCAGGTTGTACGGCTCGCCAAACTGGCGCAAGCCTGCGGCATGGATGGCGTCGTCTGTTCGGCCCGCGAGATCGAGGTGCTGCGCGAGACCTGTGGCGACGACTTTAAGCTGGTGGTGCCCGGGATACGCCCCAGCTGGGCTTCGGCCGACGACCAGAAGCGCGTCGTCACGCCGCGGATTGCCATCGAGCGCGGCGCCGACTACCTCGTCATCGGCCGCCCGATCACCGCCGCCGCCGATCCGGCGGGAGCGGCCGGTCGCATCGCCGACGAACTGGCGTAGTTGGTAAATTCATGACAGTTTTGTCACCTGTTTACATGTAATGAATACCTGTCATCGGCCCGGAGACCGATCCTACGGGTGTAAAACAAACCATGACCGTCAAAGCCAAGATTTGCGGACTGAAGGGGCGCGACGCCGTCGATGCGGCGGTTGCCGGCGGCGCCGACATGACCGGTTTCGTCTTCTTTCCGCCGTCACCGCGTTCACTTTTGCCGGAGGCCGCTTCAGAACTGGTGCGCCGAGTACCGCCGAGCATCGACCGGGTGGCGCTGACCGTGGATGCCGATGACCCCTGGCTCGAGGCCGTGGCCCTGCAGACCGGTGTCAACGTGCTGCAATTTCATGGCCAGGAGCCGCCGGAACGGGTGGTCGATATCAAGCAGCGCTTCGGTCTGCCGGTAATCAAGGCTTGCCCCATTTCGTCGCCGGAAGACGTCGACGCGGCCCGGGTCTACGATGGCATTGCAGACATGCTGATGTTCGACGCCAGGCCGCCGAAGGGTGCGACCCGTCCTGGCGGCAACGCGCTCGCCTTCGACTGGGAGCTGCTCGCCGGCACGATGTGGTCAGTGCCGTGGATCCTGGCTGGCGGACTCGATGCCGACAATGTCTCAGACGCTGTGCGCATCAGCGGTGCCGAGGCCGTCGATGTCTCCTCCGGGGTCGAGTATTCGCCTGGCTTCAAGAGCCCGATCAAGATCCGACAGTTTTTGGGAGTCGTAGACGGTCTGTGAAGGGACCTCTTGCGCGCCGCCACGGGATTCGGACAAAAATGAACAACCTTTTCGTCTTTTTTGGGGTGTTTCCCGGTCTCTTATGGTTTATTGACGCCACCTGGATCGATCCCGGACTTTGCTCATGAAAAAACTCAACACCTATCGCGCCGGTGCCGACGAAGGCGGGCATTTCGGAATTTACGGCGGGCGGTTTGTCGCCGAAACCCTGATGCCTCTGATCCTCGAGGTCGAGAAGGCCTACACGGCCGCGAAAGCCGATCCGGATTTTTGGGCCGAATTCCACCATTATATGAAGCACTACGTCGGACGTCCGAGCCCGCTCTATTTCGCCGAACGTCTGACCGAGCACCTTGGCGGGGCCAAGGTCTATTTCAAACGCGACGAGCTCAACCACACCGGCGCGCACAAGATCAACAACACGATTGGGCAGATCCTCCTGGCCTGGCGCATGGGCAAGACCCGAATCATCGCCGAGACCGGCGCCGGCCAACACGGCGTGGCGACGGCTACCGTCTGCGCTCTGTTCGGCCTGCCGTGCATCGTCTACATGGGCGAGACCGATGTCGAGCGCCAGGCGCCCAACGTTTTTCGCATGAAGTTGCTCGGCGCCGAGGTGCGCCCGGTAACCTCCGGCACGGGCACCCTCAAGGACGCCATGAACGAGGCCCTCAGGGACTGGGTGGCCAATGTCGAGGATACGTTCTACATCATCGGCACCGTGGCCGGCCCGCATCCCTACCCGACCTTGGTTCGCGACTTTCAGTGCGTCATCGGCGACGAGGTCAGGGAGCAGATGATGGAAGCGGAAGGCCGGCTGCCCGATACGCTGGTCGCCTGCATCGGCGGCGGATCGAACGCCATGGGCCTGTTTCATCCGTTCCTCGATGAAGAGGATGTACGCATCGTCGGCGTCGAGGCGGCCGGTCACGGCATCGAGACCGGCGCGCACTGCGCTTCCTTGACCGGTGGCAAACCCGGTGTATTGCATGGCAACCGCACCTATTTACTACAGACCGACGACGGCCAGATCATCGACGGCCATTCGATCTCCGCCGGCCTCGATTATCCCGGTATCGGGCCCGAACATTCGTGGCTTAGGGACACCGGCCGCGTCGAATACGTTTCCATCACCGATAAAGAGGCGCTCGAAGCCTTCCAGCTGTGCACGCGCATGGAGGGCATCATCCCGGCTCTCGAACCGAGCCACGCTCTGGCCCACGTCAGCAAGCTGGCGCCAGATTTACCCGAAGACAATCTCCTCGTCATGAACCTATGCGGGCGCGGCGACAAGGATATCTTCACTGTAGCCAAGCATCTGGGTCTCGAGATGGATAACGTGGAGGCCGGTGCATGAGTCCGGAGACGCGGATCACGCGGCGTTTCGAGGCGCTCGCCGATCAAAGGCGTGGCGGCTTCATCGCCTTCATCACCGCTGGCGACCCGGACCTGGAAACGGCCCGCGAGATCCTGATGGGCCTGCCTGAAGCCGGCGCCGACCTGATCGAGCTCGGTATGCCCTTTTCCGATCCCATGGCCGACGGGCCGGCGGTCCAGGCGAGTTCGTTGCGAGCACTTAAGAGCGGGATGACCCTCAAAAAGACACTCGACCTTGTCGCCGAGTTCCGCGCGACGGACGACGACACACCGATTATCCTGATGGGGTATTACAACCCGATTTACGTTTACGGCGTCGATACATTCCTCGCCGACGCCAAAAAAGCCGGTGTCGACGGTCTGATCATCGTCGACCTACCGCCGGAGGAGGAGGCCGAGCTTTGCCTTCCGGCGCTCGAGGCCGGCGTCAACTTCATCTACCTGACGGCGCCGACTACGGACGATAAGCGCCTGCCCCGTGTCGTCGAGAAGGCGTCGGGATTCGTCTACTTCGTTTCCATCACCGGAATCACCGGCACGCGTTCGGCTGCCATCGAGGACGTCGAGCGCCACGTCAAGCGCATCAAGTCGCACACCGATTTGCCGGTTGCCGTTGGTTTCGGTATCCGGACGCCGGCGCAGGCCGGCGAGATCGCCGGCGTCGCCGACGCCGCTGTCGTCGGTTCGGCGCTGGTCAACATCGTCCGCGACAACCTCGATGGCGAAGGCCGCCCGCAGCCGGCATTGGTCGGTAAGGTCCTCGACAAGGTGCGGGTTCTCGCCGACGGTGTGAGGGTCGGATCATGAACTGGCTCAAGAACTTCGTTCGCCCGAAGCTGCGCAAACTGGTCGGCGGCCAGAAGGAGATCCCGGAGAACCTCTGGCACAAGTGCACGGCTTGCGACCAGATGATCTTCCACCGGGATCTGGAGAAGAACCACCACGTCTGCCAGCATTGCGGCCATCACATGCGGATCGGCGCCGAGGCCCGCCTGAAACTGCTGTTCGACGACGAGAAGTACGATCTCGTCGCCCTCGAACAATCGCTGGCCGACCCGCTGAAGTTCCGCGACCGAAAAAAGTATTCTGATCGCATGAAGGAAGCGCAGACCAAGACCGGGCGCGACGACGCGCTGGTCGTCGCCGCCGGCGATATCGGCACCATCGCCAGTATCGTTGCCGTCCTCGACTTCTCGTTCATGGGCGGGTCCATGGGCATGGCCGTCGGCGATGGCTTGTTGAAGGCGGCGCGCCGGGCCGTCGCAGACAAAGCGCCTTTAATCGTCATATCATCCTCAGGCGGCGCGCGCATGCAGGAGGGTATACTGTCGCTGATGCAGATGGCGCGCACCACCATCGCCGTCGAAGAAGTCAAAGAGGCCAACCTTCCGTACATTGTCATCCTGACCGATCCGACGACCGGCGGTGTATCGGCCTCGTTTGCCATGCTCGGCGACATTACCGTCGCCGAACCCGGTTGTACGATCGGTTTCGCCGGCCAGCGGGTGATCGAGCAGACCATCCGCGAAACCCTGCCTGACGGTTTCCAGACGGCTGAATACCTGCTCGATCACGGCATGATCGATATGGTCGTCCACCGCCACGAGATGCGCTCGACCTTGGTTCGCATGCTGTCAATCCTGACCAAGAAGACCAACGGTTCCGGCGACGTCGAACCGGGCGCCGGACAGGCTTTGGCTATCGAGCAGGTCGAGGCGGAAATCCTGCCGCCGGTGCCGACCGGCGAATCGGAAGAAGTCCCGGTCCATGTCGAGCGGGACTCCAACCAGACCTGAGGCCGCGACCGGCCCCACTCCGGACCTGCGCACCTCCGATGCCGTTCTCGAACGGCTCAGGGGATTGCACCCGAAACTGATCGACTTGTCACTGGAGCGGGTCGAACACCTGCTCGCGAAGATGGGGAGCCCCGAGACCGCCCTGCCGCCGGTTGTCCACATCGCCGGGACCAATGGCAAGGGGTCGACCATCGCCTTGATGCGGGCCTGTCTCGAGGCGGCCGGCTACTCGGTCCATGCTTACACGTCGCCGCATCTGGTCCGCTTTCACGAACGCATCCGCCTGGCCGGAGATTTGATCGAAGAGGGCCGTCTGCTGGCGCTTTTGGAGGAATGCGAAGCGGCTAACGACGGCGAACCGATCACCTTTTTCGAGATCACCACCGTCGCCGCTTTCCTCGCCTTCGCGCGCACATCGGCCGACGTCCTGTTGCTCGAAACCGGCCTCGGTGGGCGCTTGGATACGACCAACGTCATCAAACGCCCGGCCGTCACCGTGATCACGCCGATCTCCCATGACCACCACCAGTTCCTCGGCAACGAGCTTGCCGGCATTGCCCGCGAGAAGGCGGGAATCCTCAAGCCCGGCGTCGTCTGTGTGTCGTCAAGCCAGGATCCGGCCGCCATGGAGGTGATTACGGCGCGGGCCCAGGACATCGGCGTGGCGCTCTATTGTGAGGGCGAGGAGTGGTCGGTTGCGGCGACAACCGAAGGCCTCGTATATGCGAGCCCACGCGGAACCAAACACCTTCCGGCCCCGGCACTCACCGGCGTGCACCAGACCGCCAACGCCGGCCTGGCACTCGCCGCCCTCGAGCGGTTGCGCGGCTTTTCGGTAGACGAAACGGCGCTCGCCGCCGGGCTCAGCAACACCCAATGGCCAGGCCGCCTGCAGCGGTTGACGAAGGGCCCTCTGGTCGAACTCTTGCCCGACGGCTCTGAGCTCTGGCTCGACGGCGGCCACAACGAAGCGGCGGCGGAAACCATCGCCCATCAGGCGGGCCGGTGGGCCGGTGAGGATGGCAAGCCCTTGCATTTGATCTTCGGCATGCTCAACAGCCGCATTCCCGCCGATTTCCTGGCGCCCCTGGTCCCGCACACGGCATCGCTCCGCGCCGTCACCATCCCCGGCGAGGACAACGCGTTGCCGGCCATTATCTTGGCTGAAGCGGCCAATGACGGCGGGTTGAATGCGACGGCGGTATCCGGCGTCGAGCAGGCGGTGCGAGACATCGTCACCGAGGCGAAAGGCCAGGTTCGACTCCTTATCTGCGGGTCGCTTTATCTGGCTGGGACGGTATTGGCGGAGAACGGGTGAAACCCACGCAATAACGCCCACACGCGGGACGGCAAGACGGACTAGATTCTCTCATCTCGGTTGAATAAACTGACCTATAGGGGGAGACGAAGAAACGGCAGGGGGCATGACTGAGACCGACACTGCACATAAGCGAGAGCATCTTCTGGAAGCGATCAATGAGGCGTCCAGCAACGTCCGTAACGCATATCTAACGTTTCTATTGGCCGGCCTCTACTTCGCCATCCTCATCGGATCGACGACGGACGAGCAACTGCTCCGGGAAAGCGGAGTTACCCTGCCGCTCCTAAGCATCGATTTACCGATAATCGGTTTCTACGTGGTTGCGCCGCCGTTGTTCTTGCTGCTGCACCTCAACATGTTGCTGATGTTCAGCCTATTGGCCGACAAGCTGTCTCCGCTTCGTGACAGCCTCGCGGATTTGCCGCCCCTCGAACGTAACCACTGGATGTTCCGGGTCGCGACGTTTCCATTTACCCAGCTTTGGCTTCGCGACACCAAAGTCGGTGGAACCCATTTCTTCCTCCAGCTGTTTGTTTGGCTATCCATCGCCATCCTGCCGCCAGTCGTGTTGCAATGGGCTTTGTTGCGATTCCTCTGTTACCAGGACGACGCCATCACCTTCCTCCATCAGATGCTCTTGATCGCCGATATCGTGTTGCTCGTCGGTTTCTGGTCAAAGGTCGTCCCCAACGGATCGATAACCCAAGCAAGGCCGGTCCTATCATACTCGTTGAAGGGAATCGCCGGTGTCGTCGTCGTCGTCACGTTCTTCGCGAGCGTGCCAAGGGGGGGTTTTAGAACGGCATTTCGGAGATTGGCAGGTTGTCGATAGCGTGCTCGGCGAGGATTTTCGGGTCCTCGAGGTACGCGGGAAGGCATTGGTGAAACAGGCTCCGGCACCGGAGATAATCGCCGCCTATTTGGCACAGGCGAAGGAACGGGGTTGGACCCACGAGTTTGCGCTTGACAGAGCGAGGATCGACCACGGCAGCGGAATAGACCTTTCCATGCGAAATCTTCGCGGCGCAAAGCTGAACAACTCACGCTTGGACAAGGCCGATTTGCGAGGCGCAGACCTTGGTGAATCGAGTTTGGAGTTTGCCTCGCTTCGATATACAAAAATGTTCGAGGCCAATCTAAGACGGGCGGATCTTTCCAACGCGGACCTTACGGGCGCGGACTTGATTTATGCGGAATTGCCGGGCGCCCTACTTAGTCGTCCGTGAACAACCCCTAACGTCCTGATTGGGTGGCGGATTTCGGCTTTCCCAAGTATTCCGAATTGCAGAAAACCGGGAGTTGTGCCCTTGGTTTCTTGCGATATCGGAGGCGTT
>Ga0209458_1000410_pt1 | contig 15761 bp, 16 predicted proteins | sample WorMetLIZAISLAND_FD_187411 | JGI IMG/M metagenome (GOLD analysis project Ga0209458, IMG submission 187411) | Marine gutless worms symbiont microbial communities from Max Planck institute for Marine Microbiology, Germany - Inanidrilus manae... ...
TCGTCATCAATCCGAATGACGTTCGACAAGCCCGTGGTGCTATCCTCTTCCATGGTGGCTCCTGGTTCCTCCTCTGGCTCAAAGGTTTCGCGACTTCAAGCCTGAAGGGTTTCGGGGCCACCAACCCCATCCAAATGTGCGAAAGATCTTTTACGTTATCATCAAGAACGCCCGGCTGGAGGGCGTTATCGAGCTGTTTTCGGGCGAGGAGATCGGTAGCGGACAGATTGCACCCTCCGATCTCGACCGCGTGTTCCACTTCGATTCTTCGAATGAGCGCGACCACGACCTGATCATGAACCTCTCCGAACTGGCGAGCTACGATGTCTTCAGTCTACGGATCGAGTTGCGAAAGCTCGATATCGAGGTCGACGAATGCGAGCACCTGCAATTGTCTAGCCAGAAGGTCGAGAATCTTAACAAGTACATGCGCGTCTTCACCCGACCGCTGATCGCCACGATCTACGGCGGCAAGAAAGCGGTGAAAGGCGACTTCAAGGACATCGTCGGGCTGTTCATCGATCCGAGCCTGCCGGAAGCGCAGAAGAATCTCGCCGAGCTGGCGACCGCCCTGGACATCGATGTGCGCGGCATCCCGAAGTTCCTCGAGGACTACGGTGATGCCTACCTCTCCCTGGCCTACTACCAGAGTTGCCTCGACGAGAATCTGCCGATCATCCACGACTTCTTGAAATCGGTCGCCGAGATCCAGAAGGACCCAAATTTCAAATCGAACCCCTCGATCATGGGCGCCTTGAACGTCGTGGAGGTCAAACTGAAAGGCGCGGTCAGCGACGTGGAGAACGTCCTGGAGATCTTCCGGGCCCGCACCCTGAACATGTGGTACGACATCAACGCGGAGAGCTACAGGAAAATCAAAGAGTTGATGACCGGATATCACACCGATATCGGGAAGGCACTCTGCGCTATTACGGTCAAGATGTCGGCCTGGAAAGAGAAATTCCCGCGCAAGGACAACAGCGGAACCTATCGGCGCGCCGATTTCATCATGAGCGAGATCCGGCACGGCATCGACAGCATTCAGCCGCTCAATTACTCGGATATCTAAGAGAGAGCCGGCGCATATTCCGCCGGTGCAGTGTACAAAAACAGAGTTGCGAAGTATAAGGGTACTGGTATTGATGTCTTTCATTGCGGGCCACCGGCCGGGCAGTTACGGCCCGTGGCCCGCTGTTTTTCCCGCCGGCTTTCTGCGCTAGCGGCCCCTCCACACCGGGTCGCGTTTTTCGGCGAAGGCGCGCGCGCCTTCCATCATGTCCTCGCTGTTGTAGAGCCGCTGCACGGTGTCGAGCTTCTGCCCGTTGACCAAGTCGAAGGCCTCCTGGACCGTCAGCTGCTCACAGCGCCGCGTGACTTCCTTGATCGCGGCGAAGACCAGGGGCGGGCCGGCGGCCAGCAGTTCGGCGATCTCCCGCGCCCGGGTCATTAACGCGCCGGCCGGAACGACCTCGTTGACCAGGCCCCAGGACTTCGCCTCCCCGACCTCCATCCAGCGCCCGGTGAACAGCAGCTCCATGGCCACGTGAAAGGGCATGCGGCGCGGCAACTTTATGGTGGCCGCATCGGCCAGAGTGCCGGCATTGATCTCCGGCAGCGCGAATCGCGCGCCCCCCGCCGCGACAATCAGGTCCGCGGAGAGCGCGAGCTCGAAGCCGCCGCCGACCGCCATGCCGTTGACCGCAGCGATGACCGGCTTGTTGAGATCTGGCAGCTCCTGCAGGCCGCCGAAACCGCCGACGCCGAACTCCATGTCCGGCTGCCCGTCGGCGGCGACCGACTTGAGATCCCAGCCGGCCGAGAAGAAACGCTCTCCCCCGCCGGTGACGATGGCGACCCGCAGCTCCGGGTCGTCGCGAAATCCGGCGAAGATCTCGCCCATCCGCCGGCTGGTGGCGCCGTCGATCGCGTTGGCCTTGGGCCGGTCGAGCGTGACCTCCAGAACCGCGCCACGGCGCTCGGTATGGACGCCAGACTCCCTCTCGTCCGTCGCCATGGTTTCCCCTCCCCTTGCGTTCGCTACCGCTGTGGGCTGCCGCCCGGCCGCTCGATTAGCACAGCCGTGCCGGCTTCGCCGAACGAAAACGACGACGCCGTCGGAACGCTAATCCCCGGGCGGCAAACCCCTTGGCGACAAATCTCTGGGCGAGAAGCCACGCCGACCCGCCAGGCTGCGTGTCAATGCGGCCAGGTCGTCGCTGGAAAGGCGCCGTTCGGCCAGCGGCAGCACGGTGGTATTCTCCCAAGCCAGATGACGAACCTGGGTCATGGCGAAGGCCTTCAGGTTTATGAAGAAACGGATGGCATGCGGCAGCTGGAGACGCGCCGCCAGAGCCTCAAGATCCTCGACCAGAAATCCGACAAGGTCTTTGTCGAGCAGGTGCTCGTGCGAAAGCTGGTCGAGGACGCGTTCGATCCCATCTTCCGGCGCACAGCGTTGGCGCAGCAGCGGAAAGAGGTCCTCCTCCTCGTCAAGGGCGTGGCGCGGCAGATCCTCGGTGAAGAAGCGCAGCAACGGCTGCGCCGCGGAGGCGATTGCCTGACTGTCCTCGCGGCCGGCACAGGCTTCCAGCCAGCTGCAGATCTCGGCCTGTCGCTCGTGGTCCACGCGGATGAAGTCGATCGGTTGGCGGAAGGACTCGCTATCGAGCAGCGGCGGCTCGAGCGCGGCAGGTGGCGTCGAGACAGGCATCGGCGACTCCAGACGACTTTCCCGGATCGAGTTGCCCGCGCCCGGCTAGCTCGCCGCCGCCCGGCGCTCGCGGAATCCCAGCGGCGTCGGCGCGAGGTTCAGGATGTGCTGGGTCAACCGGTCAAATTCCTTGCGCCGAGCCGCGCCGAACAGCGGGTCATCGTTGGCCGCGAAGGCCGCGTCGATCTCCTGCCAATCCTCGTCCTGCAGCAGCTCGAGCGCCAGCGGCAGCAGCTCCCGTTCCTCGCGCGCCATGTGCCGCCGCTCGAACTCGATGTAGGCCAGCGCGCGCTCCTTGAAAGCCTCGAAGCCCCGCGGGTTCGCCTCATAGGCACCGAGGGCGTCGCGCAAGTCCCGCAGCATACGCGCGCCCTTGACATGCTCGTCGTGCACCAGGCCCAGCAGATCGGCAAGCTCCGGCTTGCGCCGCTGCATGGCCTTGAAGAGGTAATCCTCTTCCTTCGGATGGTGCAGCACTTCGGGGAAGCGCTCCATGTACTCCAGGATGACGGAGAAAAGCGTAAAGTCGGGCTCCCAGCGGCCCTGCTCGATCTGCTCGATTAGGTAGCGCAGGCTGAAGAGCACGCTGCTGATATTGAAGTGCTCGAGCCTGATTGTCTGTACCGCCGTGGCCACGCCCTGCCTCCAAAGCCTTTGTGCCCATGAAAGACTAGGGAGGGGGCGGCTACGCGACCTTGATGCAGATCAAACGCCGTCCCGGGAAGAAACGGGCTCGGCAATTGCAGAAGGGCCGATCTTCGTGCCATAGCTAGCGGCCAAAGCGAGCAAAGGAGAAACTATGGCTGAGCCCGCCGCCGCCGAGCTGTTCCGCGCAACCGATCTGCCGAAGATCGCCTGGGGCAAGGGCAGCTATGTCTACGACACCGACGGCAAGCAGTACATCGACGGCTCCGGCGGGCCGGCCGTCTTCTGCATCGGCCACGGCAACAAAGAGGTCAACGCGGCAATCGCCGCGCAGCTCGACAAGGTGGCGCACGGCTATCGCTACAGCTTCACCAGCGATCCGCTGGAGGAACTGCAGGAGATCATGGCGCGCAAGGCCGGCGGCGGCTTGAGCGAATCCGTAATCGTCTGCGGCGGCTCCGAGGCGGTGGAATCCTGCCTCAAGATCGCCCTGCAGTATCAAAGCGCGATCGGCCAGGAGACACGCCGGCGCTTCATCGCGCGACAGCGGTCCTGGCACGGCAACACGCTGGGAGCGCTTTCGATCTCAGGCTTCGAAGAACGCCGCGCGCCGTTCGAAGGCGCGCTGATCGAGGCCAGCCATCTGTCGCCGGTCAACGTCTACCGTCCGCCGCAAGGTGTCGCCCCTGATCAGGTGGCCGAGGCCTGTGCCGAGAAGCTAGAGCAGGAGATCCTGCGCCTGGGGCCGGAGACGGTCTGCGCCTTCGTCTTCGAGCCCGTGGTCGGCGCGGCCGGCGGCGCGGTACCGGCACCGCCCGGCTATGCCAAACGCGTACGCGAGATCTGCGACCGCCACGGCGTACTGATGATCGCCGACGAGGTCATGTGCGGCAGCGGCCGCACCGGCTGGTGGCGGGCTCTGGAAGAAGACGGCGTCGAGCCGGACATCATGGCCATCGCCAAGGGCTTGGGTGGCGGCTACCTGCCGCTCGGCGCCGCGCTCTACCAGCGACGCCTGGCCGGCCCGATGATGGAACGTCATGGCGGTCTGCTGACCGGTCACACCTTCGTCGGCCACACAGCGGCCTGCGCCGGCGGCGTCGCCGTGCAGCGCATCGTCGAGCGCGAAGGCCTGGTCGAGCGCGTACGGGCCGAGAGCCCGAGTTTCTTCGCGCGCCTAACCGACGCCCTGGGCCAGCATCCGCATGTCGGCGACATTCGCGGACGCGGCTTCTTCGTCGGCGTCGAGCTGGTCGCCGACCGCGAGACCACGGAGCCCTTCGATGCAGCGCTCACGGTCTTCGCGCGTATCCGCGACCGGGCCTTCGAGAACGGCCTGATCTGCTATCCGGCCGGTGGAAACGTCGACGGCAAGCGTGGTGATCAGCTTATCCTGGCGCCGCCCTACAATGCGAGTTCGGATGAACTGGACGAGATCGTCGAGAAGCTCGCCCGCAGCGTGAAGGAGGTCTGCGCCGCCCTCCCCGCCTGACGTTTAGGCCTTTGGCGCAAAGCCGATCTCCCCGGCGATCGATGCAGTTTGATCGTTCCCGGTGAGGTGACATCATAGTGGCGACCGACGAACGGAAGGGTGCCGCACATGCAGAAAGGGCCATCGCAGACCGTGGCGGGCGGCGCCTTGGCAGAGCGCTTTTTCCGGGACGGCTATCTCTTTCCTATCAATGTCCTGAGCGGTGACCAGGCAGCAGCCTACCGTCGCGAGCTGGAACGCCTGGAAGCCCGCATTCGTGGCGGTGAGTTCGGCAACAAGTCGCAGCTCAACTATCCGCACGTGATCTTCCGCTTCGCCAACGAGATCGTGCGGAACCCACATATTCTCGACGTGGTGGAGAGTATCCTGGGGCCTGACATCCTGGTGTGGGGGGCGACGGTCTTCGTCAAGGAGCCGCAGACGCCGAGCTATGTCAGCTGGCACCAGGACCTGCGCTACTGGGGGCTCAACGACGATGACGGTCAGGTCAGCGCCTGGATTGCGCTGAGCGAGGTGACCCAGGCCAATGGCTGCATGCGCTTCGTGCCGGGATCGCACAGGGGCGAGATGGTCGAGCACAGAGACACCTTCGCCGACGACAACTTCCTGACGCGCGGCCAGGAAGCCGCCGTGGAGATCGACGAAAACGACCTGGTTCAGGTTGAGCTGAAGCCCGGGCAAGCATCGTTTCATCACGGCAAGCTGCTGCACGCCTCCGGCCCCAACCAGTCGGACGAACGGCGCATCGGCTTGGCTATCAACTACGTAGCGGCGCATGTCGAGCAGACGGTGGCGCCCGTCGACTACGCCATGCTGGTACGCGGCACCGACCGCTACGGCCACTTCCGCCATGTCCCCTCGCCCGAAAGCGATCTCTCGGAAGATGCGATGGCGTGGCACAGCCGCATTCTCGCCGCGCAGAACGAAGCGATCTACGACGGCGCCGACGCGGCACGATAGATCGAATGACCGCTAACGCAGCTCAGCACAAGCTTCCGGCGGCAGCTTTCGCTTGCACCCGTCGCTAAGGCATGGTTTTCTGTCGAATGTTCTGTTTTTGTTCCTATTTGGTCTGGAGGTTGTCGTGAGCGGAGAGATGGCGCGTCAAGATCGCTGCATCAACTACATAGAATTCAATGTCGCCGATATCGCCCGCTCGAAGGATTTCTATGGGCGGGCCTTCGGCTGGAGCTTCACGGACTATGGTCCGGACTACTGCGAGTTCTCCGACGGCCATATGAAGGGCGGCTTCGATGCGACCGGACCAGTGACGCCCGGCGGGCCACTCGTGGTCCTCTACGGCACCGACTTGACCGAACTGAAGGAGCGCATTGAGGCGGCGGGCGGCAAGATCACAAAGCCGATCTTCGAGTTCCCCGGCGGTCGGCGCTTCCACTTCGCCGATCCGGACGGCTACGAACTTGCAGTCTGGACCGAGGCCTAGAACGGAGGACCGGGTGCTTAAGGCGCTGCTGTTCGATGTGTTCGGGACTGTGGTCGATTGGCGCAGCGGCGTGGCACGGGAGATGGAAGCCTTCTTCGCCACGCGCGGCCTGGCCGTCGATGCCGAGGCCTTTGCCGATGCCTGGCGGGCCAAGTATCAGCCGGCGATGGAAGGGATCCGCAGCGGCGGACGCGGCTATGTCCCTCTCGACGTTCTGCACCGTGAGAACCTGGACGCCACCCTGGTCGAATTCGGCCTGGAGGCCTCGGTCGATGCAGATGCTCGCGATGATCTAAACCGCGCCTGGGAAAAGCTGCCGCCCTGGCCGGACAGCGTACCCGGGCTGACCAGGCTTAAGGCCCGCTATGCCATCGCGCCCTGCTCCAACGGCTCGATCGCGCTGATGACTTGGCTGGGGAAGTACGGCGGCCTGCCATGGGACGTGATCCTGGGTGCCGACATCGCGCGCGACTACAAGCCACAGCCGGCGACCTATCTAGCCTCCGTCGCTGCCCTGGGCCTGACCCCGGCCGAAGTGATGATGGTGGCGGCCCACAACAACGATTTGGCGGCCGCCCGTGCCGTGGATCTCAAGACCGCTTTCGTCCCGCGTCCCACCGAGTACGGGCCGGGCCAGACGAGCGATCTGGAGCCCACAGCGGATTGGGAGGTGGTCGCGTCGGACTTCGACGACCTGGCGCAAAAGCTGGGGGCTAAGGGCTGACCCCGAAAAAAAAGCAGCCATGGCGCCGCAGCAAACGTCGTCCTTGGTGCGCTTCGGCTCCCAGTGCCTTCAAAAAGACTTCGGCAGTCCATAGGGTTACATGGTGAATTAGAATAAACCATAATAAAACGTATTTAGATAAAATTTTATCTAAATAATAGACAAATTTTTAGTTTAGTAGTTTTGAAATTTTCTCTATTCCAAAATATCGCTTCCATCGACCAGAACAGGAGATGCCCGCAGGGTTCGTCTCTCCGGAGTCGCCGTCACTCCAGGTCAAACTACTGAGATATAACTAATTCGAGTGAGGCAGCGCCCTGGGGGCGGTAAAACGCCAATGGAGCTACAGACTATTCTTTCTGACTTTATTACAGCCACCATCTTTGTTCTGTTGGCCGGAACAGTGCTCTATCCCCTGGCACTGTCGGCGGTGAGAGACGCCGACCGCTGGCTGGCGCGACAGGACATTCGCAGCCGCGATGATCTTTGGCGCAAGCTTGCCGCTTGGATGCCCGGCGACCGAGGGCTGACGTCCGACACGGGCGACCCTCCGGGCGGTCAGGCCGCCACCGCTGTCCCGGCGACCAAGGCATCCGAGCGGCGACAGCACGGCCGGCTGAAGACTCGCTTCCTTGGCAGCCTGCACCCCGATTCGGCAGCGCCGGCCGTCAACCTCTGCGATGTCATCGATCTTTCGGCCGGCGGCGCGCGCATCCGGCCGGTCGATCCCTTGCCGGATGCTCCTATGTTGGCCCTCGGGCTCAACCGCTTCGGGTTGCTTCCCGCACAAGTCGTCTGGCGCGACCGAGACGAGGTTGGCCTGCGGTTCCTGCAGAGCCCGGCGGAAGTCTCGCGGGTTATGCGCGGACTGGTCCCGGCATCCGGCCCGGTCCTGGCGCCGGCCGCCCGCGCCGCGTGAGGCGTCCCGGCAACTGTTCTTGACTGCATTGTGATAGCGACCTGGAGGTGAAACCGTCATGAGGCGATCTATTGCCCAGACATGTCCGTCCCCGAAATGGGAAGGCTTTTCAGTCGGCCAACCGCAGGGCTCGGTCCCGCGCCACGCTTCAGGCCGGGAACGACGGCGCCTTCTGCGATGGCCGGTGTTCTGGTCCGCCATGCTCGACAGCGAGGATGGCGACCGCAGTTGCCTGGTCCTGGATTTCTCTCCGGGCGGCGCCAAGGTGCGTTCGTCCCTGAGCCTGGAGGTCGGCGAGCGGATCGCACTCAGGTTCCACGACGCCATTCGGCTATTCGGCAAGGTGGCCTGGAGGCGCGGTGCGGTCTTGGGCATCGAGTTCCGGAAAGACCTGCCGCGACCTGCCAGACTTCTCGAGCAGCCGCCTGCTGAGCGCGCCCTGGCTAGCTGACTCGATCAGCTGAACCGACTCGCCGGCCCGAAACGAAAGCTCAAGCTGCCGAACGGCTCATGGCAGCGGAAACCGTCTTCGGCCAAACGGGAGAAGCGCGAGCATCGGCCAGGCCAGAAAAGCGGCGCAAGCCATCATGCCCGGCCACATCGCGAGTGTGTAGCGCACGATGCCGATGCCGGTCAGTGCGACGAGCAGAAAGTTGCCGTTGACCATGAGCCCGCAGAGCCCGGCGACGATGAGCGCCGGCTTCGCCCGGCCGCGCAGAATCTGGACCGCAGCGGCGAAAATGGCGATCAGCGTCACGGCGCAGAGCGCGAGAACCGCTGGCTGCACGAAAAGCGCGATGCGCCGCGGTTGCACCGGCTCCATGGGCGGCCCGGTGATATCGTAGTCGGCGAAAAGCGGCAAAGGACTGTTGGCTTCGACATAGGCATTGAGATGCTCCGCCGTGGTCGGGTGGCTGGCGCCATAGATGAGCCAGAGGCCGCGCAGATTGTCCAGCGAGAGCCGGAGGTAAGATAGCGGCGCGGCGAACAACCGCTCCAACCCCACCTGCTTCATCACATCGAAGTCGGAAAAACCGCTTTCGTGCGCCGCTTGTTCGATCTCGTCCCGCGCATAGATGTACTGCATGAAGGCCTCGTAGTGCAGGCCCAGGTGCTTGCGCGCACCGAAGGTCGGCGCCCCGTCAATCACCGGATGCGCCGCCGCGGCCGCCTCTTCCAGCTTCGCCCAGAGCCGATGATAGGCGTGGTCCGCCGGATAGGGGTTCTCTTGGCTCGTCCGCACCACGCCGGCCTTGCCGATAGCGTGTACGCCGGCGAGCGACTTGCGCGGCAAGCCGTGATGCCCTGCATAGACCGCCGTTTCGAGCAGCACGACCGCCACCACGGGCAGCACCAGGGCGGCCAGGCTCGCCGCTCGCGTCGGCCGAAGCTCGCGCCAGCGGATAAGCGCGATCAGCACTAGGAGGGGAAGAAAGGCGTAACCCACCGGACGCAACGCCACGGCCAATCCCATCAGCGCGCTCAAGCAAGCGACACCCCGCCAGTCGGGCCGATAGACCACCTGGATGAGGCAGGCGATGATCAGAATCGTCAGACTCACGAAGAGGGATTCCGTGAGCAGAACGAAGTGAAAGCGATTGACCTCGGGGTTGATGCAGTTGGCGGCGAGCAGCCCGAGCGTAAAGAGGGATGAGCCCGTCGCCACGAGGACGACGCGGCCCAAGACCGCGAGGGCCGCGGCGAAGACCCAGACCTGAACGTGAATGGCGTACTTCGGATCGCCGAACAGCCATTCGACGGCCCAGAGAAAGTAGGGATAGCCCGCCGTGCGGCTGCTGGAGAAGCCGAGGTAGCTTGCCGTGTCGGGCTCGGTCAGCGGCGAGGCCAACGGCGCAAGGCTCAACCAGAGGCCATAGGCCAAGGCCGGCAGGACGTAGACCAGCTGCCTGCTGCCTGTCGTGGCAGCGGCGCCTGCCTCGGATTTGGCTGCATCCGACATCGGCGCGCAGTGTAGTCGGATTCTCCGACCAGGAAACTACAAGCGCCCGATCAGTGGACCCGCTGGCTTCTCTTCTACTCCCGCGCCCCGGGCGTGACACTCAGCACGACCCGCTCGCCCTCGCGCAGCACTACGAAGTCGACCGCCTCGCCGATCTTGAGTGCGTCGAGGGCGCGCGAGTAGTCGTAGATGTTGGCGATCTCCTGGCCGGCCATCTCGATCACCAGGTCGCCCCCCTTGAGGCCCGCCGCCTCGGCGGGCCCGTCCTTGGCGACACCGGAGAGGCGCGCGCCCCCGCCGTCGTTCTGGGTGTAGTCGGGGATTGTGCCGAGATAGACCTGCGACAGGCGCCGTGTCGGGGAGCTGCCCTTGGGGCTCTGGCGGATGTAGTCCGGTGTCTCTTCGACCGTTGCCAGGCCGCGACCGATCAAGGTCATGAGCCGCGCGACCTTCTGCATGCCCTCGTAGTTCAGCTTGTCCGCCGTGTCGCGTGGCGTGCTGTAGTCGCCATGCACGCCGGTGAAGGCGTTCAGTACCGGCACGCCCTTCAGGTAGAAGGCGATGGCGTCGGTCGCCAGGAAGGCGCTCTCGCTGATCGTGATGCTGAGCCCGACCGGCGCGTTGCGGCGTTCGATCTCACGCGGCCAGATCGAGCTCGAGCCGACACCCTGCAGGATCAGGCTTTCTTTCAGCCGCCCAATCATATCCATGTTGAGATAGGCGGCGACCTCGCTACGCAGGTCTTCCTGCTCTTCATCGCCGGCGAGGCTGCTCACGAAATGGCTGGCGCCGAGGACACCGAGTTCCTCGCCGGACCAGGCAGCGAAGACGATGTCGCGCTTAGGCTTGAGCTTGCCGCGCGCCTTGAGGTCGGCCAGGTATTGGGCGGCCTCCAGCAGGCCGGCGACCCCCGAGGCGTTGTCGTCGGCGCCGAAGTGGACCTGCCCCTGCTCCTCGGCACGGGCGAGCGACTTGCCGGGGACACCGCGGCCCAGATGGTCGAGGTGGGCGCCGACCATGACGATCGGCTCTCGCGCACCTTCCTTCGCCGAGAGCCGCGCCAGCACGTTGCGGCCGCGCCGCCGCTCCGGCACCAGATCGACCTCTGCGGCGACCTGAAGATCGGGCAGGGCGAAGCCTTCGACGCTCTCGCCCTTGTCGAGCACGCCTTGCAGCTCGCCAAGAGTCCTGCCGGCAGCGCCGAGCATCGCCTCGGCCAGCGCGTCGCTGATCGAGATGCCGGCCAAGGGCGAGCCGCCCGCCGCGGCCTCGAAGGAAAGCGGCACCAGCTGATCCTTGACCTGCGCCTTAGGGCCGCTTGCCACGATGAGGCCGAGTGCGCCGCGGCTACGGGCGACCGATGCCTTGTAGCCGAGCTCGGCATAGCGGTAGAGATGCTGGCGGCGCTCCTGCGGCACATCCTCGGGGAGGTAGCGCAAGACCATCACCCACTTGCCGGCAACGTCCAGCTCGCCGTAGGAGTCGTAGGCCGCCTGTTCGCCCTCCGCCGGGGCGACGATGCCGTAACCGGCGAAGACGACCTCGGCAGGGCCGCTCTCGCCCGTGGCCGAAAGGCCGAGCGGCCGCCAGTCACGATCCATCTGCGACTCGGTCTCCATACCCTCGATCGTCAGGCGGTTATCCGGGCCCGCTTTGACCGCCGCGGTGAAGTCGAAGACTTGGAAGTAGGAGCCATCGTCGCCGGCCGGTTCTAATCCCAGCGCCTCGAAGGCTGACGCGACATAGGCACTGGCCAGCCGTTCGCCGACCGTGCCGGTCAGGCGGCCTTCCATCTCATTGGAGGCAAGAACCTCGACGTGGCGGCGCAGATCGCCCGCGTCGATCGCGGCTTTGGTCTGCGGCAAGGGCGGCGGCGTCACCTCCGGCTCCTCGATCTCCGCGCGTTCGTCCAGCCCCAGCATTTGCCGGGCGAGCGCATCGTTCCAGTCGGCCATGAAGATCTGCGCCTTCTTATCCGGCGTCCGGCTGCTGGCCCAGGACAGCCGCTTGCCGTCGGGTGCGAAGACCGGCAGGCCGTCGAAGCCTTCGCTATCGGTTACGCGCACCGGGTCGCGCTTGCCCTCGGTGTCGACCATGTAGAGCTCGAAGTTGCCGAAGCCATGCAGGCTGGTGGCGAAGATCACGTAGTCGCCCGAAGGATGGAAGAAGGGCGCCCAGGACATGGCGCCGAGGCTCGTGATCGCCTTCGCGTCGCTGCCGTCCGTATTGGCGGTGTAGATCTCCGCGCTGCCGCCATCGGCCGCAAAACGGCGCCAGACGATCTTGTCGCCGTCGTGGCTGAAGAAGGGCCCGCCGTCGTAGCCGGGCTCGTCGGTCAGGCGTCGCAGATCGCTGCCATCGGCGCGCATGATGTAGAGCTCCATGAAGTAGGAGGCATTGCGCTCCAGGATGCCTTTCTCCTCTTCGCTCAAATCCTCGCTGTAGGCATGGCGGTTCGAGGCGAAGAGGATGTGTTCGCCGTCCGGCGACCAGGAGCCCTCGGCGTCGTAGCCGAAGGCATCGGTCAGGCGCACCAGCTCGCCGCCTTCGGCGGGCACCTCGAAGATGTCGTAGTGTGGATCGAAGCTCCACTCGTAGCGGCGGCCGGTCGCCGCGGCGCGCTCTTCGATTTCCTTCTGCTGCTTGGCCTCGGCCTCCGGGTCCAGATGGGTCGAGGCGAAGAGCACCTTTTCGCCGCTCGGATGGACCCAGGCGCAGGTCGTCTTGCCGATGCCCGGGGAAACGAGCCGCGTGTCGCCGGTTTCCAGATCCATCAGGTAGATCTGATAGAAGGGATTGCCCTCGTGACGTTCGCTCTGAAAGACGAACTGGGCGCCGTCGCGGCTGAAGTAACCTTCCCCCGCGCGCCGTCCCTCGAAGGTGAGCTGCCGCGGGTTCTCGATCAGGCTGGCGGCCTCACTGGCGGCCTCTGCGGCCGACACGCCGTCCGTATGTGCACATGTAACAACGCTGGCAACCGCCGCAACAGCCAGCACAGTCCCTAGCGAACACCTCTGCATCATCAAGGCACCCTTCTTTTGCGAACCATTATCACTCGCAACACTATCATGTCACATCCAGGGATATGGGGCCGGTGACAAAGTTGTCAGAAACACTTTCTCGTTCGGTGCCACCAGTTTGTCGCGCTACCGGCCGGGTGATACTATTGACTCCTCCCGAAGGAGGATATGCGATGCTTTGGTTTCTCGACCGGCTCGCGGCCTACGTGAGCCTTCTCTGCCGGATCTTCAATGTGACGCCCGATAGCCTCGGCCGCGGCCGCCGTGGCAACCTGCCGCCCGCGCAGGGCGCCAGCACGCCGGTTGTCTGGATCTGATTGCCTAGAGTCATCCTGTCGCCGCAAGGAATGCTTGAATCCGGGCCTCGGCGCCAGGCATCTTCCGTTCTCAAGAGTGGCTGAAACCACGACTGAAGCCATGACTGAGCCCACTGGGGCGCCGCGAGAGGGCGGCAGCCGGGGGCTACAGATCAGGAGGGTCCGAGATGTCCGATTATCCCGAGTTCGCCGATCCTATGGTGCGGCCGCGCTACACCGGCCTGCCGAGCTTCATGCGCGCGCCCTACCGCGAGGACCTGGCCGGGCTCGATATCGCGCTGATCGGCATTCCCTTCGACGGCGGCGTCACCAACCGCACTGGCGCCCGCCACGGCCCGCGCGAGATCCGCAATCAGTCGAGCATGATGCGCAAGATCAACCAGGCGAGCGGCCTCTCGCCCTTCGACCTCTGCCGCGTGGCCGACGTCGGCGATGCCTGGGTCGAGAAGCCCTTCGAGCTGGAAGGCGCACTCAACGAGATCGCCGCCTTCTACAGCAAGGTGCACGAGGCGGGCGTGGTGCCGGTCTCGGCCGGCGGCGACCATTCTGTCACCCTCCCGGTGTTCCGTGGTATCGCCGGCGAGCGGCCGGTCGGCATGGTGCACTTCGATGCGCACTGCGATACCGGTGACGACTATCTCGGCTCCAAGTTCCACCACGGCTCGCCCTTCCGCCGGGCGGTCGAGGAAGGGCTGCTCGATCCCAAACGGACCATCCAGATCGGCATCCGCGGCCCGCTGAACGATCCCGACATCTGGAAGTTCAGCCACGACACCGGCATGCGGGTCATCTACATGGAGGAGTTCTACGAGATGGGCCCGAAGGCGGTGGTCGAGGAGGCCCGCCGCGTCGTCGGCGACGGCCCGACCTACATCTCCTTCGACGTGGACGGCCTGGACCCGGTCTACGCCCCCGGCACCGGCACGCCAGAGGTCGGCGGCATCACCACGGTGGAGGCGCAGATCATGCTGCGTGGCCTGCAGGGCCTGAACCTTGTCGGCGGCGACGTGGTTGAGGTCGCTCCCCCCTTCGACCCCAGCGGCTACACGGCCCTGGTCGGCGCCACCCTGATGTTCGAGATTCTCTGCGTCGTCGCCGACGCCGTTGCCGCGCGAAAGTCGGAGCCCCAGGCGGCGCAGTAGGCCGTCGGATTTGACCGTCTACAGGCGTAGGCGAAACACAGAATCCTCAAAAAGGGAGTAGGCGACTGGATACGGAAAAATGCGTATTCTATGAATGTTTAATCGAACACCGGAAACTTACGATCGACATGCAATAGGGCTAGATAACCTTCCCCGTTGTAAGCTTCTCAAGCAGAGGTGTTCGGCTGAAACACCCCTCCCTGACCATAAAATAACATGTAATGTCTATGCATTACTAAGATCAGACTGTAAACGAACTTGATATAGCCCTGCGATGTTCGTCGCCGAGACCCTCACCGAGATTGTCTCCTAGGCGTCAAATCCAATGCCCGCATCAAGCCCCTCTTCCGCTCCAGCAAGTCGGCCAAGGAATAGCGGTCAAGAACCGCGAGATAAGCGGAAAGAGCTTCATCGAGGACGCCATGAAGGGCGCAAGAACCGTAAATCTTGCACTGGTTCGTCTCTGCCGCGAAACATTCGACCAGATGGAAATCCTCTTCGCAGTGGCGGATCACGTCACCGACTTCAATCTCATCTGGCGAGCGACCGAGGCGAATCCCGCCGGAGCGCCCGCGCACCGAGTCTATGTATCCGGCCAATTGCAAATCGTGAACGATCTTCATGAGATGGTTCTTGGAGATTCCGAATGCGTCCGCAATTTCCTGGATCGTGACCAAACGGCCGGGCGTTAAGCCGAGATACATCAGGACACGCATGGCATAGTCGGTGTAAACGGTCAGGCGCATTCACTGTGCTCCCCAAAGGTTCCACGGCCGTGCCGAGGAAAGATGTATCCTACGTCTTGTTTATTCCCAAATGCCACAGAAGTTGTCATTCCCCCGGCTTTCTTCTCCTTTCGTTCGCGGATAGCTATCCTTACCGAAGGGCGCTCCAAAGCACAGGTAGCCCTCTGACTGAAAAGCTGCCAGCGAGGCATCCATGGCCATAGCGCGATCCTTCGACACGTCCCGGTAGTGTCTAGATTCTTTCGCACTTTGGGGTTGGCGGCCTGTCCCGTCAGGCACTCATTTTGTGCTGTTTGAGTAGGTTCATATTCATATAGCGCTTGCTCGACCACTTGGTGCCGGCGATGTGCCTCAATCTGGCCGCGGCCAGGTTGAGAGCCGATTGACCATCTGGAAAGGCGCCGACCACACGGGTCCTCCGTCGGATTTCGCGCATGATGCGCTCCAGTGGGTTGTTGGTCCTGATCCGGCGCCAGTGTTCGTTTGGGAAGGCGTAGTAAACCAGGGTCTCGTCAACCGTCTCCTCGAGCCATGTGGCCACCTTGGCAAGCCGCATGGCCTTCAGCTTGGCGATGACCTCGTCGGCCTTGGCCCGGGCTGCTGCGCGGCACTCCTGAGCGTGGATCGCCTTCAGCATCAGCG
>Ga0209458_1000411_pt1 | contig 15701 bp, 14 predicted proteins | sample WorMetLIZAISLAND_FD_187411 | JGI IMG/M metagenome (GOLD analysis project Ga0209458, IMG submission 187411) | Marine gutless worms symbiont microbial communities from Max Planck institute for Marine Microbiology, Germany - Inanidrilus manae... ...
TTGCTCAGAAAGGCCGATGCGCGCACCACAGATGAAGTTGCCGACCGCATCGGTCAGCTCCTCGACGCCTTCACGCCGCACGAATGCGCCAACTACTTCCGAAATGCAGGATACGCTTCAAACTAAGACAGACACGCTCTAGGGCACCAATCGGCGCCGGCCCAGGCGCCTCAATCCTGACGGGCGACTTCCTGCCGGGCGCGCGCGATGGCCCGCCAGACATTCTCGCTCGTCGCCGGCATGTCCAGCTCCACGACGCCGAGCGGGGCGAGGGCGTTCATGATGGCGATCATCACCGCCGGCAGGGCACCCACGGTTCCGGCTTCGCCGGCGCCCTTGGCACCCAGCGGATTGCGGTTCGTGGGCACCGGATTGCTGACCACGTCGACGGCGCACAGAGTGTCTGCACGCGGCATCGCATAGTCCATGAAGCTGGCGCTCAACAGCTGGCCCGAACCCGGCTCGTAGACCACCTGCTCCATCAGCACCTGGCCCACGCCCTGGGCGATGCCGCCGTGGATCTGGCCTTTCAGGGTCAATGGATTGATCACGGTGCCGACGTCATCGACGACGTTATAGGCCAGCAGGCGGACACCACCCGTCTCCGGGTCGATCTCGACCTCGCAGATGTGGCAACTGTTGGGGAAGGTCGGCTGCGGCGGCGCATAGGTCGCATGTTCGTAGAAGCCGGGCTCGACGCCGGCCGGCAGCCGCGCCGGCACAAACGCGGCCATGGCGACCTCGCGCAGGCCGATGCCGCGGTCGGTCCCGGCGACGGCGAACCGGCCGTCGGCGAAGGTGATGTCCGGCTCCGCCGCTTCCAGCATGTGGGCGGCGATGCGGCGCCCCTTGTCGATGATCTTGTCGGCCGCCAGCATCAGGGCCGAGCCGCCGGCGACCATCGATCGCGAGCCGTTCGAGCCCATGCCGAACGCCACCCGGTCCGTGTCGCCGTCGATATACTGCACGTCGCCCGGATCGATGCCGAGCTGTTCGTGCAGGATCTGCTTGAACACGGTCTCGTGGCCTTGGCCGTGCGACTTGGTTCCCAGCATGACCAGCGCCGTGCCACTCGGGTTGAAGCGGATCTCGGCATATTCCGGCACCGGCCCGGCCGCCTGCTCGATCGCGTTGGCGAGACCGATGCCGCGCAGCAGCCCGCGTCGGCGCGACTCCTCGCGACGTGCGGCAAAGCCGTCGTAGTCGGCGAGCGCCAGTGCTTGCTCCATGTTCGCCGCGAAGGCGCCGCAGTCGTAGACCGGCCCCAGCGGTGTCGCGTAGGGCAGCTCTTGCGGGGCAATCAGGTTTCGCCGCCGCAGCTCGATCGCATCGATGCCAAGCTCGACGGCCGCGGCCTCCAGCGCACGCTCGATCAGGTAGATCGCTTCCGGACGGCCGGCGCCGCGATAGGGCGCGGTGGGGTTGGTGTTGGTGAGCACGGCGTCGATGTGCACGAAGGCGGCGGGGATGTCGTAGACGCCGGTGACGGTGGCAATCATCCCGAACGGCGTCAGCAGTTGCCGGTCCGAGGCGACATAGGCGCCCAGGTTGGCGATCATGTCGAGACGCAGGCCAAGAACTCTGCCGCTGTCGTCGAAGGCCAGGGCGATCTCACCGATGTTGTCCCGACCGTGTTCGTCCGCCAGCACCGCTTCCGAGCGCTCGCAGGTCCAGCGGATCGGCCGCCCGAGCTTGCGGGCCGCCCACAGGGTCAGGCGATGCTCGACATACTGCCAGCCCTTGGTGCCGAAGCCGCCGCCGACATCGCGGACGACGACGCGAACATGGCTTTCCCGCACGGCGAAGACCTGGTTGGCCAGCATGTTGCGCACCCGGTGCGGATAGTTCACGTCGGCATACAGGATGTAGCGGTCGTCGCCTTCGTCGTAGACGCCGATCGCGCCGCGCGGTTCCATGTATTGCGCGTGCACCCGGGTGATGACGTAGCGGCGCCTGACGACATGGCTCGCCTTAGCGAAGGCGGCCTCGGTCGCCGCCTGGTCACCGCGCTGGTGGATGTGGGAGATGTTGTCCGGGTTGTCGTCCCAGACACGCGGCGAGGTGGGATCGACCGCGGCCGCCGTCGACGTGACCGAGGGCAGCGGCGCGTAGTCGACATCGATCAACTCGCAGGCATCCTTGGCCTGGCTCAGCGTTTCCGCAATCACCATCGCCAGCGGATCGCCGACATAGCGCACGCGATCGGCGACCAGCGCCGGCCGTTGCGGCGCGAACATGGGCGAGCCGTCCGCCCGTTTGCGCGGCTGCGTCGCCTTCGGCATGCCGAGCCCGTCGGCGGCATAGTCGGCGCCGGTGAAGACCGCCAGCACGCCCGGGGCGGCGGCCGCTGCCGCCGTATCGATGGAGCGGATCTCCGCGTGCGCATGCGGCGAGCGCAGAAACACCGCATAGGCCTGACCGGGCACCACGCGGTCATCCTGGAAATGGCCCTGGCCCTGGACCAGACGCGTGTCCTCCTGCCGCGTCACCGGTTGCCCGATACCGAATTTCATCGCTTGGCGACTCCTACTCGCGAGGCAGGCCTGGACGCGATAGCCGATCGCGCGGTGGCGCCTAGGCCAGCACCGCGACGAAGTCGCAGCTCACCTGGGCCGCGCCGCCGCCGTGTGACGCCAGGGTGTGCCGGGCTGGCCGCGATGCCGCGTCCGGGAACATCTTCTGCCATTCACCGTTCAGGGCCGCCCGTCCCGTCGCCGGGTCGGCCACCCAGAAGGTGATCTTGATGATGTCCGCTGGTGAACCGCCGGCCGCCTCGATGGCGCTGCGGATATGCGCGAAGACGTTCGCAATCTGCTGCGCCAGGTCGTCGGGCATCTGGCCCGTCGACGGATCCCGGCCGCTGATGACGCTGGACATCACGATGTTGCCGATCCGGCTCGCCCCCGGAATCGGGTTGGCGTGGCTGAAGCCGGGGATCTCGATGCTCTCGCGCTTTGCCATGCGCTGCCCCGCTAGCCGTCGCCCGAGCCGGGCGGGCGGAACACCGGATTGTCCGCCTCTTCGTCGACAAGGGCTTCGGCCCCCTCCGTCGGCAGCGGCTTCACCCAGTTCAGCGCCGCATCGATGTCGCCTTCCCAGTTCTCGCGCGGCAGGTCGTACAGCAGTTCGACGCCATAGCCGTTGGGATCGCGGATATAGAGACTGTGGGTCATGCCGTGGTCCACGCGGCGGTCGAACTTGACGCCCTTCGCCTGCAGATAGGCCAGTTGCCGCAACCAGGCCTCGCGTCCCGGCAGGGTGATGGCGATGTGGTTGATGGCGATGGGCTGGCCGAACATCTTCCACTCGACCGGCGGTGGCGGCAGCGCCTTGTTCTCCACCAGGGCGAGGTCGTGATGGTGATAGCGACCGCCGTGATCGCCGCTGTAGAAGCGCATGTTGGGCGGGTTCGGTCGCTGCTCGGTCGCGTGCAGCTCACCAACCTGCTTGAAGCCCAGGATCTCGGTCCAGAACCGGTGCGACTCCTCCATGTCACGGACATTCAGCACCAGGTGGTTGATCCCCGCCGGCGTCACCGGTTGCGTCGGCGCGACGGGCGCGTCGGCCTCACTGTCGGTCATCTGTCAGGCGCCCTCCCGTGGGCTCTGTGGGTGTTCGCGGCTACGATCATCGATCCGCGCGTCGGCAACTGCAAGCGATCGTGAAAAACTTCGGCCCGGACGCAGGCCACCACGGCTTGCAACGCCGACAGTGCCGTGCTTCCTGTCGGCTGACGACGAAATCGCCGGAGGACGCCAATGAAGGCTGTGGTCTGCCACCGTCTCGGACCGCCCGACGTGCTCAGCATCGAAGACGTGCCGCCGCCGCCGCTCGGTCCCGGCCAGGCGCGCGTGCGGGTGCATGCCGCCGGCGTCAACTTCCCAGACGTCCTGATGGTCGCCGGCGGCTACCAGCACAAGCCCGCGCTGCCGTTCATCGTCGGCCTGGAAGCTGCCGGCGAGGTCGTTGAGGTCGGCAAGGAGGTCACTGACGCCCGGCCCGGCGACCGGGTGATGGCCCGGGCGCGACCCGGCGCCTTTGCCGAACAGATGGTGGTCGACGCCGGCACCCTGGCGCCGACGCCAGCCCGCTTCGACCACGTCCAGGCGGCCGCGTTCATGGTCGCCTACGGCACCGCGTGGCACTGCCTGATCGACCGCGGCCGGCTGCAGCCGGGCGAAACCGCGCTGATCCACGGCGCGGCCGGCGGGGTCGGCCTGGCTGCCGTCGAGGTCGCCAAGCGGCACGGTGCCAGCGTCATCGCCACCGCCGGCAGCGCCGACAAGCTGGCCGTGGTGCGCCACTATGGCGCCGATCACGTGATCAACTACCGCGACGAGGACTTCCGCGCCGCCGTCCTGGACCTGACGGACGGCCGCGGTGCCGACGTGATCTACGACCCGGTTGGCGGCGACGTCTTCGACCAGTCGCTGCGCTGCATCAACTGGCGCGGCCGGATCGTCATCGTCGGCTTCGCCGCCGGGCGGATCCCGCAGATCCCGGCCAATTATCCGTTGCTCAAGGGCTGCGAGATCATCGGCGCCCGGGCCGGCGAGTTCCGCCGTCGCGAGCCAGAGGCCGGCAAGGCTATGGAGCGCGAGCTGTTGCGCCTGGCCGCGGACGGCCAGCTCAATCCACACGTCTCGCATGTGCTGCCGCTCGACCGGGCCGTCGAGGCCCTGGAGCTGGTGCGCCAGCGCCAGGTGATCGGCAAGGCCGTGCTGACCGTCGACTGACGGCAGCCCGTTCCGGTAGTCTCCTGGCCATGCGGCTGCTCTACCACTTCTGGCTTTCGCCCTACTGCCGCAAGGTCCGCATCATGCTGGCCGAAAAGGGCGTTGAGGCCGACATGGAGCCGGAGAAGTTCTGGGAGCGGCGGCGCGAGTTCCTGGAGCTCAATCCGGCCGGCGATGTGCCGGTGCTGCGCGAGCCGGACGGCACCACCATCGCCGACAGCCAGGCGATCTGCGAGTACCTGGACGAGGCTTACGAGGGCCCCTCGCTGCTCGGCGATCGCCCGGCTGGACGGGCGGAATGCCGGCGCCTGGTCGCCTGGTTCGACCACAAGTTCTTCCGCGAGGTTACCGACTACCTGCTGACGGAAAAGCTGATGAAGCGCTTCATGGGCATGGGCGAACCTCAGTCGGAGTTCATCCGCGCCGGACACGACAACATCGGCTACCACCTGGACTACGTCGGCTATCTGGCCGAGCGGCACAACTATCTGGCCGGCGAGGAGTTCTCGCTGGCCGACATCGCCGCCGCCGCCCAGCTGTCCTGCCTGGACTATTTGGGCGACGTGCCCTGGGACCGGCACACCACGGCCAAGGACTGGTATGCACGGGTCAAGTCACGGCCCAGCTTCCGGCCGATCCTGGCCGACCACATCCCCGGGCTGCCGCCGCCCAAGCATTATGCCGACCTCGACTTCTGACGCCGCTGCGGCGCTGAAGACGGCGCTGCGGCGCGAGGCCGGGGCACTGGGGTTCGACGCCGTCGGCGTGGCCGGGCCGGACTCGGTGGCCGAGGCCGGGGATCGGTTCCGCCGTTTCCTGTCCCGCGGCTGGCACGGCGACATGGATTGGCTGCAGGCCAAGGCCGACCGACGGACCGATCCGCGCACGCTGTGGGCCGACGTCCACAGCATCATCGTCGTCGGCCTGAGCTATGCCCCGGAAGGCGATCCGCTGGCACCGCTGCAACAGCCGCAGCGCGGCTGCATCTCGGTCTACGCGCAACGGCGCGACTATCACGACGTTCTGAAGAAGCGGCTGAAGCGGCTGGCGCGCTGGCTCATCGCCGAGGCCGGCGGCGAGGTCAAAGTCTTCGTCGACACCGCGCCGGTCCTGGAGAAGCCACTGGCCGCGGCCGCCGGCCTCGGCTGGCAGGGCAAGCACACCAACCTGGTCAGCCGCCGCCACGGCTCATGGCTGTTCCTGGGCAGCATCTACACCTCGCTGTCGCTGCCACCCGACAGCGCCCATGCCGATCGCTGCGGCGGCTGCCGGCGCTGCCTGGAGGTCTGCCCGACCGATGCCTTCCCGGCCCCCTACGAGCTCGACGCCCGACGCTGCATCGCCTATCTGACCATCGAGCACCAGGGCCACATCGACGCCGCATTCAGGCCGGCGATCGGCAACCGGGTATTCGGCTGTGACGACTGCCTGGCCGTCTGTCCGTGGAACAAGTTCGCCGCCGCCTCGCACGAGGCGGCACTGCAACCACGCGACGAGCTGACCACACCGCGGCTTGCGGAACTGCTGCAGCTCGACGAGGACGGCTTTCGCCGGCTGACCCGCGGCACGCCGTTGCGCCGACTGGGCCGCAACCGGCTCCTGCGCAACACCCTGATCGCCGCCGGCAACAGCGGCGATTCCTCATTGGCGCCCGCGGTCGAGGCCCTGCTCGCCGACCCCTCGCCCCTGGTCCGGGCCATGGCCGTATGGGCTTTGACCCGCCTGCTGGGCGACGATGCGCTGGCGTCACTGCGGCGTAAACATCTCGAGCACGAAGCCGATGCCGACGTCCGCAGCGAATGGCGCGCCGCGGTCCCGGCCGATGTCGCCGGCGTCAGCCGCCGTCCTTGAGGTCGAGCCGTTCGAGGTAGTCCCGGGCAGCATCAGCCGCCGGGGTACCGCCGTGCTCGCGGGCGACCTGGACCCAGTCAGCACGGGCACCGGCCTCGTCACCCAGCGCCTGCCGCACCAGCCCGCGTTCCAGGCGCGCGGACGGGTTGTCGGGCGCCAGCGTCAGGGCCCGTTCGGCCGCCGCCAGCGCCTCATCGTGGCGGCCAAGGTGGCGCAGGGCGCTGGCCCGGAAAGCGGCCGCATCACCATCGACCGGGTCCAGGGCGACGGCACGGTCCAGGTCGGCCAGTGCCCCGGCATAGTCGGCCAGCTCGGCCAGCACCCGCGCCCGGTCGACCAGCAGGACCGGATTGTCGGGTTCGCCCTGCACCGCAGCATCGATCGCCTGGCGGGCCTGCGCCGCCGCCCCGGCCAGCAGCCAGACGTTGGCTGCCTGCGCCAGCAGATCCACCGGCGACGGCCGGTTCTCGGGCGGCAGCCGCGCTGCCAGGGATTCCAGCAGTTGCGCGGAACGTTCGTACTGCTTCGCCTCCAGCAGCGCCAATGCGGCGCAATGCAGGGCCGGGGCGCCACCGCCGACGGCTTGCCAGGCCTGGGCCGCCTCATAGGCGTCCCACGGCGCCCGGTAGGTCAGGGCGACGCAGGCGCGATACTGCTGCGCATGGTCGACCTCGGCGGCGGCAGCCATGCCGGGCGCCAGCGCGACCGCCGCCGCCGCGCCAAGCCATCCACGTTGTCGACCGCGCCGCATCGGCCTAACTTCCCGTGCGGATCGCAGAGAGGCAAGGTTCGATGCCGACATGGAAGACGGAATGAAGCTGTTCTGCTTCGGGCTTGGCTATACGGCGCAGGCGCTGATCCGGGCCCTGCCGGCAGGCTGGCAGGTCGCCGGCAGCTGCCGGAACGCGGCCGCCGCTTCGGCATTCCGTGCCCAGGGCATCGACGCCATGGTGTTCGACGGCGAGCAGCCTGCCGGTGAGCCGGCCGCGGCCCTGGCCGGTGTGACCCACGTGCTGTCGTCGGTGCCACCGGGTGCGGCCGGCGATCCGGTGCTGGCGCAGTTCGGCCCGGCGCTGGCGGCGGCCGACGGGCTGCGCTGGCTGGGCTATCTCTCCACCACTGGCGTTTATGGCGACCGCGGCGGCGCCTGGGTCGACGAGACCACGCCGCCGGCGCCGACCGGCCCGCGCGGCGAGCGCCGGCTGGCGGCCGAGCAGGACTGGCTGCGGCTCTGGCACGCGCACGGGCGGCCGGTGCACCTGTTCCGCCTCGCCGGCATCTATGGACCCGGACGCAGCGCCTTGGACAGCCTGCGGGACGGCCGGGCCCGGCGCGTGGTCAAGCCAGGCCAGGTGTTCTCGCGCATTCACGTCGACGATATCGTCCAGGTCCTGCTGGCTTCGATGGCGCGGCCGCGCGGCGGTGCCGCCTACAATCTGTGCGATGACGAGGCGGCACCGCCGCAGGACGTCATCGCCTATGCTGCCGGCCTGATGGGCGTGGCACCGCCGCCGGAGGTGCCTTTCGCCGAGGCCGAACTGAGCCCGATGGCGCGCAGCTTCTATGCCGAGAACAAGCGGGTGCGGAACAAGCTGATCAAGGACGAGCTGGGCATCCACCTGGCCTATCCCAACTACCGGGTCGGCCTGCAGGCGATTTTCACCGCCGAGCAGGCAGCCGGCTGACCCTTCCCGGCGCGCCGCGATCAGTCCGGACCGACGTCACCCGCCAGCTCTTCCACCGTCCGGCACAGGCGCTCGATGTCGGCTGGTTCCGACAGCCGGTGGTCGCCGTTCTTGACGAAGGTAACCGTGACGTCGTCGCTGCCGAGGCGCTCGACCAGCTCGAGCGATTGGCGCCAGGGCACGTCGGGGTCGCGCATGCCGTGCAGGATCCGCACCGGACAGGCGATCTTACCGGCTCCCGGCAGCACCAGGTGCTTGCGGCCGTCCTCGATCAGCTGCAGGGTGATGGCATAAGGTTCATCGGAGTATTCCGACGGCTCGTGGTAGACGCCGTCGCGCAGCAGGGTCTGCCGGATCTCGTCGGAGAAGCCGTCCCACATCCGCTCGACGAAATCCGGCGCCGGGGCGATGCCGACGAGAGCGGCTACCCGCTCGGGCCGGCGCAGGGCCAACAGCAGCATGATCCAGCCGCCCATGGACGAGCCGACGACCACCTGCGGCCCGCTGGTCACCTGGTCCAGTACCGTCATGGCATCATCGGCCCAATGCCCGATGGTGCCGTCGACGAAGCGGCCGCCCGACTGGCCATGACCGCGGTAGTCGAAGCGGGTAAAGGCACGATCATTCCGGTTACAAAATGATTCCAGCGCCAGTGCCTTTGTCCCGCTCATGTCGGACATGAAGCCGCCGCAGAACAGCACCCCCGGCTGCCGCCCGGGACTGTGATGGTAGGCAATCGGGGTGCCGTCGGGCCGGCGCAACGTTTGTGGTTCGGTAACCGCATTCATGGTTAATTCGTCGGGCATGGTGGAAGCACTGCAATCTAGCACCCGCCACGAGGGCGGCAAGGCCGCCGGCGCGACCGTCCTGCAGGTCCTGCCGGCGTTGGAGACCGGCGGCGTCGAGCGCGGCACGGTCCAAGTCGCCTCGGCCCTGGCCACGGCCGGCTGGCGACCGCTGGTGGCCTCCGGCGGCGGTGCGATGGTGCGCGAGCTCGACCGTATCGAAGCCGAGCATGTTGTCCTGCCGCTGGCGAGCAAGAACCCACTGCGCATGATCGCCAACGCCGACAAGCTCGCCGCCGTAATCAACCGCCAGGGTGTCGACCTGGTGCACGCCCGCAGCCGTGCCCCGGCCTGGAGCGCCCTCAGCGCCGCCCGCCGCACCGGCAAGCCCTTCGTCACCACCGTGCACAGCCCCTACGGCCACAACTGGGCCAAGCACTACTACAATGGCGTCATGGCCAAGGGCGACCGGGTCATCGCAATCTCCGATTTCGTCGCCGACTATGTGCGCCGCCACTACCGCATCGACGATGAACGGCTGGTGACGATCCCGCGCGGCATCGACATCGACCTGTTCAACCCTGCAGCCGTCAGCGCCGAGCGCATCATCGCCCTGGCCAACAGCTGGCGGCTGCGCAGCGATCGCCCTGTCGTGATGCTGCCCGGGCGGTTGACCCGCTGGAAGGGCCAGACCGTGCTGCTGCAGGCTTTGGCGCAGCTCAAACGCACCGACTTCGCCTGCGTGCTGGTCGGCAGCGATCAGGGCCGGCATGCCTATCGGACCGAACTCGAGGCCCTGGTGCGCAAGCTTGGGCTGGAATCCGTGGTCTGGATCGCCGACCATTGCCGCGATATGCCGGCCGCCTACATGCTTGCAGACGTCGTCGTCTCCGCCTCCACCGAACCCGAGGGCTTCGGCCGTGTCGCCGTCGAGGCACAGGCCATGGGCAGGCCGGTGATCGCCACCGATCACGGCGGTGCCCGGGAAACCGTGCGGGTCAGCGAGACCGGCTGGCTGGTCCCGCCGAACGATGCCGAGGCCCTGGCCACCGCCATCGACTTCGCCCTGTCGCTCTCGCAGGAGGACCGCGCATGGCTGGCCGGCAACGCCCGCAGCAACGTGGTCGAGAACTTCTCCGTTACGCTGATGACCCGGCGGGTGCTGGCAGTCTACGATTCCCTGCTTTCCTGAGATGGCCGACGACGAGATTCTGATCATCCGGCATGGCGCGTTGGGCGACATGATCCAGTCGTTGGGCCCGATCCAGGCGATCCGCCGCCACCACCCCCAGGCCCGCATCACCCTGCTGACCACGCCACCGTTCCGCAGCCTCGCCGAGGCCTGTCCCTGGATCGATCGCGTCTGGCTGGACGCGCGACCTGGCTGGCGCCAGCCGCTGGCCTGGCTGGCCCTGCGGCGACAGCTGCGCAGCGGAAAGTTCCGTCGGGTCTACGACCTGCAGACCTCGGGACGCTCGTCCTTCTACCTGCACCTGTTCCCGCGCCACGGCCGGCCGGAATGGTCGGGGATCGCCATCGGCGGCTCGCACCTGCATGACAATGCGCACCGCGATCACATGCACACCATCGACCGCCAGCGCGACCAGCTGCGCGGCGCCGGGATCGACGAGGTGCCGGCGCCGGACCTGGCCTGGCTCGGTGGCGACATCGCCGGCTTCGACCTGCCGCCTGACTACGCTTTGCTCGTCCCGGGCGGCTCGGCCCATCGTCCGGGCAAACGCTGGCCGGCGGCCCACTATGCCGCACTGTGCCGGTTGCTGGATGCCGGCGGCGTCCTGCCGGTGTTGCTCGGCGGCCCCGACGAAGGCGGCCTCGCGACCGAGATCGCCGATGCGGCCGCGGTACCCGTGCGCGATCTGAGCGGCCGGACCGACTTCGCCGCCATTGCCAGCCTGGCGCGCGGTGCCCGGCTGGCCGTCGGCAACGACACCGGACCGATGCACATCATCGCCACCGCCGGCTGCCCGGCCGTGGTGCTGTTCTCCGACCAGTCCGATCCGCGGCTTTGCGCCCCCCGCGGCCGCGCCGTCCGGGTGCTGGAGCAGGACCGTCTGGCGGCACTGGAACCGGCACGGGTCTGGGCCGAGGCGGAGAAGCTGCTGCGTGGCGACGCGCCGCCGGCGCAGGCACGGGCCTAGGCATGCCGGCGGACAAGCGGACAAAGGCGCCGGCGATGCCGCAGCTCACCGGCCGGGCGTTGCTGAACGACAGCCGCCACACCAAGTCGACGGCGTTCACGCGCGACGAGCGGGAGCGCTACGGCCTGCGCGGCCTGCTGCCCTACAACGTCGCCGATCCGCAGACGCAGAAGACCCGGGTGCTGGCCAACCTACGGCGCAAGACCTCGGACATCGAGCGCTACGTCATGTTGAACGCCCTGCTGGAGCGCAACCAGACCCTGTTCTACCGAACCCTGATCGACAACATCGAAGAGCTGATGCCGCTGGTCTACACCCCCACCGTGGGCCAGGCGTGCAAGGAGTTCGCCAACATCTTCCGCAAGGCCCAGGGCTTCTACATCACCCCGGACGACCGTGGCCAGGTGCGGCAGATGCTCGACAACTGGCCGGAAGACGACGTCCGGGTGATCGTGGTCACCGACGGCGAGCGGATCCTCGGCCTCGGCGACCTGGGCGCCAACGGCATGGGCATTCCGATCGGCAAGCTGGAGCTCTACATCGCCGGCGCCGGCATCCACCCGCGTCAGTGCATGCCGGTGATGCTCGACGTCGGCACCAACAACGAGACGCTCAGGAACGACCCGCTCTACCTCGGCTTCCCGGCGCCGCGCATCACCGGCGGCGACTACGACGGCCTGGTCGAGGAGTTCGTCCTGGCCGTGCAGGACAAGTTCCCGCGCGCCCTGATCCAGTTCGAGGACTTCCTGACCCCCAATGCCTATGCCCTGTTGCACCGCTACCGCGACCGCGTGCTGTGCTTCAACGACGACATCCAGGGCACGGCGGCGGTCACCCTGGCCGGGGTCTATGCCTCGACCCGGCTGTCGCACAAGCGCTTTGCCGACCTGACGGTGATGTTCCTGGGTGCCGGGTCGGCGGCCACTGGCATCGCCGATCTCCTGGTCGCGGCGCTGTGCGCCGAGGGGCTGGACGAGGCCGAGGCGCGCCGGCGGCTCTGGTTCGTCGACATCGAGGGCCTGATCGTCGCCGACCGCGACGACCTGCTGGCACACAACCTGCCCTATGCCCACGATCATCCGCCACACGACTTCCTTGCCGCCATCGACAAGATCCGCCCCGATGTGCTGATCGGCGCCACTGGCGCACCGGGCACCTTCAACCGCGAGGTCGTGGCGGCGATGGCCCGGCACAACGAGCGGCCGGCGATCTTCGCCCTGTCAAATCCCACCGATCGCGCCGAATGCACGGCAGAACAGGCCTATGACTGGTCCGAGGGCCGGGCGATCTTCGCCAGCGGCAGCCCGTTCGCACCGGTGCAGTGGCGAGACCGGACATTCCGGCCGGGCCAGGGCAACAACGCCTACATCTTTCCCGGCATCGGCCTTGGCGCCGTCGTCAGCGAGGCCACGCGGATCACCGACGAGATGTTCCTGGCCGCCGCCCGCATCCTGGCCGCACAAGTCGGCGAAGACGACCTTGCTGCGGGAGCGATCTATCCGCCGCTGCCGAAGCTGCGCGACGCCTCGCTGCGCATCGCCGTCGGTATCGCCGAGGTGGCACGGGCCGCCGGCCTGAACCGTGCCGAGCTGCCCGACGACCTCGAAGGCCATGTCCGCGAGCTCATGTATGACCCGCATTACTAGGTTTTCGGGGCCACGCGGCCGGGGCCCGCGGATCGGCGTCCTTTCTTGACTTCGCACGGGTTGCCCCTAAGTTGCGGCTCGCCGCGCGCCCACCCCGCGCGGCAACGTGAAAGGACAGATGCGATGGTTGCGATCAGGTTGCCCGACGGAACGGAACGCCGCTACGACGGCGCCGTCACCGCCGAGCAGATCGCGGCCGACATCGGTCCCGGCCTGGCCAAGGCGGCGCTGGCGGCACGCGTCGACGGTGATGCGGTGGATCTCTATGTGCCGATCGAGCGCGACGCCGAGGTCGAGATCATTACCCGCAAGTCGGACGAGGCGCTGGAGCTGCTGCGCCATGACTGTGCCCATGTCCTGGCGGAAGCGGCCAAGGAGCTGTGGCCGGAGATCCAGGTCACCATCGGCCCGGCGATCGAGGACGGCTTCTACTACGACTTCTCCAAGGCCGAGCCGTTCACGCCGGAAGACCTGGAGACCCTGGAAGCGCGCATGCAGGAGATCGTCCAGCGCGACGAGGCGATCCGCCGCGACGTCTGGGATCGGCAGCAGGCGATCGACTACTTCAAGTCGATCGGCGAGCACTACAAGGCCGAGATCATCGCCGATCTGCCCGACGACGAGGAGATCAGCGTCTACCGGCAGGGCGATTTCATCGACCTGTGCGTCGGCCCGCATCTGACCTCGACCGGCAAGCTGGGCACGGCGTTCAAGCTGATGAAGGTGGCCGGCGCCTACTGGCGCGGCGACTCGCGCAACGAGATGCTGCAGCGCGTCTACGGCACCTGCTGGCGCAACGACAAGGAACTGAAGGCCTACCTGCACCGCCTGGAAGAGGCCGAGAAGCGCGACCACCGCCGGCTCGGCCGCGAGATGGAGCTGTTCCATTTCCAGGAAGAGGCGGCGGGCATGGTGTTCTGGCATCCCAAGGGGTGGACGCTGTACCGCACCCTGGAACGCTATCTGCGCGGCCGGCTGGAGAACAGCGGCTACCAGGAAGTGAAGGCGCCGCAACTGATGGACCGCACCCTCTGGGAACGCTCGGGCCATTGGGAGAAATTCCGCGAGCACATGTACGTCACGGAATCCGAAGAGCGCACCTTCGCCCTGAAGCCGATGAACTGCCCGGGCCATGTCGAGATCTTCCGGCAGAGCCTGAAGAGCTACCGCGACCTGCCGCTGCGCATGGCCGAGTTCGGTTCCTGCCACCGCTATGAACCATCCGGGGCGCTGCACGGCCTGATGCGCGTGCGTGCCTTCATCCAGGACGACGCGCACATCTTCTGCACCGAGGACCAGATCACCTCGGAGACCGAGCTGTTCTGTGATCTGCTGATGTCGGTCTATCGCGACCTTGGCTTCGAGGAGGTCCGGATCAAGTTCGCCGACCGGCCCGAGACCCGCGCCGGCGAGGACGCGGTCTGGGACCAGGCCGAGGACGCCCTGCGCCAGGCGATCGAGGCGGCCGGCCTGCCCTACACCATGAACCCGGGCGAAGGCGCGTTCTACGGCCCCAAGCTCGAGTTCGTGCTGCGCGATGCGATCGGCCGCGACTGGCAGTGCGGCACCCTGCAGGTGGACTTCGTGCTGCCGGAGCGGCTCGACGCCAGCTATATCGGCGAGGACAGCCAGCGCCACCGCCCGGTGATGCTGCACCGCGCCATCTTCGGCTCGTTCGAGCGCTTCATCGGCGTCGTCATCGAGCACTATGCCGGGCGCCTGCCGATGTGGCTGTCGCCCGTGCAGATCGTGCTGGCGACGATCACCAATGACGGCGACGACTATGCCCGGGAGGTCGCCGGCCTGCTGCGGGCCGCCGGCCTGCGGGCCGAACTCGACCTGCGCAACGAGAAGATCGGCTACAAGGTGCGCGAGCACTCTTTGAAGAAAGTGCCGGTGATCGCCGCCATCGGCCGGCGCGAGGCGGACGAACGCGCCCTCGCCCTGCGGCGCCTGGGCAGCAAGGACCAGCAGGTGCTTGCGCTGGACGACGCGATCGATACATTATCCCGAGAGGCTGCGATGCCGGGGGCCTGACGGTCGCCGGAGCGGTGTCTGGTGCGCTGCAAACAGCCGCCGGAACTGAAGGGAACAGCATAGGAGACGCCGACAATCGCCCGCCGATTTATCCCTAACGTGCCGCCCGAACGCGAAGGGCCGCGCGTCAACGAGCAGATCACCTCGGACGAGATCCGACTCATCGACGACAGTGGCGAGAACATCGGCGTGCTCAGTCGCGCTGACGCCTTGGCGCGTGCCGAGGATGCCGGTCTCGACCTGGTCGAAGTCGCCCCCGACGGCCGCCCGCCGGTGTGCAAGCTGCTCGACTACGGCAAGTTCAAGTACCAGGCCCAGAAGCGCGCCAGCGAGGCACGGAAGAAGCAGAAGGTCATCGAGATCAAGGAGATCAAGATGCGCCCGAACATCGACCAGCACGACTACGACGTGAAGATGCGGGCGATGCACCGGTTCCTGACCGAGGGCGACAAGGTCAAGGTCACCCTGCGCTTCCGCGGTCGCGAGATGGCGCACCAGAACCTGGGGCTGAAGGTGCTGGAGCGGGTGCGCGACGACTTGGCCGAGATGTCGAAGGTGGAGCAGTTCCCCAAGATGGAAGGCCGCCAGATGACCATGGTGATCGCGCCGCGCTGACTTCGGGCGCAGGAAACGGCGCCGGCCATTCTGCACAAACCATGAACCCCGGCTTTCGTGTCGGGTTGCGCGGGATTGTTTTGACGGAGCTGGCGTAGTCAGAGGTATCTCGTTTCTCAGGGAGCGCCTCGGATCATGCACGTAAAACTGCACGCCAATGCGACCACCACGCCGAAGATCAGGGCCT
>Ga0209458_1000412_pt1 | contig 15682 bp, 11 predicted proteins | sample WorMetLIZAISLAND_FD_187411 | JGI IMG/M metagenome (GOLD analysis project Ga0209458, IMG submission 187411) | Marine gutless worms symbiont microbial communities from Max Planck institute for Marine Microbiology, Germany - Inanidrilus manae... ...
GGCGACAACATTGCCATGGAGATCAACCTGATTGCGCCGATCGCCATGGACGAGGGTCTGCGTTTCGCCATCCGCGAGGGCGGTCGCACCGTCGGTGCCGGCGTCGTCAGCGCGATCGTCGAATAGGAAAAGGATAGCGAGCGCGAGGCGGGGCCTTGGCTCCGCCCTGCGCGCTAGTTTGGCAAGTGGTTGCTGACGCGTTTTGACGTAGGGGTATAGCTCAGTTGGTAGAGCGTCGGTCTCCAAAACCGAAGGTCCCGGGTTCGAACCCTGGTGCCCCTGCCAAAACCCGACATATTAGTTAGATTAGAATCGTTTGGATTATCCCGATGACGAAAACCAACCCGGCGCAATTCATGCGCGAGGTCCGGCAGGAAACCTCCAAGGTCACCTGGCCGAGCCGTAAGGAGACGTCGATCTCGACCGGCATGGTATTCGTCATGGTCATCCTGGCGGCGCTGTTTTTCCTGCTTGTCGACCAGATTTTGCAGTTCTCGGTCAAGATGATCCTGGGAATCGGGAGTTAATCTCAAATGGCGAAACGCTGGTACGTCATTCACGTCTACTCCGGTTTCGAGAAGAAGGTCGCTCAATCGATCGAAGAGCAGGCCAAACAAGCCGGCATGGAGGAAGAGATCGAGCAGGTTCTGGTACCCGTCGAGGAAGTCGTCGAAATGCGGCGCGGCGCCAAGGTCAATTCTGAACGCAAATTCTTCCCCGGGTACGTGTTGGTCCGCATGGACCTGAGCGACGAAACCTGGCACCTCGTCAAGAACACGCCGAAGGTCACCGATTTTCTTGGCGGCAAAGGGCGTCCGACACCGATATCGGACTCCGAGGCCGAACGTATCCTCTACCAGGTCAAGGAAGGGGTCGAGCGGCCGAAACCGGCAGTTAGCTTCGAGATTGGCGAAGAGGTTCGGGTTTGTGACGGACCATTCAACTCGTTCAACGGCCTCGTCGAAGACGTTGACGACGAACGTGCGAGACTGAAGGTCTCGGTATCTATTTTTGGAAGGGCGACACCGGTCGAGTTGGAATACTCGCAGGTGGAAAAGCTCTGACGAACCAAGGGGCGGGACGGTCCCGCCGTTGGTGTGGGAGATCAGCCATGATCGAACCACGCCGCTCAGCGAGATGCTCCGGCATCGCAACAACAAAGGACTGAGGACAAAAATGGCAAAGAAAGTCGCAGGCTATATCAAGCTGCAGGTGCCGGCGGGGCAAGCCAACCCGTCGCCGCCAATCGGGCCCGCCTTGGGGCAGGCCGGTCTCAACATCATGGAGTTCTGCAAGGCGTTCAACGCCGAGACCCAGGGCATGGAACAAGGCATGCCGATCCCTGTGGTCATCACCGCTTACGCCGATCGGACCTTCAGTTTCGTCAAGAAGACACCGCCCGCCAGCTTTTACCTGAAGAAGGCGGCGAAATTGCCCAAGGCGGCCAACAATCCCGGCAAGGAAACGGTGGGTTCCGTGACCATGAAGCAAGTGCGGGAAATCGCTGAACTGAAGATGGTTGATTTCAATACAAAGGATGTTGACCAGGCCTGCAAGATGATCATCGGATCGGCGCGGTCCATGGGTATCGAAGTGGAGGGTGCGTGATGGCGGCGAAAGGAAAAAGGCTGAAGAACGCCTACGACGGCATCGATCGCAATACCACCTATCCGGTTTCGGAAGCGGTCAAGAAGATCAAGGAAGCCGCTGCGAACACCAAGTTTGATGAGACGGTTGAGATCGCCATCAACCTCGGTGTCGATCCGCGCCACGCCGACCAGATGGTCCGCGGCACTGTATCCTTGCCGCACGGCACGGGCAAAAGCCTGCGGGTCGCCGTTTTCGCCAAGGGTGACAAGGTCGGCGAAGCGGAAGCCGCCGGCGCCGACCTGGTCGGCGGTGATGACTTGGCCGAGAAAGTGCAAAAGGGTGAGATCGATTTCGATCGTTGCATCGCGACGCCGGACATGATGGCCGTCGTCGGAAAGCTTGGTAAGATCCTCGGCCCCAAGGGCCTGATGCCGAACCCGAAACTGGGCACCGTGACGCCCGACGTCGCCGGCGCCGTCAAGGCCGCCAAGGCGGGCCAGATCGAATTCCGGGTCGAAAAGGCCGGGATCATCCATGCCGGTGTCGGCAAGGCGAGCTTCAGCGAGGATGCGTTGGCGGAAAATGTCACGGCGTTCGTCGACGACATCGCCAAGGCCAAGCCGTCCGGCGCCAAGGGTACGTATATGAAGAAGGTGAGCCTGAGTTCGACGATGGGCCCGGGGCTTCGCCTGGAAATCGCGGGCGCGGCCGAATAGCCGCCGCCCGAACCATTCCACCCGCTTAGGTGGGTGGTTAGGAAGCGGTTCTCGAACCGCATCCGACCTGTCCGAGACTGTAGGTGCGGTCCAAATGGTCCGCTTAATGGGAGCCCAGCCTACACAGACAGTGGCAATAACCGTTTTGGGTGGCTTGCCACCCTATGCGGCTTGAGCTGTTGCACTGGACAGGCGTGTCGGTTTCCCGGGATCGGGCGCTCCGCCGCCAAGGATCGGGAGACCAAGTGCAACGGTGTATCGCCAAGGTGGCGATGTACCAAAACTGGAGACGAGCAGTGGACCGAACACAAAAAGAAGAATTGGTCGTTACGCTTCGTGATACGTTCGATGGGGCCACCATGGTTGTCGTCACCCATTATTCCGGGTTGACGGTGGCCGAAATGGGGGATCTCAGAACGCGTATGCGCGATGCCGGCGCCAGCTTCAAAGTGACCAAGAATCGGCTCACGCGTCTCGCCCTCAAGGGTACGAAGTTCGAGGGCCTTTCCGACATGTTTACCGGACCGACGGCAATCGCCTATTCGGATGATCCGGTGGCTGCGGCGAAGGTTTCCGTCAACTTTTCCAAGGAAAACGACAAGCTCATCGTCCTCGGTGGTGCGCTTGGCGAGGAACAGTTGGATGTGGATGGTGTCAAGGCTTTGGCCACGCTTCCGTCCCTCGATGAACTTCGCGCCAAGATCGTCGGCATGCTGAACACGCCGGCAACCCGGATCGCCGGTGTGCTGCAAGCGCCGGCCGGACAGGTTGCCCGCGTCATCGGTGCCTATGGATCGAAGGAGGAAGAAGCCGCGTGAAAACCGGTTTCTAGTTACTCAAACGTTCAAGCCTAAGGAGTTGATAGAAATGGCTGACTTACAAAAAATTGCCGACGAGCTTTCGGGGCTCACCGTGATAGAAGCCGCCGAGCTTTCAAAAATGCTCGAAGAGCAGTGGGGCGTTTCGGCTGCGGCACCGGTTGCCGTTGCCGCTGCGCCGGGTGCGGGCGGAGACGCTGGCGCCGCCGAAGAAGAGAAGACGGAGTTTGACGTGGTCCTCGCCGCCGCCGGCGAGAAGAAGATCAACGTCATCAAGGAAGTGCGCGCCATCACCCAGCTTGGCCTCAAGGAAGCCAAGGACCTGGTCGAATCCGCGCCGAAGCCGATCAAGGAAGGCGTCAAGAAGGAAGAGGCCGAAGAGCTCAAGAAGAAACTCGAAGAAGTCGGCGCCACGGTCGAGCTCAAGTAGCAACGTTAAACTCGGTCCGGACGTGCTCCGGGAAACCGGCCGAGACGATGTCCGGAGAGGGTGAAACTGACGGTTTCCTCTCTCCGCCCCGGAACCAAAATTTGAAACGTCCACCCGCATTGGCCAACCGCAGCCGGTAAAGTGGGTGTTCCGACCTCGAGGGTGCCGAGGGGCGATCGAAAAAGATCGGCCATGGAGTTCCCATACCGAAAAATCGAGGTCTCCCGCGTCCGATTGCGGTAATCGGGCGGGGGAGGCCGTTGACGTATTTTTTTGAGTGAAGGTGCACTAATGGTCACTTCCTTTACGGGTCGCAAGCGTATTCGCAAGTATTTCGGTCACCTCGCGACGGCGGTTGAAATGCCGAACCTCATCGAGGTGCAAAAAACGTCCTACGAGTCCTTCCTGCAGCGCGAGGTTTCGGTCAAGGACCGCGATGATTCGGGCCTCCAAGAGGTCTTCAAGTCCGTGTTTCCCATTCACGACTTCTCGGAAAGGGGGACGCTGGAGTTCGTCAGTTACGAATTCGAGGACCCGAAATATGACGTCGAGGAATGCCAGCAGCGCGGCATGACCTACGCTGCGCCCCTCAAGGTGACCCTGCGCCTTGTCGTTTGGGACGTGGACGAGGAAACGCAAAGCCGCTCCATCCGCGTCGTCAAGGAACAGGACGTCTATATGGGCGACATGCCCCTGATGACCCGAAATGGCACCTTCGTCATCAACGGTACCGAGCGTGTTATCGTCTCGCAGATGCACCGCTCGCCCGGCGTCTTCTTTGATCATGACAAGGGCAAGACCCACTCGTCGGGTAAATTTCTTTTTGCGGCGCGCATCATTCCCTATCGCGGCTCTTGGCTCGATTTCGAGTTCGATGCGAAGGATCTGGTATACGTCCGCATCGACCGGCGTCGTAAACTGCCGGTTACCACCTTGTTGTTGGCGCTTGAAAGCGACAACACGCAGGCGCTTCGCGATGCTGCCGAGAAGGCCGGAAAGGATCTGGCGCCTGAGGACGTCGCCGGTATGTCGCCGGAGGAAATCCTCCATTACTTCTACGATGTTGTCGGCTTCTCCAAGGTCAAGCGCGGCTGGAAGACCGAATTCGTCGTTGATCGCCTGCGTGGCCACAAGCTGACCAGCGACATCATTAATGCCAAGACCGGCCGTGTTGCGATCGAGGCCGGCACCAAGGTGACGCCGCGCCTGTTGCGCAAGCTCGACGAAAAGGGACTCGCTGAAATTCTGGTCAACGAGGAAGACCTGATCGGCCGCTACATGGCCTGTGACGTCATCAACGAAGAGACGGGCGAGATTTTCGTCGAGGCCGGCGACGAGATCACCGAGGAAGTTCTCGAGAGGCTGGATGGCACCGGTGTCGAGGAGATCGAAACCCTGGCCATCGACCACGTGAACGTCGGTCCCTATATCCGCAATACGCTGGCCGTTGATAAGAACTCGAACCGTGAAGAAGCCCTCATTGATATCTACCGGGTCATGCGGCCCGGCGAGCCACCGACCCTAGAAACGGCGGAAGTTCTGTTCAACAGCCTGTTCTTTGATGATGAGCGATACGACTTGAGTGCCGTCGGGCGGGTCAAGATGAATGCACGCCTCGGTTTCGAGACCGAGGATTCACTGCGCATCCTTCGCCGCCAGGACATCCTTGAGGTCGTCCGTGTCATGGTCGAACTAAAGGACGGGCGCGGCGAGATCGACGATATCGACCATCTCGGCAACCGCCGGGTCCGCTCCGTCGGTGAATTGATGGAGAACCAATACCGGGTCGGCCTGCTGCGCATGGAGCGCGCCATCCGCGAACGCATGAGCTCAGTCGATATCGACACAGTCATGCCGCACGATTTGATTAATGCCAAGCCGGCGGCCGCGGCGGTTCGTGAGTTCTTCGGCTCGTCGCAGTTGAGCCAGTTCATGGACCAAACCAACCCGCTTTCGGAAATCACCCATAAGCGGCGTTTGTCGGCGTTGGGCCCGGGTGGCCTGACCCGCGAGCGCGCCGGCTTTGAGGTGCGCGACGTGCATCCGACCCACTACGGCCGCATTTGCCCGATCGAGACGCCGGAAGGCCCGAACATTGGCCTGATCAACTCGCTCGCCACTTACGCCCGGGTCAACAAGTACGGCTTCATCGAGACACCTTATCGCAAGGTCGACAACAATAAGGTCAGCGACGAGGTCATTTATCTCTCGGCCATGGAAGAGGGGCGCTACACCATCGCCCAAGCCAATGAACCGATCGACGGGCGTGGCAAGTTCGTCAATGAACTGGTCAGCTCGCGCAAGGGCGGTGAATTCGTGCTCTCGATGCCGGATGACATCGAATACATGGACGTCTCACCGAAACAGCTGGTCTCAGTGGCTACGGCGCTCATTCCGTTCCTCGAGAATGACGACGCCAACCGAGCGCTCATGGGGTCCAACATGATGCGTCAGGCAGTACCGCTGATCCGTGCCGAGGCGCCACTTGTCGGCACCGGTATGGAAGCGCCTGTCGCCTGCGATTCGGGTGCCACCATCACGGCCCGGCGCAGCGGTGTCGTCGACCAGGTTGATGCGACCCGTATCGTGGTTCGCGCGTCCGACGATTCGTCGCATGCGGAGACCGGCGTCGACATCTACAACCTCCTGAAGTTCCAGCGTTCCAACCAGAACACGGCCATCCACCAGCGGCCGCTGGTCAAGGTCAGTGACGTCGTAAAGGCCGGTGATGCCATCGCCGACGGCCCGTCAACGGACCTCGGCGATCTGGCGCTCGGCCGTAACGTCCTGGTCGCCTTCATGCCGTGGAACGGTTACAACTTCGAGGACTCGATCCTGATCTCCGAGCGTATCGTCCGCGACGATGTATTCACTTCGATCCATATCGAAGAGTTCGAGGTCATGGCCCGCGACACCAAGCTCGGCCAGGAAGAGATCACCCGTGACATTCCAAACGTCGGCGAAGAGGCCCTGAAGAACCTCGACGAGGCCGGCATCGTATATATCGGTGCCGAGGTCAAGCCGGGCGATATTTTGGTCGGCAAGGTGACGCCGAAAGGCGAAAGCCCGATGACGCCGGAGGAGAAACTGCTCCGCGCCATATTCGGTGAAAAGGCGTCCGATGTCCGCGACACCTCGCTGAAACTGCCGCCGGGTGTCTCCGGAACGGTCGTCGAGGTGCGGGTCTTCTCGCGCCGCGGTGTCGAGAAGGACGAGCGTGCGCTGGCCATCGAAAGGGCAGAGATCGAGCGTCTCGCCAAGGACCGCGACGACGAACGCGCCATCCTCGAAGGCAGCTTCCAGGACCGCCTGAAGAGTATGCTGCTGAACCGCAAGGCGGTCGGTGGGCCGAAAGGCCTCAAGGCGGGCACCAAGCTGACTGAAGAGACGCTCACGCAGTATACGGTCGGGCAAATGGCCCAGATCGTTATCGCCAATGACAAAGTGATGAAGGACGTCGAGGCGCTGAAAGCGCGGTTTGAATCCGACATTGCCGCCCTGCAGGGACGGTTCGAGGACAAGGTTGACAAGCTGCAACGCGGTGACGACCTGAGCCCGGGCGTCATGAAGATGGTCAAGGTCTTCGTCGCCGTGAAGCGCAAACTGCAGCCGGGCGACAAGATGGCCGGCCGACACGGTAACAAGGGCGTCATCTCCAAGATCATACCTGTCGAGGACATGCCGCATACGGAAGACGGTCTGCCTGTCGATATCGTGCTCAACCCATTGGGCGTGCCGTCGCGCATGAACGTCGGGCAGATCCTGGAGACGCATCTGGGCTGGGCCTGCCATGGCCTCGGCATGCAGATTGGCGATTTGCTTGATGCTTCCAAGGCCAACGGTCGGGACACCAAGAAGCTTCGGACGCTCCTGAAGGATGTCTACGGGAACGAGACCTTCAAGGAGGATATTGAGGGGCTCGATGATGACCAGGTCACCGAACTCGGCGAAAACCTGCGCGGCGGTGTTCCCATCGCGACGCCGGTTTTCGATGGCGCCAACGAACAGGACATCGTCGTCATGCTGGAGAAGGCGGGTCTCGACTCGTCGGGGCAGGTGACCCTGGTCGACGGCCGCACTGGCGAGACCTTCGATCGCAAGGTAACCGTCGGTTACATCTACATGCTGAAGCTTCACCATCTGGTCGACGACAAGATCCACGCTCGTTCGATCGGTCCGTACAGTCTGGTCACCCAGCAACCGCTGGGCGGCAAGGCGCAGTTCGGCGGCCAGCGCTTCGGTGAAATGGAAGTCTGGGCCCTGGAGGCCTATGGCGCCGCCTACACACTGCAGGAGATGCTGACGGTCAAGTCCGATGACGTTTCCGGACGAACGAAGGTATACGAAGCCATCGTTCGCGGTGATGACACATTTGAGGCCGGGATACCGGAATCGTTCAACGTTTTGGTCAAGGAACTGCATTCGCTTGGCCTCAACGTCGAACTCAAGTAACCGCTGCCAGCCTCAGGAGAGAACCAAATGAACGAATTGATGAAGATTTTCGGTCAGCCTCAGGGAACCCAGCGGTTCGACCAGATCAAGATTTCCATCGCCTCGCCGGAACGGATCCGTTCCTGGTCTTTCGGTGAGATCAAGAAGCCGGAAACCATCAACTACCGGACCTTCAAGCCGGAACGCGACGGCTTGTTCTGTGCCCGCATCTTCGGGCCGGTGAAGGACTACGAGTGCCTTTGCGGCAAGTACAAACGCATGAAATACAAGGGCATCGTTTGTGAGAAATGCGGTGTCGAAGTGACACTTCAGAAAGTACGACGCGAGCGTATGGGGCACATCGAGCTGGCATCGCCGGTCGCCCACATCTGGTTCCTGAAGTCGCTGCCGAGCCGCATTGGCCTGCTGCTCGACATGACCCTGAAAGACCTGGAACGCGTCCTTTATTTCGAGAACTATGTGGTCGTCGAGCCTGGGCTTACGCCCTTGAAACTCCACGAAATGCTGACCGAGGAACAGTACCAGAACGCCATCGATGATTTCGGCGAGGATGCGTTCTCGGTCGGTATCGGTGCCGAGGCTCTGCGTGGTATGCTTTCCGCCATTGACCTCGAGGAAGAGCGCGAAAACCTGCGCGAGGACCTCAAGGAAACCAACTCGGAAGCCAAACGCAAAAAACTGGTCAAGCGCCTGAAACTGGTTGAGGCATTCATCGAATCGGGCGCCCGGCCGGAATGGATGATCCTCGAGGTCATCCCGGTCATTCCGCCGGAGCTGCGTCCCTTGGTTCCCCTGGATGGCGGCCGGTTTGCCACGTCCGACTTAAACGACCTCTATCGCCGCGTCATCAACCGCAACAACCGCCTGAAGCGCCTGATCGAATTGCGCGCGCCCGAGATTATCGTGCGTAACGAAAAGCGCATGCTCCAAGAATCGGTCGATGCGCTCTTCGACAACGGGCGGCGTGGCCGCGCCATTACCGGTACCAACAAGCGGCCCCTGAAATCACTGTCCGACATGCTCAAAGGCAAACAGGGCCGCTTCCGCCAGAACCTGCTCGGCAAACGCGTCGATTATTCCGGTCGTTCGGTGATCGTCGTTGGTCCTGAATTGATGCTGCACCAATGCGGGTTGCCGAAGAAGATGGCCTTGGAGCTATTCAAGCCGTTCATCTATGCCAAGCTCGAGCTCTACGGGATGGCAACGACCATCAAGGCGGCCAAACGTATGCTCGAGAAGGAGCGTCCCGAGGTTTGGGACATTCTCGAGGAAGTCATCCGCGAGCACCCGGTGCTTCTGAACCGCGCTCCGACGCTGCACCGTCTCGGCATCCAAGCCTTCGAACCGGTTCTCATCGAGGGCAAGGCGATCCAACTGCATCCGCTGGTCTGCGCCGCCTTCAACGCGGATTTCGACGGCGACCAGATGGCCGTGCACGTGCCGCTCAGTCTGGAAGCACAGCTCGAAGCCCGCGTCCTCATGATGTCGACCAACAATATCCTGAGCCCGGCGAACGGCAAACCGATCATCGTGCCGTCCCAGGACATCGTCCTTGGCCTCTACTACCTGACCATGGAACACGAGGGCGAAAAGGGCGAGGGCATGGTCTTCCGAGATGTCGGCGAGATCCAACAAGCGCTCGACGCCGGTGCGGTCAGCCTGCACGCTAAGATCGAATCGCGTTACGAAACGGTCGACGAGGCCGGTGAACCGATCACCCAAAGGGTCAAAACGACACCGGGCCGCATGCTGTTGAGCGAGATACTGCCGCGCAACCCGAACATCTCCCTGGACCTGGTCAACCGCCTGTTGACCAAGAAGGAAATCACGACTGTGATCGACGAGGTCTATCGTCACTGCGGCCAGAAGACGACGGTTATCTTCGCTGACCGAATGATGGGGCTCGGCTTCGGAAACGCCTGCCGGGCCGGCATCTCGTTCGGCAAGGACGACTTGATCATTCCGGATGAGAAGGAAAGGCTGGTCCACGAGACGGAGAGCCTGGTCAAACAGTACGAACAGCAGTACCTGGACGGGCTCATCACCCAGGGCGAGAAATACAACAAGGTCGTCGATGCCTGGTCGCACTGCACGGACCGGGTCGCCGAGGAGATGATGAAGAGAATCGCCGGCAATGACGACGGGACCAGCTTCAACTCGGTCTATATGATGGCCCATTCCGGCGCCCGCGGTTCGGCGGCGCAGATGAAGCAGCTGGCGGGCATGCGCGGCCTCATGGCCAAGCCGTCGGGTGAGATCATCGAGACGCCGATCATCTCCAACTTCAAGGAAGGCCTGACCGTGCTCGAGTACTTTAACTCGACCCACGGCGCCCGCAAGGGTCTGGCCGACACCGCCTTAAAGACGGCCAACTCCGGTTATCTGACCCGCCGTCTCGTCGACGTCGCTCAAGACTGCATTATCGTCGAGGATGATTGCGGCACCGAGGACGGGATCACGGTCGGTGCGATCATCGAGGGCGGTGAGGAAATCGCGCCGCTTTCGGAACGCACTCTCGGGCGTACGGCCGCCGCCGATGTTCTGCACCCCGAAACCGGCGAGGTGGTTATCGCCGCCGGTGACTTGGTGACGGAGGAAGGTGCTCTGGCGATCGAAGAGGCGGAGGTCGAATCGGTGAAGATCCGATCGGTCCTCACCTGTGAGACCAAGGAAGGCGTCTGCGCCAAATGTTACGGTCGTGACCTGGCCCGCGGAACCTCCGTCAACCAGGGCGAGGCGGTCGGTGTTATCGCGGCCCAGTCGATCGGTGAGCCGGGTACCCAGTTGACCATGCGGACGTTCCATATCGGTGGTGCCGTTCAGCGTGGCGCCGAACAGTCGAACATCGAGTCTTCGGTCAAAGGCTCCGTGGTGTTCTCCAACTGCAATACGGTCAAAAACTCCGACGGTCTTCCGGTGTTGATGAGCCGTAACGGCGAAATCGCCATCATCGATGACCAGAAACGCGAGCGGGCGCGCCACCGCATACCCTTCGGTGCGCGGATTCTCGTCAAGGACAAGGCCAAGGTCGAGCGCGGCGACAAACTCGCCGAGTGGGACCCCTATACGCTGCCGATCGTCACGGAGAAGGAAGGCGTCGTGAACTTCGTTGACCTCCAAGAGAACATTTCGGTGACTGAACGGATGGACGAGGCCACAGGTATCGCGTCAAAGGTCGTCATTGACTGGAAGCAGCAACCCAAGGGCGCTGATTTGAAGCCGAGAATCACCCTTCGCGACAACAAGGGTGAGGTGATAACCCTCGACAACGGTCTTGAGGCGCGCTACTTCCTTTCGGTCGATGCCATTCTTTCGGTCGAGTCGGGACAGAAGGTCCATGCTGGTGACGTGCTGGCCAGGATTCCCCGCGAATCGGCCAAGACCCGTGACATCACCGGCGGTTTGCCGCGCGTCGCGGAATTGTTCGAAGCCCGCAAACCGAAGGATCATGCGATCATCGCCGAAAACGAAGGTCGCGTGGAGTTCGGCAAGGATTACAAGAACAAGCGCCGTATCGTCGTGGTTCCGACCGAAGGTGACGGCGAGCCTGTCGAGTACCTGGTGCCGAAGGGTAAACATATCTCGGTCCAGGAGGGCGACTACGTCCAGGTCGGTGACCCGTTGATGGACGGCAACCCTGTGCCGCACGACATCCTGCGTGTGCTCGGCGTCGAGGCTTTGGCCGAGTACCTGATCAACGAGATTCAGGACGTCTACCGTTTGCAAGGCGTCAAGATCAACGACAAGCACATCGAGGTTATCGTCCGCCAGATGCTGCAGAAGGTCGAGATCACGTCCGGTGGCGATACCACCTACCTGATCGGTGAACTGGCCGACCGCCAGGAGTTCGATCGAATCAACGCCTCGACCAAGGAAGACGGCGGTAAGCCGGCCGAGGCCATTCCCGTGTTGCAGGGCATTACCAAGGCCAGCCTGCAGACCCATTCCTTCATCTCGGCGGCCTCGTTCCAGGAAACGACTCGGGTCCTCACCGAAGCGGCGGTTTCCGGCAAGATCGACGAACTCGTCGGCTTGAAGGAAAACGTCATCGTCGGCCGTCCAATTCCGGCGGGTACCGGCGCGGTCATGAACCGCTACCGGGAAGTCGCGGGCGAGCGCGACCGCGAAATGGAGGCCGTTCAACGCGAAGAAGAGGCTCGTCTGGCCGCTGAATTGGGCACCGAGGCGCCCGAGGAAGAGGTCGTCGCCGAGGCCAGCGAATAGTCTTAGGCGAGTCATCAGGACCGGCGGTTCGCGGCTGACGCGAACCGCCGGAACCTATTGAAAAATTGCGGATTTTAGTGCTTGACGGTTGAACGGGCGCTATCTATATTCCGCCCCACTTCGCGGGGGCTGGTGGTAGTCCATACGGTCTAGACGCAGCCTGCAAGCGAATCGAACGAAAAATTTGGTGAAATGTCTCGGGTATCTGGGTTCGCCCGGGAGCGTTTTTATCAGGCCACTCAAACACTTACGGGGTGTCGCTCAATAGACCCCGGGGCGCTTGTTGTGAGTCGATTTCGTGCACTTCGGTGCGTAGAACCCGGCGAGGGCCGCCGGAAAGGAATGGAAGACGCGAATGCCGACGATTAACCAACTGATCCGCAAACCGAGGAAATCGCCAGAGCAGCGAAACAAGGTGCCGGCGCTGGAGGCTTGTCCTCAAAAACGGGGTGTCTGCACCCGCGTCTATACGACGACTCCGAAAAAGCCAAACTCGGCGCTCCGGAAAGTGGCCCGTGTGCGCCTGACCAACGGCTTCGAGGTCACCAGCTACATCCCGGGCGAAGGCCATAACCTGCAGGAACACTCGGTGGTCATGATCCGCGGCGGCCGCGTCAAGGACCTTCCCGGCGTCCGCTACCACATCATTCGCGGCACCCTGGATACGCAGGGCGTGTCCGACCGGCGTCAGCGGCGTTCCAAGTACGGCGCCAAGCGTCCGAAGTAAGGAGCAAGCATATGTCTCGTCGTCACTCAGCCGATAAGCGCCAAATCCTGCCGGATCCCAAGTTCAAGGATTTGGTCATCGCAAAGTTCACCAACGGTTTGATGTTGGACGGCAAGAAGTCCGCCGCCGAGCGGATCATCTATGGTGCTATGGACGTGATTGAGGGGAAGACGGGCAACGATCCGCTGAAGGTGTTCCACGAGGCGATCGACAACGTCAAGCCGGCGGTCGAGGTGCGTTCCCGTCGCGTTGGTGGCGCCACCTACCAGGTTCCTGTCGAGGTCCGCTCCGAGCGCCGTCAGGCGCTCGCGATCCGCTGGATTATCGACCTCGCCCGTAAGCGTTCGGAAAACACCATGGTGGACCGGCTTTCGGGCGAACTACTGGATGCCGCAAACATTCGGGGGGCCGCGGTCAAGAAACGCGAAGATACGCACAAGATGGCAGAGGCCAACAAAGCCTTCTCCCATTATCGATGGTAGTCAGAAAGGCTGGATACGACGATGGCTCGCGTTACCCCACTCGATAAATACCGCAATATCGGCATCATGGCCCACATCGATGCCGGTAAGACCACCACGACCGAGCGGATTCTCTATTACACGGGAAAATCCTACAAAATCGGCGAAGTCCATGACGGCAACACCACCATGGACTGGATGGAGCAAGAGCAGGAACGCGGAATCACCATCACGTCCGCAGCGACGACCACGTTCTGGCGCGATTATCGGGTCAACATCATCGACACGCCCGGACACGTCGACTTCACCATCGAGGTCGAGCGTTCGCTCCGGGTTCTCGACGGCGCCGTCGCTGTCTTCGATAGTGTTGCCGGCGTCGAGCCGCAATCGGAGACGGTCTGGCGTCAGGCCGACAAATACGGCGTGCCGCGCCTTTGTTACGTCAACAAGATGGACCGCATCGGCGCCGATTTTTACCGCTGCGTTGACATGATTGAGGATCGCCTGGGGGCAAATCCGCTGGTTCTTCAGTTGCCGATCGGCGCCGAGGCGGATTTCAAGGGTGTTGTCGACTTGATCGGCATGAAGGCGATCATCTGGGACGAAGAAACCCTGGGTGCCAAGTTCCACGAAGAGGAAATTCCCGCCGATCTCGCCGACAAGGCTCAGGAATATCGCGAGAAGCTGGTGGAGACCGCCCTCGAACAGGACGACGAGGCCCTCGAGGCCTATCTCGAGGGTAACGAGCCGGATGATGCGAACTTGGTCAACTGTATCCGCAAGGGCACTATCGGCAGCGAGTTCGTTCCTGTTCTTCTCGGTTCGGCCTTCAAGAACAAAGGCGTGCAGCCGCTCCTCGACGCCGTTGTCGATTATATGCCGAGCCCGACCGACGTCGCGGCGATCAAGGGTGTCAAGGTCGGTTCTGATGAGGAGATTGAGCGCCACAACTCGGACGACGAACCGTTCGCGGCCCTCGCTTTCAAGATCATGAACGATCCCTTCGTCGGGTCATTGAGCTTTATCCGTGTCTATTCGGGCATTCTCGAGAGCGGCAAAAGCGTGATGAACACGGTCAAGGGCAAACGCGAGCGCGTCGGTCGCATGCTGTTGATGCATGCCAATTCGCGCGAAGAGATCAAGGAAGCCCATGCCGGTGACATCGTTGCCCTGGTCGGCCTTAAGCAGACGACGACTGGTGACACGCTGAGCGACGCCGACAATGAGGTTATTCTCGAACGCATGGAATTCCCCGATCCGGTCATCGAGATCGCCGTCGAGCCAAAGACCAAGAGCGACCAGGAAAAGATGGCGACAGCCTTGCAGCGACTCGCCGCCGAAGACCCGTCGTTCCAGGTTTCGACCGACCAGGAAAGCGGGCAGACGGTCATCAAAGGCATGGGCGAGCTCCACCTGGAAATCATCGTCGACCGCATGTTGCGTGAGTTCAAGGTCGACGCCAACATCGGCCAGCCGCAAGTTGCCTATCGCGAGACGATTTCCCGCGAAGCCGACATCGACTACACGCACAAAAAGCAAACCGGCGGATCGGGCCAGTTCGCCCGCGTCAAGATTAAGTTCGAGCCGATGGAGTCGGGTTCCGGGTTCGAGTTTGAGAACAAAGTCGTCGGCGGCAATGTTCCGAGAGAGTTTATCCCCGGTGTCGAAAAAGGTTTGGCGAGCGCGATGGATTCGGGCGTGCTGTCCGGGTTCCCGGTGACCGACGTCAAGGCGACGCTCTACGATGGTGCCTCGCACGACGTCGATTCGAGTGTCATGGCCTTCGAGATCGCGGCGCGAGCCGCGTTCCGCGAAGGCTGTCAGAAGGCCGGTCCGCAACTTCTTGAGCCGGTGATGCGGGTCGAGGTGGTGACTCCCGAGGAGTACATGGGCGACATCATCGGTGACCTGAACAGCCGCCGCGGCCGTGTCGAAGGCATGGACCAGCGCGGTAATGCGCGGGTTGTCAATGCACTCGCGCCGCTGGCGACGATGTTCGGTTATGTCAACACGTTGCGCTCGCTCAGCCAGGGGCGCGCCCAGTACACCATGCATTTCGACCACTATGCGGTGGTCCCCAACCAAGTATCGGAAGAAATTCAAGCCCGTCTCGCCGGCGGGCGAGGTCAGGTAACACGGTTTTTACGGAGAATAGAGAGCGATGGCCAAGGAGAAGTTTGAGCGTACGAAGCCGCACTGCAACATCGGCACGATTGGTCATGTTGATCATGGTAAGACGACGTTGACGGCATCGATCACCAAGG
>Ga0209458_1000413_pt1 | contig 15654 bp, 16 predicted proteins | sample WorMetLIZAISLAND_FD_187411 | JGI IMG/M metagenome (GOLD analysis project Ga0209458, IMG submission 187411) | Marine gutless worms symbiont microbial communities from Max Planck institute for Marine Microbiology, Germany - Inanidrilus manae... ...
CGTAACCATCGACCACCCGAACCGGATTGTCCTCGTCGACATAGTCATCAAGACTGGACGGAAACAACGTCTGCTGTCCGCGATCCTGGCCTTCAACAAATCGGCTCATCCCGACCTCCAAAGCAAGCGCCAGGATTCTAAACCGATTGGGGCGTTTTCACACAGCCACGGGCACAAGCAGCCGTCACGCGACCAGCATACAGGCGTAGCCGGCGATGAACATGACGGTCAGGGCGGCCAATTCCCGGTAGAAGGTTGTTTTCTGCATGACATCTCTCCTGGTCCATGTTGTTGGTCATCCAGTACAGAACATAACAAGAACATTTGTCAAGGAATTTGTCGTCATGCAGGTTTTTGCCGTTCAACGGGTTGAAATTGCCGCAACTTTTCAGCACCCTTAGGGAGTTGGTCAAGGCGAACACGAGCGCGGTTTCATCGCACGGGAGGCATGGAATGGAACTTTTTCGAATGGCCGCGGCGGCGCCCGTCCTGTTTACGTTCGGACTCGCCAGCGCGACCGCTGCCTGGGCCGGCGAACCGTCGGTGCTCGACGCGACGGCCGTCGCCAATCCCAATGGCACCTATTCCATATCGGCGACCATTGCGCATGGCGACGAGGGCTGGAAACACTACGCCGATGCCTTCGAGGTTCTCGACGGCCGAGGCGGTATCCTGGCGACCCGTGTTCTTTATCACCCACACGTCAACGAACAGCCGTTCACGCGATCGATCTCGAACGTCCAGGTCCCCGTCGGGCTGAGTCAGGTCACCATCCGCGCCCGCGATAGCGTGCACGGATACGGCAAACGCCAGTTCAAATTGAGACTCCCGCCGCGGCGTTAGAGCCCTAGGCCTGCTGCCGTTTAAGCGGCCTGCGCCTCGCCGGACTCGGCGGTAAACCGCTCGACCACGTATTCGACCAACTGCTCGACACTCTCTGCAATTGTCGCGTTTTCCGTGTCAACGACCAGTTCCGGCGCCGTCGGCTGCTCATAGGGTGCTGAAATACCCGTAAATTCGGGAATCTCACCACGCCGGGCCCGTGAGTAAAGGCCTTTGGGATCGCGATCCTCGCAAGCGGCGAGACTGGCGTCGACGTACACTTCGTGAAACAGGCCCGGGGCGGCGGCCCGCGCCAAGTCGCGGTCGGCCCGATAGGGAGAAATGAAAGCGGTGATAACGATAGACCCGGAATCGGCGAAAAGCGCCGCCACCTCGCCGACCCGGCGGATGTTTTCGTTCCTGTCCTCGGGCGAGAAGCCGAGGTCGCTGTTGAGGCCCTGGCGCACGTTGTCGCCATCCAGCACATAGGTCTGATATCCGCGTTCGAAGAGACGTTGCTCCAGGGCCAGGGCCAGCGTCGATTTGCCGGAGGCCGAAAGGCCGGTCAGCCACAGGACTCCGCCCGTATGACCATTCTGCACGGCCCGCGATTGGCGCCCGATTCGCGATTGCACGGAATAGAGGTTCTCCGATTTCGGTACCGGCCGTTTGGTGCCCGGAATGTGGTCGTCGTTCATTGTCTTGGTTGCTCCTTGGATATGGTCTTCGTCGTTCGCGGTTGTGATTACAGGGCAGCGTGGATGCCACATTCCGTCTTGCCGGTTCCGGCCCAGCGCCCCGAACGTAGATCTCCGCAAGCCACCGGTCGGCGCGTGCACGGAAAACAGCCGATTGACGTGTATCCCTTGGCGGCGAGGGGATGGGGCGGTAGTCCTCGTTTCTCCATGGCCGCCTTTATATCGTCCGGTGTCCAGTTTGCCAGCGGATTAACCTTGACCCGCCCGTCGGCCCATTCAAACACCCCTAAACCTGAACGGGCGCCGCCGTGAAAGGCCTTGCGTCCCATAATCCAGGCGTCGAAACCATAGAGTGCCCGGGCCAATGGCTCGACCTTTCTGAGCCGGCAACAGGCGTCGTGATCGGCTTCGTGCAAATTTCCTTGTGGGTCCAAGGATTGCCTCGCCACAGGATCGGGTTCCTGGGTGTTGACGTTGCCGAGTCCGAGAATCTCGATGAGCCGGTCCCGGTAATCCAGGGTTTCGGGAAAGTGCCATTCGGTATCGAGAAAGATGACGGGCGTATCCGGGTCGCATTCCGCGACCAGGCTCAGGATCACTGCCGATTCGGCTCCGAAGGCCGAGGTCACGGCGATACGGTCAGGATAGAGCCGCTTGAGCACGGTTTCGATCAATTCCGGCGTGTCGAGCGACCCCCAAAGGCGGTTGAGGCGTCGAGCGAGCGCCGATCCCGGCTGGTTCATGGTATCGTCCCCAATAAAACATATATTTAATGTAATTAGATATTAAATAACATTTTTTACACCGTATTTATAAACTGTCAAGATTTGCTGTGAAAAATTATTTTACAACAAATGAATTTTGTATAATGTTCATGATCATAGCCGCAGTCGAAAGGTCGCATTCATCGCGGGGGACAGGAGGTGCCGGTTTTAATGCGGTTGGCCCGGAGACAACGAACCGTTAACCAATCCCGTTCAAGATCGAGGGGCACTTCGACGGAGGTAGCCTTCATGAGCAGGAAAAAGGGTGGGGCCCCAATCCCGCAATCCGGCGTCGTTCCCTACCGCCACGGCGCACGGGGTATCGAGATTCTGCTGATGACGACAAGAAGCGGTAAGCGTTGGAGTGTTCCGAAAGGAATGATAGAGCCTTCCCTCAGCGTAACCGCTTCCGCCGCCAAGGAGGGTTTCGAGGAAGCCGGTGTCGAAGGATTGGTCTTCGAGCGCAAAATCGGCACCTACCGTTACAGCAAGAAGGGCCGGATTTGGAAGGTGGAGTTGTATCCCATGAAGGTCACCCACCAGCACGTCGATTGGCCCGAAGCCAATTGGCGAACCCGCGAATGGCTGACGGTCCGCGATGCGGCGCATCGGGTGAGCATGGGAGAATTGGCCCATCATCTCCTGAAGCTACCGGTCTGGCTCAGGAACAGCGCGCCCGACCTGCGCGCCATTCCGGTCCTCGGCGAACTGCCCCTGAAAGCCGCGTAACGGCCTTTTCTGCGGTGGCCCACGAGGCCCCGGCGGAGACGGCGGTCGGGCGCGATCCGCCACAGCAATTCACCCCTCGAACAGTTTCGATAACTCGAATATAAAGGCGGCTGAACCCGGGCGTTGCCAGTTACGCGGCGCCAACACCGTGGGAGGATCGCGTTGTTCAGACTACAGGTCATGACATACTTGTCATTTCTGGTTGTCGCCACCGTCATTTTGCGGCCGGTAGCGGCCATCGGCCAGCGAGCGCTCGATTATCAACAGGTCGAGATTAACAGGTCCTGGTGGTGGGACGAGGCCTGGTGGGAGCATGGCAAGCTCGACGTGCCTCGCAACTTCGACGTGGTCCAACGCCAGACCGCTTACATAAGCGGCGATGTCGAGGTGCCGGCGATCCTATTCCGACCCGAAAAACCGGGTCGCTATCCGGCCGACTTGTTCCAGCATGGGCGCGCCGGATTGATTGACTGGGTGCAAGGTCACGCGCGCCGTCTGGCGGCCCGCGGCTTTGTCGTCCTGGCCCCAGACGTCTATTCCGGCCGTTTCATCGATCCCCGCCCGATCGAGCACGACTACCTTCTGGAAGACGACGTCGACGCGGGCCTTTCCTTTTTGCTGACGCTTCCCGACGTATCGACGACGCGGGCCTGCCTCTATTCCCATACCCGGGGCGGCTATTACGCCGTCAAGGTCGCCGTCACCAAGGCGCGACAAAAGGACGCGGCGGCCTGCTACGTCTCCTACTACCCCCATACCCAGGACCCTAACGCGCCGGAACCCATGCAGGTCTACCGGTATGCGCCCGAATTCGAAGGCCTCGAGATACCGGCCGTCATCTTCATCGGCGAGAACGAGCAATATCAGCGCCGGCGTTCCATCGAAACGGCGGTCAACGCCATGTTGGCCCTGAACCGCGACGTCAGGCTATACGTTTATCCCGGCGTCGGGCGCGGGTTCGATTTCCGCCCAGAAAACCTGCGTACGTTGGCCGACGATATGGCGGCGCGTGATGCGATCCGACGCGCCGATAAACTCATGCGTGCCAGTCTGGCTCCCTACGTCCGATAGCCGAGAGCAAAGCGCCGGTTTTCCGGCTACATGGTCGGCTTCAGGGCCGTCAGCAGTGTCGTCAGGTTGTGCTCGAACATGGCAAGGTAGCTGGTTGCCGGACCGCCGCGTTGGGAGAGGGCGTCGGAGTAGAGCCATCCGCCGATCTTGAGGCCGGTCTCCGCCGAGATCTGCTGGACAAGGTCCGGATTGGTGATGTTCTCGATGAAAAGCGCCGCTGCTTGTTTTTCCTTCAACTGCGTGATCAGCGTGGCCAACCGACGGGCCGACGGCTCGGCCTCGGTATCGATGCCCACCGGCGCCAGAAACCCCAGGCCATAGGCCTGGGCCAGATAACCGAAAGCATCATGGGCCGTGACCACGTTGCGTCGCTCGGCGGGTATCCCGGCCACGGAGCTCAGTGCCTTCTCGTGCAGAGCCTTCAGTTTGACCCGGTAGGTCGATGCATTGGCCCGATACGCGGGGGCATTGGCCGGATCGAATTCGGCCATGGCGTCAGCAATGTTGGTCACATAGGTCATGCCGTTGGTGAGCGCATTCCAGGCGTGAGGGTCGATCTCGCCATCGATCTTGAGAGGCGTGATACCTTTCGTAGCGACGTAGACCCGGGCCTTGGTGCCTGCCGTGTCGATCAAGGTCTTGGACCAGGTTTCGAACCCGAGGCCGTTGGTGAAGATGACGTCGGCCGTGGCCACGGCCCGGGCGTCGTCGACGTTCGGTGTGTAGATGTGGGCATCGGCGTCGGGACCGACGATGGTCTCGACTTCGGCCAGATCACCGACCACCTGTTCGACCATGTCGCCGAGGATCGAGAAGCTGGCAACGACCTTGGTCTTGGCGTTGGCGGTTGCTGAAAGGACGGAAGCCAAGATGAGTGTGGCGGCGAAAACGCTAAGGCGCATGGGAGACCCTCTCTTTTTTGATGAAACGCATGATGTCGAGACCCTGCGGGCCGAAGACGATGCTGATGGCGAAGAGCCCGCCGGCAACCAGCACGATGGCCGGGCCGGAGGGCACGGAAGACAAGTGGAATGAAATGAAAAGCCCGGCCCAGCAGCTGACCAGCGCGAACAGGAATGTCAAAAGGAGATAGGCGGTGATTGTTTTGACCCAATAGCGCGCCGCCGTCGCCGGCAGGATCATCAGGCCGACGGCCATGAGCGTGCCCAAAGCCTTGAAAGCACCCAGCAGGTTGAGGACGACCAGCAGCATGAACCAGAGCCCGACGATTCCCGGGCGGCGCGACAATGAGGCGTGGAACACTGGATCGATGGTGTTGATCACCAACGGCCGCAGCAACACGGCGAAACTGACCAGCGTGATCGTCGCCGTCGCCGCGATCAAGGCTAGGGTCTCGTTGTCAATACCCAGTACCGAGCCGAAGAGGAAACTCTTCAATGGCACTGCGGAACCGGCCGCCGACAAGATAAAAATGCCGAGCGCCAATGCGATCAGATAGAGAGACGCCAGCCCGGCGTCCTCGCGGATGACGGTAGAGCGGGCAAGGACCGTGGTCAAAACGGCGACGCTCAGGCCGGCGATCAAGCCGCCGGTGATCATCGACATCACTGACAACCCGGCGATGACGAAGGCGATGACGATGCCGGGAACGATGGCATGGGCCATGGCTTCGCCGGCCAGGGACAGGCGCCGCAGCACCAGGAAAGCGCCGACCGGCGCGACAGAGAAGGACAACACCGTGGTCGCCACGAAGGCGCGCTTCATGAAGGCGAAATCCCACCAGGCGAAGAGCGTCTCAAACACGCCCACCCGTCTGCACGCTGATCACAGGCACCGGGCCTTCAGCATTGTCGCCGCCGAACATGTCGCCGATCCAGGCCGATTGCCCTGGTGACATGTACCCTTGCTCGACCAGATTGGCCGGCGTCAGGACCTGTTTTGGCGGACCGAAAGTGGCACGGCCCGCACCGAGCAGCAGCGCCCTGTTGCAATGGCGCAAAACGGCCGACAGGTCATGAACGACGAGGATGACGGCACGGCCTTCCTCCGACCAATCGTCAATCAGGGTCAGGAGTTGGGCTTCCGTCGTTTGGTCGACGGCGGTGAATGGCTCATCGAGCAAGATCAATGCAGCGTCCTGGACAATGGTGCGGGCGAACAGGGCGCGCTGCAACTGTCCGGAGGAGAGTTCATGGAGCGGCATGCGGGCGATGCCGGCGATGCCGCAACGCTCGAGGGCGGCATCGACCTTCTTTCGCCGATCACTGTCGACGGAACCAAGGAAACCGAGGCCTTGCCACGCGCCCATGGTCGCCAGGTCGCGGACGCAGATGGGGAACTTGCGGTCGAACTCGGTCAGCTGCCCAAGGTAGGCGATGGTATCGGGCCGCCCCGCGGGCCAGTCCAGATGCCCGGCGACCGGCGGCAGCACGCCCAACAGCGTCTTCACGAAGGTCGACTTGCCCGATCCGTTGTGGCCGACCACGGCCAGGACGTCGCCCGGGCCGAGTTCGAAGGCGATATCGTTTAACAGCGTCTGACCCCGGTAGCCGAGATCAAGCGCGGATGCGCTTACCAACATGACTTTGGAATTGGATCGAACGAGGCGTTAAACGCCAAACGTCGCGACCACGAGCCCCCAAAGCCCACCGCAGATCAACGCGATGGAGAACAGCAGATTGCGTGTGCTGGATGCGGTTAGGTCGACGGGAAGGGTATTTCCGCCGCTGGTGTCGGCATTCGCCATTGTAAACCTCCTTTGGGGTTCACCCGCCCCAAAATTAAGTTTGTCAAACGTGATTGGCAGGTCTACTGGCTTGCGCTCTTAACGGCCTCTGCTCGCCTTCCCGGTAACATCGTCCCGCCGGTCTTCGGGCGGGGTTATCCAGTGGCTTTTCGAACGCAGCCTCGCGCTTACAGTTGCGGGGACAGCTTCGGTCTAGGTCCCTGTTGGGTACACCGCACCGAATTCCCTTTTAAGCCCCTACCTTTGGCAATAGGGCACCAACACAGACATACAAAACAGGGGCAGCGAGGTTTGTCAACGGGGCGTTGGGCATGTGGGCGCGATGGAATCCGCTACGTAAACGAGTCACCGTCTTTGATCTCAATCAACATTGGTCGAGCTCATTTGTGTTAGCATACGCTTCCTAAAATCTCGAAATCTCGAGCGCAAAATCGACAGGTCAGGTGCAGTCCGGGGGACACCGATCGCCATTGTCGTGGAGCACGGAGCCGTTGGGCTCCGCCCAACTGGATGAGTCGAGGCCGTGACTAGTGATGTGGCCGTCGATCTGACATGAGGAGCAAGGTCTTGGCAGCGCAAACACGAGCCATAGAAGAATCAGCCGTTACCAATGGTTTGCCGCAGACGGACGAGGACGGACTTTATGAGATCCGCCTCGAGTCGCTGGGTGGGTTGGGCGCGCATCTAACGGGCAAGATGCTCGCCGAAGCGGCGGTGTTGCGCATGGGGCTTAATGGCGCCCACTTTTCATCATACGGCTCGGAAAAGAAGGGGTCGCCGATCAAGTCGTTCGTGCGCCTGACGGCGGCCAGTGGAGAGGTCCGCACATCAGCCCCGGTTGAGCGCCCGTTCGTCGTCGCCATCTTCATGGATACCCTGCTAGCGGATCCAGCCGTCCTCAGTGGATTGCGCTCCGGCGGCGAAGTCATCGTCAACACAACCAAGTCCCCCGAAGAGGTCCGGGAAATTCTCGACTACCAATACGACACGGTTGCCTGTCTCGACGCGACGAGTATCGCACTCGAAGAGAAGAGCCGGGTCAACACGGCGATGCAGGGCGCGATCGCTGAAATGATGCCGTTCATGGACGTCGCCGCGGTCCGCGAGGTGCTCGCCTCCACCTTCGAGCGTAAGCATCCGAGTATTATCGAAACCAACCTGAGAACGTTTGATCGCGGCGCCGCCGAAATTACCATCGACCGTCGCGACCCGGCGCCGGAAGGGCGAAACGTCGTCCGCGCCGAACCGAAATGGGGCTATCTCAACGCGCCGATCGGCGGCGTCGTCGCCGATCCGGCCAATACCGTCGCCAAGAACCTAGCCGGCTCGCGGACCGGCCACATTCCGGTGTTTCACGAAGAGAAGTGCATCCATTGCGGCCTCTGCGACATCGTCTGCCCGGACAACTGCCTGTCCTGGGACATCGTCTACCACGAGGATGACACCTGGTCGACCCGCATGCGCGGCATCGATTACCAGTACTGCAAGGCCTGCGAGGCCTGTGTCGACACCTGTCCCTCTGGCGCGATCACCCAGGAGCGTGAGACCCCTGGCTTCGCCGAGGCACACAGCGTGCCCCTGGATTGGGCGCCACGGGTCGTCGCCGGCGAGCGCCGGCACGAGCCTGAATAGTGGCCCCGAACTGCAATGAGTCGATGACCGACGCCAAACGACAATTCAAACCTCGATGAGGAGAGACCCGTGCCTATTGCCCAACAGAAGTTAGCAGAACCCCCGGTGACCACGGGATTGGACCAGGAAGTCGCTTTCCTGGGAGGCAACGAGTGCGCCGCCCGGGCAGCCAGCGACGTCAATTTCCACATCATGGGGTATTACCCGATTACACCATCGACAGAGATCGCCCAGGTCCTCGACGAGAAGTACGCCGACGGCGAGCACGAAATTACCATGATCCCGGCCGACGGCGAACACGGCGCCGCCGGGATCTGCTACGGCGCCGCCATCGGCGGCGGGCGGGTGATGAACGCGACCAGCGCCAACGGCCTTCTGTTCTCGATCGAACAACTGCCGGTGCAATCGGGGACGCGGGCGCCGATGGTCTTGAACCTGGTTACGCGGTCGGTCAGCGGCCCGCTCGACATCCTGTGCGACCACTCCGACCTCTACTACACCCTCAACACGGGCTGGATCATCCTCTTGGCGCGCGACCCACAGGCCGTCTATGACATGAACCTGATGGCGGTGCGCATCGGTGAGCATCTCGACATCCGCCTACCGGTGATCGTCGCCTCGGATGGGTTTTTCACCAGCCACCAGAAGCGCCGCGTCGAGGTGTTTTCGGACCGAGATGCGCTGCATGACGCCTTCCTGATGGAAACGGAAGCGCCTTATCATGCGCTTGATCCACGCAACCCGATCACCTTCGGGCCCTATATGAACGAGCCCGACATGATCAACAACAAATACCAACTCAACCGGGCCATGGAGGCCGCGCTTGAGCAGTTGCCCGAACTGTTCGACGAGTTCGCCGCCGTGTCCGGCCGCCAGTACTCGCTGGTCGATAGCTATCGCACGGAAGATGCGGACGTCGTCGTCTTCCTGCTCAACTCGGCGGCCGAAACGGCCAAGGATGCCGTCGACCGCCTGCGCAACCAGGGCCTCAACGTCGGTGTGGTGTCGCCCAACGTGCTGCGGCCCTTCCCACTTAAAGAGATCCGTACGGCGCTCGGCGATGCCAAGGTCATCGTCATCGGCGACCGCGCCGACTCCTACGGTTCCAACGGCGGCAACATGACCCATGAGATCAAGGCCGCACTGGCCGAAGCCCGGGTAGACAATCCGCCGCTGTACGTCAGCCGTATTTATGGTCTCGGCGGCAAACCCTTCACCGTGCCCGACGCGGAGGCCTTTTTCCAACTCGGTCTCGATGCGCTCGAGGCCGGCAACGTGGCGGTGCCGTTCGACTACTACGGCGTCACCCCCGGGGAACCCGAGAAGAAGCCGGAGCGAATGGTTCCGCCGCTAACCAAGGAGGAGGTTAACACGAATTTGGTTAAGGTCGAGCGGGACGAAGAAACCGGCCGGCTCGAAGTGGAGCTGTCGCCGTTTTGGGCGCTGGCGGCGCGGCCGCGGCGCGTCGTCCCCGGCCACGGCGCCTGCCCCGGATGCGGCATGTTCCCGGTGCTCGACCAGGTGTTCAAGTCCCTCGAGGGGGACGTCGTCGTATTGTTCCACACGGGGTGTGCCATGGTCGTCACCACTGGCTACCCATTCAGTGCGCACCGCGTCACCTACATCCACAATCTTTTCCAGAACGGGGCGGCGACCCTGTCGGGGTTGGTCGAGATGTATCACCAACGTGTGGCACGCGGCGAACTGCCTGAATCAGATGACATCACCTTCGTCATGATCAGTGGTGACGGCGGCATGGACATCGGCATGGGGCCGGCGCTGGGGTCGGCCCACCGGAATCACAAGATGATGATCATCGAGTACGACAACCAGGGCTACATGAACACGGGAAGCCAGCAGTCCTACTCGACGCCGCTCGGCCATCGCACCAGTACCAGCCACGTCGGCAAGAAGGAGGAGGGCAAGCGTTTCCACCACAAGGACACCGTGCAGATCATGGCGGCGACCCACATGCCTTATGTGTTCAGCGCCGTCGAGGGTTTCCCCTCCGACATGATGCGCAAGGTCGCCAAGGCGCAGTGGTATGCCAAGCACGAGGGCATCGTCTACGGCAAGATCCTGTCGTTCTGCCCGCTGAATTGGGGCACGCCCGACGACGAAGGTGCCAACGTGATTCAGCAGACGGTCGATTCATGCTTCTTCCCGCTCTACGAAGTCGAGCATGGGCACACCACCATTACCCATGACCCCGATGAACTCGGGACACGCGTGCCGCTCTCCGATTGGCTGGGCAAGATGAGCAAAACGAAACACCTGCTCGAGGACGAACACCGCCACATTCTCGACGGGTTGCAGGACGAGATCGACCGGCGCTGGCGGCGAATCAAAGCCATGCACGAGCATCCGGACCTCTGAGTGAAGGCGAAATGGAAACGACCATGTATGACATTGTCCAAAGGCGCACCCTGACGCCGGTAACAAAGTTGTTCGAGGTGGATGCACCCCTTGTCGCCAAGGCCGCCCAACCCGGCCAGTTCGTCATCCTCCGCGTGCACGGCCGGGGCGAACGCATTCCCGTCACGATCACCGATGCGGACCCCATAGCCGGTACGGTGACCGTGGTCATTCAGGAGGTGGGTGCCACGTCCAAGATGGCCTGCGAGATAGAGGAGGGCGGTCATTTCCATGATCTGGCCGGTCCCCTCGGCGAACCGGTACCATTGCGCGACAGTGGTCACGTGGTCTGTGTCGGCGGCGGCTTCGGAGCCGGCGCCATGCTGACCGTCCTGAAAGGCCTCAAGCCATTGGCAACACGCACCTCGGCGATCGTCGGTGCCCGCACCGCCGAACTGGTCATCTTGCAGGACCGGCTCGAAGCGGCGGCCGACAACGTCTATGTGTGCACCGACGATGGCTCGGCCGGTTACAAGGGCTTTGTCACCGGCAAGCTTGAGGACTTGATCGAGCAGGGTGAACCGATCGACCAGGTCCTCGCCATCGGTCCGATGATGATGATGCGCGCCGTGGCTGGCGTGACGGTGCCGAATGACATACCGACCCTGGTCTCGCTCGACCCCATTATGATCGATGGAACCGGCATGTGCGGGGCCTGTCGCGTCACCGTCGGCGGCGAGACGAAGTTCGCCTGCGTCGACGGCCCCTTCTTCGACGCCTCGCAAATCAACTTCGACGAACTCGTCCGCCGTAATACGACATACCGCGACGAGGAGGCCGATGCCCTGGACCGATACGAAAAGTCGCACTGCCGCGCCGAGGCGGCGGCTCAAACGTGATCGACCGAGACACAACACGCCCTGGTGAACACCGTACCGGGACAATGCGCTGACAGGAGGTGAACCGTGCCGCTTATCACCCCGAACAAGACCCCGATGGCCCTGGCGGATGCCAAGGAACGATCCAAGACATTCCGTGAGGTGAATTTCGGTTACGATCCCGCGCGAGCGGTGGCCGAGGCCGATCGATGCCTGCAGTGCCAGGAGCCGACCTGCCAGACGGGCTGTCCGGTCAACATTCCCATTCGCGAAGTCATCAAGTTGATTTCGCAGCGCCACTTCGAAGACGCCCTGACCCTGATCAAGCACTACAACAGCCTGCCCGGCGTCTGCGGCCGCGTTTGTCCGCAGGAGGACCAATGCGAAGGCCGCTGTCACGTCGGCGACCGCTTCGGATCGGTCGCCATCGGATACCTGGAACGCTTCTTGGCCGACTGGGAGCGCATCCACGGCCCGCTTCCCCGGACCAAAGCGGAGCCCAAAGGCCAGAAGGTGGCAATTGTCGGCTCCGGCCCGTCGGGCTTGACGGCGGCCGGCGATCTGACCCATCTCGGTTACGGGGTGACCATCTTTGAGGCGCTGCATGATGCCGGCGGTGTGCTCAGATACGGCATTCCCGAGTTTCGCCTGCCGAAGGACGTACTCGATGACGAGATCAACGCGCTGGTCGAAAGCGGTGTCGAAATTCAGTGCAACGTGGTTATCGGCAAGACGATCACGCTCGACCAGATCATGGGCGAGATGGGTTACGAGGCGGTCTTCATCGGTACCGGTGCCGGCCTGCCCACCTTCCTCAAACTGCCCGGCGAGAACCTCAACGGCGTCTATTCAGCCAACGAATTCCTGACCCGCATCAACCTGATGGGAGCGTACCAGTTCCCGGACTATGACACGCCGGTCAAGTCGGGCCGCCGGGTCGCCGTCATCGGCGCCGGCAACACGGCGATGGACGCGGCTCGCTGCGCCATGCGGGCGGGTTCCGAGGAGGTGACGGTGGTGTATCGCCGCTCGGAAACGGAAATGACGGCGCGTGAGGAGGAGTACGAGCACGCCATCGAGGAGGGCATCCAGTTCAAGTGGCTCAACAATCCGATCGAGTTCCTGGACGACGGCAAAGGCTGGGTGTGCGGCATGCGCTGTATTCGCATGGAACTGGGCGAACCCGGAGAGGACGGACGTCGCAAACCGGTGCCAATCCCCGGCTCGGAATTCGTCATGGACGTCAACAACGTCATCCTGTCAATCGGCACCAGCCCGAACCCGTTGGTGTCGCGCACCACCCCGGGCCTGGATACGACGTCCTGGGGCGGCCTGATCGCCGACGATGAAACCGGCCAGACGAGTCGCGAAGGCGTGTTCGCTGGCGGCGACATCGTCACCGGATCGGCGACGGTGATCCTGGCGGCCGGTGCCGGCAAGCGCGCCGCCGTGGCCATCGACGAGTACCTGTCGGCCAAGCGCGGCGAGCCTAGCTAGAGCGTCCACCGGCGTCTACAGGAAGGTGCTAACCGCGAACCGACAACGTCCACCGGCAATCAGCTTGCGCTCTTGGCGGATCAAGCTATCGCGTCTCGGTTGTGAGCGACGAAGGCTTGGGCTTCGTCGCGGCTCTCGAAAATATGCGGCGCCACCTGGCGAGTCAGCATTTGGCCCAATTTCATGCGCATAAAGGCACTCGTCGAGTAACGTGAGACGCGGCCGTAGTGGGCGCGCTCCATGTCGCGCGCCATCGCTCCATAGGCGTCCGTCAAGGACTCGTCGATGCGGAAAGATCCGTAGTTGACGATGACATCGGCTCGCTTGCCGATTTCCCGGCAGCGTTGTTCGACGGCGGTGCGGATCGAGTTTACGTCTTCCGGGCGGCGCACATGCAGGTTCTCGAAATTGAGAAAGAGGATGTTGCGCGATGGGTCGTAGGTGATGCGGTCATCGAGGTGAATATCGAGCAGGTCTCCTTTCAGATCCATCGGTTGTTCGAGGAAAATGCGGGTATCCATAGGGCGGAGGGTTTCGACACGAGGCTGGAAATCCATATGACCCAGAACGTCACGTTCGAGATCGACACCCGGCGCGACTTCGATCACGGCCAGACCTTCCTTCGTCAGTTCGAAGACGCACCTCTCCGTGACGAACAGCACCGGTTGGCCGAGTAAGGCCGCCCGTAATCCCGAAAATGTGATCTGTTCGACGCGTTCAATGAATTTGCGGGCCCGCCCCTCCTGTCGGATCGCGATCCCGCCCTCGGTAATTTCCGTTTCCAAACCGCCGGCGGTGAAGGTACCGGCGAAAACTAGTTTGCGGGCATTTTGGGAGATGTTGATGAAACCGCCGGCGCCGGTCAGTTTGGGGCCGAAACGGCTGACGTTGACGTTACCCGTTTGGTCGCATTCGGCCATGCCAAGGCAGGCGAGATCGAGGCCGCCGCCATCGTAGAAGTCGAACTGCTGATTCTGTTGGAGGATGGCGTCGGTGTTGACGGCAGCCCCGAAATCGAGGCCGCTCGCCGGCAAGCCGATGCCAAGGTTGACGACGCCGTTCGGCGGCAGTTCGAAGGTGCAACGCCTGGCGATCACCTTGCGAACGTTCAATGGCGCCGCCGGCAAGTCCTCGACCGGCACGCTGATCTCGCCGGCGAATGCGGGCGAATAGGGAGTCGCATAGGTCTGGCGGTGGTTTTCCGCCTTGGCGGTGACGATGCAGTCGACCAGGGCGCCCGGAATAGCGACATTGCGGGGATCGAGACTGCCCTTGCGGGCAATTCTCTCGACCTGGGCAAGGACGACACCGCCCGAGTTGCGCACGGCCATGGCCATGGCCAGGTTGTCGAGGACTAGCGCCTCGCGCTCCATGGTGATATTGCCGGATGGATCGGCCGTGGTGCCGCGGATCAAGGCCACCTTGATGGGAAAAGCCTTGTATAGCAGCGCCTCCTCGCCGCCGATCTCGACGAGTTCCACCAGGTCTTCGGTCGTTGCCTCGTTGATCTTGCCACCGTCAATACGCGGATCGACGAAGGTGCCCAGACCGACACGAGATAAAGTGCCCGGCTTGCCGGCGGCGATGTCGCGAAACAAATGCGAGATGCAGCCTTGCGGCAGGTTGTAGGCCTCGATCTTGCCTTCGGTCGCGAGCTGTCCGACCTTCGGGATCAGACCCCAATGGCCGCCGCCGACGCGTTTCAAAAGTCCGTCGTGACCGAGCTTGTTGAGGCCCTTCTCCTTGCCGTCGCCCTGGCCGGCGGCGAACACCAGGGTCAGGTTCCGGGGCGACCCGGTTTCCAGGAAACGGGTTTCGAGGGACGCCAGCAGTTCATCCGGTGTGCCGATGCCGACAAAGCCCGAAGTGCAGACCGTGTCGCCGTCCTGAATCACGGCAACGGCGTCGGCGGCGGAAACGATCTTGTTATTCACTATTTCCTCCCTTGGCCAACGATCTCCGCTTCATCCGCTTAACGACATGCGGCATTGCAAGCGGTCGAGGGCGTCCTGGTAGAGCTGTTGGAAGGTGCGGACGGCTCTCAGCTCGTCCGCCTTTTCGGCTTCGAAATCTCCCTTCATTCGACCGTCGACGTTCCGTCGCCGTTGTCCTTGACACGGATTTCGACCGAGCATTCGCGCATCGGTAACGGGCTGTCGACGACCGAATATGAGTAGACCCGTTCGTGGTCGTCGACCTCTTCGAGCCGTTCGACGAACTCGCCGGCGCCTTCCAAATCGACGGTACGGACACTGCCGACACCGCTGCCGTGCATGGCGAGGTTGCGGACCAGCGGATTCCATTGGGCGACCGAGCTGAAGTCCCGGATGGCCGCCCAGATGATGTCCGCGTCGGCGGCGACATCCGATTGCAGAACGACTTTCGGCATGTTGTTCTCCTATGATGATTGTGCAGCGGGATTTTGCTGTCCCGTGATTTTGAAGGCCGGGAAGTCCTCGAAGACCCAGCCGTTCTTCAACGTGTCGTAGATGATCTTGAGC